>Ga0214478_100653_pt1 | contig 19937 bp, 14 predicted proteins | sample M1_20Mar14CPVII9_2_FD_178001 | JGI IMG/M metagenome (GOLD analysis project Ga0214478, IMG submission 178001) | Marine eukaryotic communities from Monterey Bay, California, United States - M1_20Mar14CPVII9sort6BwellD7 | ecosystem: Environmental > Aquatic > Marine > Unclassified | place: USA...
TGCACCTTATTTTTAGGGCTGGTTGTTGCAACCCTTTGCAACCAACAATAGTACTTGTGACACTCGATATTTGACTCCCTAATACCGCACATGGTTGGGGTTCTGATATAGAATTAGAATCTCTAGTTAACATTCGTGTTAATTCTTTAACTGCATTAATGGGTGAAGATTTGGTATTGATTATTTCTGTTGTCAATCGTATATTGCATCGTTTATTAATACCATCTAACTCCGGTACTACGCTCCCGTCTCCATTGTTGAAATGATGCATAGCCAGTATAGCCGCTGCACTTGCTGAGTATGCAATTTGACACGAAGGTCCTTTATCAGTTGAATACCTCAAGAACGTTGGCACATGACATAATAATAATTCATTGTCATTATTCTCGGAGTTATTTAAAGTTATTCGATGCAGATTACGACCTACATAATTTGATGGTTCATTATATATCGGTGTTGATATTACTTCTGGATTGTTTCTTACTTTGTCATATTGATCAAACTCTCCTTGTATTTGTTGCAAATCATCTGATGGCTCAACTATCTCGGATTTTGTAAAAAGTTGTTCTGTATTATCACCGCCGCCAGCAGAGGCCAAGGCTTCGTCGATATCCATTGCAAATAGACTAGACATGTTACTAGTTAGTTATTATATATTAATAATGAATTAAGTTGCCATTGCGGTGGCACAAGATCATAATAGCCTTCAATAGTAGCCCCTTGATAATGGGGGTCATAAAATACAGTCTCATAAAATTAAAATCTATACATAGTGACTACCTTCGCTTCCGGTGTCGCATGAATGTCGTACATGACAGAGGCACCATTTAGCCGTGCACCATATTTAAACATTAGTTGATAGAGTATACCCAAATCCATCTACATATTTCTACAGCTGTAAATCAATATGAAATCTATTAGTCAATGTCGCAAAGACGGTGTGATGATTTACATTCACGTGTGCTAGAAATGAGCCACGAAGATCGGTTGAAACTTGCTAATCGTAAACGAGCTCACGGGGCGGGTGAGTAGTTTTTATTCTGATTACAATCTGTGTAAAGAGCTATCTTGTTCAGTTGTACTGACTTCTTATCTCTACTTTAATAGGTATGATCGTTGCTGGTTTAGGTTGCTTTGTTGGATTAGCGGGTGGACTTTGGGGCAGCATAGGAGGAGGTGCAGTAGGCGTTGGAATCGGTGCTGCATCTGGTTTATGGGCTAGTAGTTGTGGATCATTCGATATGTCAAAAAAAATTCTATTGTGGGATGAGGAGATTTCCCAAGGGGGTGTGATTGCAAGTAATACCAATACCGCTGAAGCTGTCTAATAGAGATACCTAATGCTTAGATCTACACATTTTATCCCATATATCAAATGCAGCCATCTTGTTTTGTATTCTATCTCCTGCACCAGTTAAATGTTCTAATTTCGTTGGCATGCCAAGCCAGTTGTTAGCCGATGGACAGAAGTCAGGTATGGCTCCATGTAGACCTGGCTCGGTAGAACTACCTGCTAATCTCCATGCAAAGTCTCTATCCCATATTTTAATAGTATGATTTGTAACTTTTGATCTACCGGTAGCACTCTCTACTAACAATCCAGTATTCTCAACATGTGTTGTATTTATCCGTATTGCACCGGGATGGTTTGGATTTTGATTATTATCCCATTGTATATCCAAATCTAAATGAAACACTCGGTTATATGTAACTTGATCATCACACTTACCAAATGGACAACGTTTGTTCATTAGGTCCATAAACTTTATAGTTTCAGGTGTGGCTCGTAAGAATTGATGACCCGAACAAACCACGAAACCAAATTGATTATATTGATCCACTGGATATCTCATTTCATACGCGTGATAAACGTCATAACCCTCCTCTAGGAAACCCCACATTGGTACATATCGTGAGTAGACATTATCAACATCAGTTATTAGTAAATGTGTACCATTCTTGAGTAATTCCATAGTAAAATGTAACCGTGCTGCCATGATTTGTTGCCACAATCCCTTAATTGGTTGTGCATAATCTGGATTCTGAATAAAGCAGGGTAATGTCCGCATATCATTGGATATAAGATTATTGTAGGTCTCTTCGTCATGTGCGACTATATAATGTTCTTTATATCCCAATAGTGATAATCGTGTGTACCAATGTTTAGCTATGGATATATATTTTCGATCTGTAAATCCTAATATTTTTATATCCTCATCTTTGTATTTGTTGTAATTGACATGTTCTTGAGTAAGCTCACCCCACATACCATCAGTGGTTACATATCCAACACCTGATGTTAATTCTCATCGGCTAATAGTGAAGTAAACTGTCCAGCTAAACGTATATCTATTAAATCTGATAACCATCCATCGTTATTATGATTTTGTGAATTCTTCTTATCTTTTCTATGCCATATTATAATGTTTACAAACATGAATATAATTGATACTGCCAACTTTCGTATTAGATCTTGTCTCATCTTATGGTGTTTATGATAGTTGATATTGATAGCTGCAGAAGTACTATTGTTGGTTGCAAAGGGTTGCAACAACCAGCCCTAAAAATAAGGTGCACCAACACTTTGCAAAAAGCTCTCTCTTTGTTGCTATGATATCACTCGGAACAAACTGCCTTCAGGTACTACTACTTATAACGCTACAATATCTATCAGTCACTTCGATATAGACCAATTCCAAGCGTGATCTCACGAAACGCCACAAACAAAGCACCATATGTCTATGGTACGATAATTGCATTGCAAAGGCGGTATCCTTATGTCGCTACTTCTTAAGTATCGACCTTTACACAAATTATGAGAGTATACTACTCCACAAACACTTGATGGCAAATAGTCAATATCCGATATATCCTCTTGTAGCTCGCTGATATACTTGGTTCGCTGTATTACAAAGATTCGATATTTTGTGCTTGAGTTTTGCCACGGTGGTTTGCGGCGAGGAAGAAAAGAATAACAACATGAGTAAACTTGCTGACTATTCCAAATTTGACAACTTGGATTCAGATTCAGAAGATGAGAACGACACGTCCTCTTCTGCTACAGCTACAAAAGCGAAATCAGCTACATCATCATCCAATAAACCAGCAGCTCCACCTCCTCCAGCGATACAAGGTATAACTAAGAAACATCCAACAATATCAGATCGATACATATTCACTTACAACAATCAAACAATATACGAATGGGAACAATCATTAGACGAGGTAACAATTTACATAGCAGCACCAATATCACAACTACCCAAACATAACACAGCTAGTTATATCAATGTTAACATATTAACGAATAGATTACAAGTTGGTTTAAAATCACAACCAAATGGTGAATATTTTTTGAATGAAACAACATTTGGTAAAGTTAAAGTGAAGGAATCAAGTTGGTACTTAGATGAAGAAGGCATTATTACTATTGTATTGTGTAAAGTTTTTAGAGGTGAGACATGGGAGGGTGTATTGTGTGGTCATGCTGCTACTGATGCCGATGCAAATAGCTCCGCTAATGGAGGTATACATGAAACAATCGATCCAATAACCAAGCAATCAATGCAAAGAACGTTAATGTTGGAAAGATTCCAAGAAGAGAATCCAGGGTTCGACTTCCGCGATGCTACGTTTAATGGCGAAGTACCTGATCCTCGAAAGTTTTTGGGCGGAGTTAGTTATAACAATTAATAATTGCTACCAAGTTCCGGCATCAGTAGTAACGAGACAACTTGTCAAATGCAGCAGCTTTATCTCTCTGGCTACTCTTAATCTCGCCCAAATATGCTTGATATGCTCGTAATGCTTGTGTATAATCCTCCTTAGTTGCACGCTGTTTCAGGTACAAATTTTGGATCTCCTTCAAGGAATCACTATGTCCACATCCTACCGCAATCTTGTAATGTTTCAAAGCTCGATCAATATTGCCTACATTTATCTCCTCCCTCACACCTAGATTGAACCTTGCTATTCCACACCCTGTCATAGCCGCCTTCTCAAAATAAAAAGTGCCCTTCATCCTATCTCTTTTCACTCCTTCACCAAGTTCATGTGTAATAGCGATACTATTATATGCCCTGGCACACCCAAGCTCAGCTGATCGATGCCAAAGTTCTAATGCCTTGTCTATATCTTGTGGAAATTCGTATAACCCATCTCGATGGTAACACCCATGATTGTATATTGCAATAGGATCATCTGCCTCCACTCGTATCTTTTCCCTTTCAATTGAATCGATCACAGGAATAGTTGGAGTTCTACAAAATGCACACTTTTGACCATCAATTTTATTGCCTTGGTTATCATATAGACCGGAGCATGAGCACATCCACTGCATATCTCCTTGCCACAACATGACATGTATTTATAGCCCATATCGAACGATGGCATTCGTAAGAAACAAATTGGACAATCCTCTGCTGGTGGAGGTTGTTTAAATAGTTCTTCATCATGCAATACAGCAGCTCGTCTTCTACATTCTTTTTTATGCTGTGAACGGTGAGCAATTTGACATTCTCTACTGCAATATTTCACCATCTTACATGCTGTACATGCTTTAAGTTTTTCACTCTCTTCCTCCCCCTTGCCACAATTGGCACATACTGATACTTCTTTATCTTCGTCGTCCATATTTGTAGCAGTGTAATGAAGAATAACGTATCTATATGTGGCTTTTTCTTATACTTTTTGTGTGTTGTTGCAATACATCTGGATATGTCGCAACCCTACCGAGGATCAAATGTTGAATGATGTTATATACTAAAGTGATTTATATGTATACGAGGCTGCTATGTATACGATATATTGATGGTAATACTATTTGTGCATAAGATGTGCACAATTCTCATTCATTACCTATTAGGGTCTTGGCCATAAGGCACTCAGATTTGGCTCTAAGGCACTGCCTAAGGCACTCGCCTGTATTGGGAGTCTATTGATACTAATGGGAATAGTATCCTATGAAAGTACGGTATAATTATACAAATACGGTTTACAATACGGTAATGGATCTCAACTTGCTTTACTCATATTCAGGGCATTATTGGCGATATATTGCCTATAAAAACACTAGATATAAATAAAGTACTCTTTTTATTGCATTTTTGAACTCCTCTCAGTGAGCTGAACAATTTGATATATATATATTTGAGATATTTGTTAGTACAAACACCTAAACAATACTTTTGAATTGAGTGCCTTGATGAGTGCCCCGACTGAGTGCCTCCAGAATGCCCCGAAACAGGGCTTCGGGCAGTGCCTTATGGCCAAGACCCTATTACCTATTCTTCTTTCTTTTTTTTTGTTGCAGCGCAATAATGAGCGTACGTATGGTTTTGTATATATCGTTTAGTTAATAATAACAGTAATAATATGATATCTAGTGTTGTGGCGGCTTTGTAGAGTTAGCGTCATAGCAGCATAATTTATTATATCGTATATCGTATTGTGTAGTGATGATAAATTGCGACATTCCACTTGTAAGCAAAGAGAGCAAAAACATTTCATTTCGCAATGATCGGCGGATCAACTTTAAATATCGTGATTACTATTGCAATAAGCTGGGGTATTGAATATGTCCTCTTCTCCTACCCATCGTACCCCTGCAAAGACCACTCCATTCTCCACTACCAGTGGTGGTATTGGCGGTGGTCAAGGCGGTGGAGCTACTCGATCACAACAACAAAGGTCTGCTACCACTTTATCAATACGGAAAGCAAAGAGAAATGCAACTTTAGCAAAGAAACGTATGTTGGTAGTGAATAATCCACAAGTAGTGAATAATCCATATAGTAAAGATTCAAATCATGTTAAAGATACTATATCAATTGCAACTTCTATAGTTCAAATCTGCTCCAATACAAATACCCTATTAGAAGGTGCATCATCGTTGTCAGATATGTTAGATCGATTATGTATACTAATAACACCAAATGATAAAGAAGATACTGCTATTACTGTTGGAGTAGCTGCCAATTCAATATTATCCAGTATATTACAATTACTGGAAGGTAACATTAATTTAGCATTTGAATTGTCAACTTCGCTATCCACAATTTTAAGTACAAACAACTTCAATGAATCAATAAAGATTAAAGCAGTGGTAGTATTGAATCAGTTGGCAGCTACAGACCCTCCGCCAGGTATTGATTCGTCTTCTTTAGAACAATATTCTCCATATGCCACAACTTCTTCTCCTCAGTCATCTAAAGTAGAAATTCCAACCTCATGGTGTTATGTATTAGTCAAATCAGGGTCACTAAATCAATTGGTATCACTACTTAATGATAATAATGTTAGTAGTGTTGAACTAAGTACAAAGGTCATAGGTGTGATTGGTAACCTAGCCGGTGATTCAGAACTAGCACGAAGTAAGTTATATGAGTTGAATACGTTACCTTTATTAATGAAATGTTTATTGGCTGGGTTAGACATTATTCAACAACAACATCAACAGCAGCAGAGTAGTACAAGTAATGAAGGTATAATTGACCTGATTAGGAATGCAATATGGTCAATTACAAATCTTATACGTGAAAAGACATATGGTGCATGTGATTTACTTGATATGGTACAACAACATGATAGTAGTAACAATGATGGCTGTGACTTTTTAGATGATGAACAAATGTCAGGATTGGGTATACAGCCAGCTAATGATAAAAAGAAGTTGAATTCAAACCATTTTCAAATGCTTTTATCGCTTCTAGAGCTCTCTTCGAGTAGAGGTATCAATAATGATATGAACACATCAACAAAAGAAACCACAACAACTACATGGAATGATGTTGCAATTGAAACATGCTGGTTGTTATCCTTTTTAACACGTGATTCAATGGCAATTGATTATCTCGTTGAAGATAATAACATGTCGTCCAACAATAATAGCAGTCAGTTCATATCAGCACTTGTTACAAGATTAGTATTAGATACAACATCGGCCAGTCAACAACTTAAAGTTACATGCCGAAATGATTTAGAAAATGCGGAAAGTGTAATACCATGCTGCAAAGTATTAAAGAATATAGCACTTGCCGCTGATGGTCAATATATAAACTTGATTTTGGATGTTATACCTTCTGGGAATGATACCAGAGATGTAGAATGGGCCTTGTATGAATTGATATCATTTGGAACGCTAGGTGCTGGTAATTCTATTGATGCAATTGCAATTGAAGCGGCGGCTACTACTGGTGCAATATTGTATGATGCTGGACTACCTCAACCTAATCCTGCCACAGTGGCTTGCAAGACATTACTACCGGCATTATGTCGTGGGTTAGTCTGTCCAACGTCAACCTTTGACTATAAAAGGGAAGTGGCATGGGCTATTTGGAATGCAATCTACTTTCCTCCAGCCTTGTATGATTCTCGTGATTTTGTTAACTTCCCCCATGTTAATTCCGAGATTGTTGAAATAATCCAGAATGCACTATTGGAATATCTACTGTCTACAGCAAGGGCAAGTGATGTTGGTACGAGCTTAATAGATTTGGTTACTACAAATGATAGAGATGCAATGGAAGCTTCACTGAATATTATCAACATACTACTTGAACGGTTTGGTAATCCAACTTCGGCTAGTACTTCACTTATTGGACATGGCTTGATAGTAGTCTTTGATGAAGCTGGATTAACAGATGCTCTCTGGGGTGTATGTAATCAGGATTCGGACGAGAGTATAGTTGCTGAATTAGCTGCGGAAATCTTGGATAAGTATTATGACAAAGAGGATGAGGAAGACGAAGATGAAGACAACATGCTCCAACCTTCTTCAACTGGTAATCAATTTCATTTTGGTGTACAACAGCAGACTGGAATTGATTATATATCACCATCAATGCCCCCTGCAGGAAGAGGACGAGGCAAAGTAATACCAGCGTGGATGCAAAACAACAATTAGATTACAAATTCTCCCTATTTCAAGTCTCCCCTGTGGATGTAAATAGCTTGGAGGACGTATTTTTTAACGTCATCTCTCAAAAGTCGGAGCTCACGGTTGATAGCTTGGATAGTATCAGTATCTCCATTTGAGACCTCCCTAGTCCTTTCAAGATCCTTCTCGGCGGCATTAAAGTCGTGTGTCAAACGATGAGCTCTTGCTCGTCGAAACCAAGCCTTGGGATTGCTATCATCAACTTCTATTGCATCTGTACAATATTCAATACACTTGCTATACAACTTTAGACGTAGGAAACACGCCGCTGCATTCAATAAACAAACTTCTCGAACAGCATCAGCTTGTTTTCTCTCGTTTGGGCTACCATCAAAGCAGTATTCAAAGTATATCAAGGATTTCTCGTACAAAGCCAAAGCTTCTTTGTAGTCTTGCTGTTTGAAGAGAGTGTTGCCTTGCTCTTTGAAGAGAACCATTTTATTTTGTCTGTCACAAGTCTTCATTGACACTACGGCGCGTTCGGCGCGTTTATCACCTGAACAAGAACATTGATACCGATGACCACAGGTCTTTTCTGACGAGGAGTGGGGGTTGTTGTGGCAATTAATCTTTTCATTTAGCTTGAAGAGAGCCTTCTTGGCGTCGTTGATCTGTTCTTGCAACTCTTCTATATCCTCGTATGTGTCCCAATGACTATAGGATGCTGTAAGTGTTTTATTGTTTGTTGTTTTGTCGTCATTGGTATTCTCATTTGCTGAGCTGCTTGCTTTGTTAAGGCTATCTTCCAATGATTTGATGTGTTTCTCAAGCTTGTCTCTTTCCTTTAGCATCTCCTGATGAATGATATCCTTGATACCAGGGCTGAACATTGTTTAGTTGTTGGGGAGTGACGAAGTGATGTGCCGCCGCACATTGAACATCTTCCTTAAGGCTGCATCACTTAGACCCTAATAATACAATGACATCATTTGATCACAGCAAGCACAATCTGAGATATGATTCGTCATTTTTCATTTTGTCAATTTAATTAAGTATCGGTACATACCACACTCCACAAAACGAGGTAGTGTCCGGTTGGCGGCTGAGATAGTTAGATATCCTGACGACTAACAATATCAAAATATGACTAGCAGTGGCAATGCAACACAGGCCATTCAAGTATTGCACAAATGCCGGCAACAGCTACTTGAACTCCAAAAGACAGAACCTCTCGATATAGCTGAATACCGAGATGACATCAGTCAAGAAATTGGCATTGCTGCTGAAATGCTAACTGAATTGAAGGAGGCTGAGCAGAGACGCGAAACCCTTGAAGCTCGTTGCGCATCGACTCAGCATTTAGACAACAAGATGGAGTACGCTAATCAATCGAAAGAATTGGTTGTTGTCAAGAATAAGATCAATGAGCTCAATCATGAAATCAATCATTCCATCCGCAATCATGAAGTAGTACAACAGAATAAGAAACGAATATCTTTAGAGATTGATCGTCTTGACAGCATTCTACACACAGCTCAAGTCGAGCTATCCGAATACGGCGAGACTCCAAGTCTTCGTGCTGAGATTAAAGACTATATTCCGCTAGATATTGCACGAGAACAAGCTTTGTTGAAACTAAATTCAACAAAACAAGCGCTAGTTCAAGTCAAGGGAACGCTACAAAGTGAACAGACCGATCATAGAGAACTGGTGTACAATCTCAAGACTATAATCAAGACGACTAAGGCTGATATCGAGGCAATGAATGACGGTACTTACATTCCTGCAGTGGAGTTTACGTCTATACTAAACGAGAAGAGACAATCTCAAACAAATGAGCACGATAGTAAGCGTACTGATATTGAGAAGGAGATCCATGATTATCAAACTCAAAATAAAAATGCTGATAAGGTTCACGACGCAAACATGAAGGCACTCTCAAATGGGGTCTCAGAGGTTGAACAACAACTATCCAACATGACATCTTCCCACGCTGCAGAGTTATCTGAACTCGAATCTACATTGGCCAAGCTGAAGGAAGAACAAGCTGTCAATTCTACAGTCCTTGCAGAGCTAGAAAAGCGAATGGCGTCTAAGAAAGAAGAGGAGAGGTTGCTGCAAATTGAGGCCGACAAACGTTTGCAAGAGATGAAGGAGAAGAAGTTAATCGAAGAGAAGGAATACTTTGCAGCTCTTTGGATACAGTTACGTTGGAAGGCATACTTGAAACGCAAAGCATTGAAACAATCAAAGAAGAAGGGTGGTAAGAAGAAGAAAGGAAAGAAGGCTAAGAAGTGAGTACCCCGGTAGATGTCAGTGCACAGAAAGGTTTCTCCGTCTTGGTACTTCTATATTGTTTCCTCCTTCATGCCCTAACTCTAGCTCGAGGGACGATTTCAAATGTCTAGATAGTCAAGGTCCTAGTTCTATAGGTCAAACATGCAATTCTCTCTTTATACTTCATTGTTCTTCTATATCTATCAATATCCCATAGACATACCAAAACAAAGAACCCGAGTGTCACAAAGAATCAATAGACTTCTACAACCTTTTACAACATCAAGACAAAACCAAAATGAAGTCATCTTCTTCCACTACCAAAGAGCTATTCTCTTCTTTTTCTTTTATGAATATATATGAATAATCTCCTAAGGGTATCAATCCCCATACCCAAACCCTTTTCCATCAAACATCGTCCGCCCTATAACTAATCATTCCCAATCCAACCAACTTAGTTTCCTCCTTGACGCATCTTCTTACGTGCCGCCTTCTTCATACCCCGGGTACTAAAGTTCGGTAAAGCCTGTTTGGCAGTACAATAGTTACGAGGACAGGCATCACGACAGCAGAATTCTCCCGGATTACCGCCAATGCAAGGTTGTCCGATGGTTGGACATTCATCCGTAAAGTCGGTAGGATCGGGTGCTGTACATCCTACGAATGAAGCGGGTGGACAGTTGAATGTTGGAGGGGTTGGTGGGGGTGGAGTTGGTGTTGGCGGGGTGGGTGTTGGAGGAGGAGGAGTTGGTGGCGTTGGAGTTGGTGGTGGATTCTGTGGACGAGGCTGTAATTTGTTTATTGTGTAATGTGCATATTATGTGTTCATAATATTTTTGGGTTCCACAGAGAGAGATATAGATTCGAGCGTTAGATACATGAGTTGCAAAACAAAATCATCAATCAATTGCAATAGAATTACTTACAGTGGGACGACGTGTAGGAGGTGGATTGGGAGGAGTAGGTGGACGAGGAGTGGGAGGACGAGGTGTGGGAGGCCTAGGAGTGGGAGGACGAGGTGTAGGGTTGAAACTTTGCAATGATCGTTGCTGTGTGAAGAACTCAATATCCTCAGTATCAATAATAGTATTCTTTTTATTGAGTCGACGTTGTTTACGTTGTTCACGACGTGAAGTTAGGAGTGTTTGACGATCGACAGTTACGGCTGATGATGCCGAGAGTGATAGGATGGCAACAATTGCTAATAAACTTGAGTTATGCATCTTGTTCTTTGGTTGTTGTTGTTGATATGATATGAGCCTATTGATAGACTGTTCAATTGAACTATGTGACAATGTGCTAGATAAATGCCAAATCTGTGCTTCAAAATGGCGTTGAGTAAGCGTCAAAGTCGTGAGTAGATGCGGCGGCAATACTGCAATACTTAACGCTCAGAAAGAGAAATAATGAGAGGAAATTGGCGAGGACAGTAGAGGAGAAACTCATATTCCAACTTTCCCACCGAGAGATGAATGGCACATACCACACTGTAGTACTTCGGTTATGTAGAGTCAGAGAGAGTTGTGTGGATCGGAGTTTGTTAGAGTGATTGTTTAGTGAGATTTTTAATGTGATTTTTGGAAGATTTTTATTTTGACTCTATAACAGTGTGGTACTTCGGTTATGTAGAGTCAGAGAGAGTTGTGTGGATCGGAGTTTGTTAGAGTGATTGTTTAGTGAGATTTTTAATGTGATTTTTGGAAGATTTTTATTTTGACTCTATAACCTCTGGCAGGTGAAGCAACTTTTTGATCCCCGAGAGTTGCCAACATAGAGCAATCGATGCCTATGCTTCAATACTCCGTCTACAAACACCCCTCTTTCACCCGATCACTTCTATTCACTTAGTGGACGTCTCGTGACCCTTTTTTCGGCGATCGAACGTCCACATAGCCTAATTGCCGTCTCACTAAGCTTTTGCCGTGTAAATGTATTGTGTTATTAGAGATAGATAATGGCATCGCAACACGACGGTAACTCATCCGTCACTAGTCCATATACGTATATCAATATTACTATCCTATGAGACGTTGAGCCTGTATCCATTCGTCCGCTCAACGATCTCGATACTCAACCCATCAACTTGATAATGTGATGAAAGTGATGTGTTGTGAAGGATGGTGATACGTGCTTTTCAATCATCACTATATCGGTAGATGACGTATTAGATTATCCATTCGTCGGTTCCGTATTGTTGTCAACGCTCTCGTGAAGAGAGCGTCATCAAAGTAACTTGAATGATGTATCACAGAATATCATCGTCATCAATCGTCGATTAGTCTATCTCTTCCAATAAATCTAAACTCTACTGAACCCACAACATCACTACAATCTATACACCTTAATAGATAGTTTACGTACATACGTTCTTCTGTAGTGTCATCGTTCTTACATCATCTATCGTAAAGAACAAAACATCAACATCAATCGAAATCAAGCACAACATCAACAATCGATAGTCGACAACACAACCACACGATATCCCTCACGAAAAGAAGAGAATATATTAAGACTACATGTAAAGGCTTGTGTTCGTCGAGAGGAGTGCTTGTGGTTGTGGAAAGGAGAGGCGACGTGTTGTCTAAAGATACAACAAAACACGCCACTTCTTCACAAAAGATAAAGATATAATAGAGAGTTACTACTTAACAACAGGAGACAGAGATGCAAAGATACGACATATCTAAAGCAAGAATATAACGTTCTATTAGTATTGCTTAACACATGCTTGGATCAGTCAATTAGACGCGTTACAATCAACTCATCAAATGCTCGCACTTACACGTTTTGTACAATAAATCAAAGGAAAATGGATGGCGTGGAGCCAAAGAAGTTAGATAATCTATCAGAGAGGTCATACCATGCATTTAGAATGCTTGTTGATGGATATCTGACAACTTTTGTATATCGATGATGTTGAAGTCTAGCTGTTTTGTGCTATTAGTTACTGAAAATGACCAAAACTCTATGTTGGGAACTCTCGGGGATCAAAAAGTTGCTTCAGCCGCCAGAGGTTATACAAGCTAGAGAAAAAAATCAAACAAAAATCACGTTAAAATTTTCAAAACTCAAAACTCATCTTTACGACATGCTAAACTACTAAGAGCTTGTACCATAACCGAAGTACTACAGTGTGGCACATACCATACCTACTAGACCATTTAGTGTCATTGCAATAGCTAGGTAATTCATTATACATATTGACTCATTCAGTATTGCAATAACCCCAACACAAAAGCTCTTGGATATCGACAGCGCATAATTATCTTCAATCGCACAAAGATCTTTGCAATCGCACATAAAATGAAGAATTTAATTGCAATCACTGCCTTAGTGGCACTAACTACATCATCTACCCTCGTCACTGCCAAGGACACTAACAAGCATAACAATCTACAAGAATATCGTCGTAATAAACAACAACTACACGAGTATAAGAAACAACTCCGTCGTGCACAAGTTGAACATGTCAATACTAGCAGTAATACCCCACAACACATGAGGCGTCGAAAGTTGCGAAAGAATAACAACAATGGCATAGTTAATGAACATGATAATGCTGGTCTCGAGGAAGATGTTGAATTCTTTACTAACCTAAATTATCGTAAATTGCAAGGTATGAGTATACCAATGACTATTCCACCCAATCCAAGTCCAATCATTCCCCCGCCTACGCCTGGCACTGCTCCACCCGTTCCAGTCATTACTGAACCACCTATTCTAACTCCACCAACTGCAGTTGATACACCACCTCCCGTACCTGTTTCGGGCGTAGTATGTGCCGCTGGTGAAACATGTACAACACCTGGTGAGATTTGTTCAGACGGTACCACCGATACTTGCTGTGATGGTAGTGAATTAGATGCCTTCCAATGTACCTGTGGTACTAATGGATTGTTTGGTAACTGTGGTAAAACGAATGGATGTGATGATATTACGTGTGGTGGGGATACTCCTAGTCCTACTCCTGCTCAGGCCGGTTTCAATTGTCCTGCGGTAAGTAATGTGTGTTTCATGAGAAGTGCGAGTGTTATGATATTTTTTTCACATATATGAACACTTTTTTTTCTTATATACACAAATAACAGGCAAGTTTCGTGGGATGTACAGCACCCGATCCTACCGACTTTGAAGATGAGTGTCCTACTATTGGTGAACCATGTCCACAGGGTAATGCCGGTGAATTCTGTTGTCGTGATTCCTGTCCTCGTAACTACTGTACTGCCAAGCAAGCCCCGGCTGTGAAGAAGTCGGGATTCCTATCAGACTTGTTGACAGAGTTGGAGTTACCCATGGATGAGATTGCCGCCGCTATTCCAAAGTTCGAGCTGCCAATGGATTTCGGAATGGACGAAACGATGGAGGCTTTATCTGCCCTTGAGGAGGAAGATATCCCAGTAAAAATGTCATTACCCTAAACGTTCAATGATGGGTGTGAGACATATATGCACACATGTACAAAGAGAAAGAAGGAGGGGGGAGCAGCTATTGCTTCCTCAGAGAAGAGAAGAGAAGTGTATACGAATATGGTTTAAATGTTCATAGAGAGAATGGCTGGGCGAATGTTTGAAACTGAGCTACTGTTTAGATAAGTGGATATATGTTATAGAAAGTAAAAGTGAAAGGATTGTGTTTTTTGTTACACCTTGAACTAAGATTGCATGTTTACTTCTTCTCTTCACCCAGCCTCCTTATAATTTCAAAGCAAAGCAATACCAAGTCCTATATTGCTAATAATTGCAATTGCAATTATCATATACCTGGATTTAGCAGTTCATTTATCTTTTAGTTGTAGCTATAGCTAATAATATGGCTTCAATAAATATCTCTTCTAGCAGACTTCTCCTCCATTAGCACCTTATTATTCGAAACCTAACATATATGCTGTCATTCATAAGCATAGATTGACAGCCGGTATCAACACAGACTAGCGGTGTTTAACTTTACCATCCAAGTCCTAATCCCCAGCTTGTATCATAATATGATACTTGAGTCTTCTCACACGGCCGATGGTGTAATTCATATCTGTCATAGTCTTCTTTTGGTGAAGCTGTCTCATGAGTGTCAATTGTAGTTGGACAGTATGATACCTGTGAGGTGCATATCTTATCTGAAGATGATGCATATGATATGTCATCGTCTGAAGTACTAGCTGAGGTAGACAAAGAGTTGTCTATATCTACAGATGATGAGGAGTAATTACTTGATGTAGCATTGCATGACTTGGTTCTCATTATTGAATCATAATCATCAAATGACGAGTTGCTGCCCGTCGTTGATGATGCTCTAGTTAAGAAAAGAGTCTTCGGGGTATATGATGATGGCTGAGATATCGATAAGATCGATCGTCTTGATGATAGTTTTGAAACCTGCTTGAGAAATGGTTGAGCTCGATACATTGTATATCTACTATTGGGTAGGTTGTACAATATCTTTAGGGTGAACTGGAAATGCAATTGCAATTGCAATGCAATAATTTATAGTTTTAGTTTGGATTTCAATGAAGGGACCTCTCGATTGGCCACCCCAAATCACTACTAATATAATACAAACTGATGGTATTATCCTATCGCTGCCTATTAATGGCCAGCATTTACAAACATATCATTATTGGGCGGGCAGATGGCGAATAAGATTGTCAAATTGCTGACACCCAAACACATCATTTTTGAAGTTTCCAGAATAGAGAAGTTTCCTATTAAAAAAGAACCCCTTTCACAATCATTGGACCATCACCAATAGGGAAACAAATCCAGGTTACTTATTTAGATCTGTATTATACTATACACATAGTCCATATTAGATCATAGCTGCAATACTTTGTACTCTATTATGTCGTGGGTATCCTTTCTAGTGGCGAGTCAAGTGCCCACTTCTTATTCATACTGGTTATCCTCCACACATGAGGCGCTGCAATTGCAAAACAAACTTTAGTCTTTGGTGTCCTATCTTTATCATTACCCTCTTACAAGTTTAGGCTTTGTCGTTGTGGTTATGGTACAGTACAGGTCCCTAATATCAACTACTAGCAGTATATTCGAAGAAATATTATTTCTCGTAGTGTTGGCCAACGTTGGTTTTCAAAATGAACTGCCACATAACCAGCCTCTCTAAAGAGCATGCTGAAGAAAGCCACAAGCTCTCCGGTGGTTCTAGTTCGTAAGCTCCAAGGTAGATCATACATCCATGTAGCATAATGAAACTCAAGTTGGAGCTGATCGGGAAGTAGATGCATCAAATCATGTTCTCTTGAGTATCGTATCATATTAGTAATCACGCCATACTCATATCCCTTAAACAATCAGAAGTTAATTCCACACAAAGTCACGAGGGGTTAGTATTGGTAGTGAAAGTGCAAAACATATCATATGCATAATTCTACTCACCTCAATGTCCATCTTCATATAGTTAACCCGAGAAGATGATGTGTGGTTATTGTTGTTTGTAAAGCCGGCTGTATTAATCAGATCAAAGTAAGTATTATATTGCCGATTGTTTATTGAGTAACTTTCATTTCGGTGGCTAATACATTGACTGTAAAACTGAACTTGTTCGGTGTCTGGTTTGTTCTTTGGGTGTGTTACTGTGCAATCAAATGTTGCAACATTGCATCTTGTTTTAGCCATTTGATTTTCAAATCCCCATTGATCATTAGAACCAATTGATACTACATTACACTTCTCTTGAGAAGCAGTTTCATTCCCAACGCCTTGAAATGCCTCTTGTGTAAAGAATGGTTCATGTTGCCATCCACATATATACTTCTGCTCATAACCATTCCCTAACACTTTAAAACCAATACATGGAAACGAATCTTGAGGAAGAGTTGGCCCAAGTGCGATATCCCAACGCTCATGTGTTTCAGGATCTAGTACATTTACAAATCTACCATTATTATCTTGATTTGCCATTGTACCAGTGAACTTGCCGGGTAGTCTTCTTAGATAATATCCACCATTTCCATTATCTTGATTCCGAAGAGTGGAAATGATTTCATCTGGTACAGATTGTTGTTTCTGATTCACATTCTTTTCACTTTGTGTATCATCACCTCCCAAGCTACTCTTTATAAAACCTTTCAGTTTCTCACTCCAGCTACTCATGACACTGCTTTTCTCTTCAGACAAGTCTATATGATTCATTACACTTTCACCTTCTTTAAGTTCTGATTGAAATATGTCCATTGCCTCCTCGAAAGTGTCGAAACTACTCTTGAATTGACTCAATCCGAGATGGACATATGAAAGGCTTAGCAGGGCGTTTGCAAGCTCAAGCTCAACAAAGTAGTCAATTAAGTCTCCATTTACATCTTCATATTCTCTTGTCTCACCGTTTAAGCTGCCCTCTCTTATCAGACTCACTGCTAATTCAATCTCAGATTTGGCCTTTTTCGCTTGACCTTTTGCTAGGTATATAGAACCAATAGCTGATCTGATACTCCCTTCATATACTTTATCGTGTTGTACTGTACTACTGGCAGTATCCCCGTAAGCATCAAACCCCATGTCATAATAACTTCCATCAGGTGGGAGTTCACTGATCAGTTTCAGGTATTCATCAAGCAATGTTTGGTATTCTTTCAAAGTTTCGTCATAAAGTTCGGCATTTTCACCATCGATTGAGTACAAAAGATTATTTTGATTGTTTGAGTCTTCGTATTCTTCGTCTATTAATGGATGATGCAGTGGTGTTTGACTCTCAACATATCGACGCAATACCAAATGTTTCCGAAATGTATGCCTGGCTGCATCCGTCATCCTAGGCATATTTAGAAAAGTTTCCCATAGACTCTGCGTCGTTGAAACCATGCTTGTAGCTACTTCTATAGCTTTATCCATCGCTTGAATACTTTGATACTCATTTAGAAATGTCTCATATATCTCCAGACTATCATGTAGAGGCTTAATTGCCAGTTCCCATTGCAGAAGGTAGCCAAAGAGGACGCCTATGTAATTAGATGCATCAGCAATGTTCATTTGGTTGTCTGTGTAGCCATTATTATCATCTGCTGCTAATCTTTTCTTCTCTATATTCTTATAAAGGGCATGTCCTTTGAATAGCTCACTTTTAGCCCAACTAAGTATTCTTCTTTGTCCATCACTAAGTGTATTTTTGCCTGTTGAAGCACTATCTAATTGTTCTTTTACTGTTTGAGGATTGAAGTGTAGCTTATCATCCTCATCCATACTATATCCTGCTACATACATGTCAGACAATAATGCACCTATCCTCACACTGGCGAAGGCCATACTTTCAGTAACCTGTCTAACCTGCAGCTGTACATCCATCCCCAAATCATATTTACTATCTATAACATCAGCTAGTAACGTTAATGATAATTCAGTCTTCTTCTCAGCTTGGACTAGATACTTATATGCAATAGAAGCGTGTCTATTATTGCCCTGGTGCATAAAAGATTGATGATGCATATCTGCCAATAATAAAAGTACAGAAGATTCTCCAGATACAATCGCTTCTTGATCAAACTTGGTAAAGACATGATCATACTCTTGTACTGTATGCCATAAACATTGATATATAATTGTTATAACTTTCCATGCATTTGTTGCCTTGGAAAAGTGATCCATTGCATTTCGCTCATTTATAGTCATTGAATCTGCTGATACAACAATAGATTCCCACTGTTCTTTATGCAACAATGCCAATGATAACAATTCTTCAATCAACTTTTCAACAATATCATACACAAAACTCATTATTAAATGTTGTTGTTTGGTATTGGAAAGTCTTGTGAGCAAAGGTGCTTGCTTTTGAATCTTGTTCAAAGAAAGAGATACTTTATATCCGTACTGATTTGATGTTGAAATTGGATATGTCTGTTCATATAATGTTATTGATCCATCAGTGTTTTTACGTATTATTTGTGTATTGCATGTATTACTATCCTCTTCATAATGTGGCTGATCAATAATACTATTATGTTGTGTTGCAGAAGATACACATATCAATGATGTACACATTATTATTATGAGCCATAACGACAATACAATCGAATATAGATATAGACGACGATGCCAGTAGGAAACTCGTCGGCACCGCCTGATATTAGTGCGGTATGATATCATGCCGTTTGCAAATGTATTACTGGCATATCTATTATCTTAGACATCCTTTATGAGAGTAGAAAAATCTCTTTATGTCTTCATTATTTTTTGTAGCTGATCGTCATTAAGTGCACCTACATACTTACATACACTTATCACCTCTCGGGTAGAACAGGTGGCTGTTATATCACATAATGATAGGGGTACTCTATTGTTAAAGCCCCGCTATTGCAATGAATAGAAGTAGAAGAAGTAACTTTCACTCTCTTTTGATTCTATCTATCTCAATATTATGTATATTTACTTTTTGGATATCGACGGGAAACCTCATACAATCATCAAATTATGATATAGATCACACATTCTCATTACCAACAACTACAAATAATAATAAGAAGGAAGTTAACTTTTGTCCAGACATATGGAATTATTATAATCCGAATAATCGAACATATCTAGAAAAGTTATATTGGGAAGCATATGAATATCATAACTTGGGTGGTAACTTAGAGGCGTTGGAACACTTCTTGAATAATGCTATTGGAGAAACATATGATAAACGTGGATTCTCACCATTTGTATTTAATGATAATACAGAATCTAATCAGAAACAACAATCTGTACCAGATGAAATCATTTCCACTCTTCGGAATCAAGATAATGGAAATGGTGGATATTATCTAAGAAGACTACCCGGCAAGTTCACTGGTACAATGGCA
>Ga0214478_100654_pt1 | contig 19936 bp, 19 predicted proteins | sample M1_20Mar14CPVII9_2_FD_178001 | JGI IMG/M metagenome (GOLD analysis project Ga0214478, IMG submission 178001) | Marine eukaryotic communities from Monterey Bay, California, United States - M1_20Mar14CPVII9sort6BwellD7 | ecosystem: Environmental > Aquatic > Marine > Unclassified | place: USA...
CGTCATCGTATCGATGCCACATCACCACATTACATCCGTTGTCTCAAGCCTCTCAAAGTCCTCTTCATTATCGGGAATATCAATATTACTCTGGGCATTCAACCTCTTCTTCTTCTTAATATTGATCTGCTGACCGGACGACTTCTTCCTGAGATACCTGGCAGACTTGCCTTGTGTCTGTGTTTTATGTTGGGAAAGGGTTATTGAATAGATGTATAGTTGTGAGAGGGTGTATATAAAATGAAGAACAGGATGTGGGCAACCTCAATCGAAAATAAGTCAGTAAACTCACCTTCTTCTCCATCATTTGCTCACGAGCTAATGCCTCCCTAACCTGATTCTTCCTCAAATCAGCCTCCCAAACATGCTTGGAAATGAACTTAACAAGCTGTAACATATCCTTGTTACGTTTCGTACCATCCTGTCCAAGATCACCCAACATATAATAACGAGACATGAACTGTCCATGGGGGTATCGAGTGGGGTATCCGGCACGGCTAACACGGACAGCCTCCAACACACCCGAGTAACGTAGCTGTTCGACAATCTGCTTGGGATCAAACTCATCAGGTAAGAGTTCATCATTTGGCTTGAGACAACGGATGTAATGTGGTGATGTGGCATCGATACGATGACGTAAGTCACGTAGCTGCTCGGCAAACTTGGCACCCACGGACTTCATGGCAACAGATCCGCGTCCTCCGGCACCCTCGGCTCGTAAGAATTTCTGTTTTGATGTGTAAAAGTAGGTAGAAGAGTGTGAAACATAAGATGAGAAAGAGGTGGTTATAGATAATGATTCAAAAAGCAAGCACACACATCTCATATTTCTTAAAACAAGACACGTACCTGCAACTTTCCAACATGTCCAAAGGTAGAAGACATTAACAACTCAACACTAGCAGCAGGCAATTGATCCTTATTCTTCTCAACCCATTCCTCAGTCGAATACTCAACCAATCCAGCATAATGCTCCACGCTAAACTTACGGTATGGCTTCTGCTGTGGCGAAGCCTCGAATCGGTCATGTGGACCACACCGAGTGTACAACTGCTGTGCAAACTTATCATCACTACCCCACTCAACGACACATTGTTCATCCAACACGGCTAGGATACCCACACGTTTCATATCAATCAAATCCAACACATCTTGATTATCGGGGAAGCTAATAAACTTCCATAGAATACCCTCACGTTCATACTCCTGTTGTTCCATCTTGAAAACATGCTTGTTGAAGTGTTGTTGTAATGTCTCGTTAGTGTAATTGATACACAATTGTTCAAAGGTATTAACCTCAAAGGTTTCAAAACCAAAGATATCAAGTACACCAATATACGCTGAGGCTTCAGGTTTACCACGACGAGGAGCACGTGCATCCTTGGAACTATCTTCATTCACAATACTAAGATTAATAATCTTAACAATGTAATCAAAGTTGGCACCATAGATACTCTTGATTAATGCCTCGGTGGCCTTATATGCTTGTTTGGCATTGAGTTCCTTGGTAATGTTACCCTCCTTGAGGAATAATACTCTTGATGTTAACGATGCGGCTAGCTTTTCGTACGATACGCCAAGGAGTGAGGCGACGGCTAGGGAGGCCTCGTTCTCATCGAGGATACAGGTCTCACCACGGTTCGTTTCGGTAAATGTCATGTTACCTGCGTAGAGTACGGCTACGACTAGACGCATGATATCCTTGATCATTTCACTATTGAATCCCATGATTGCCTGTTGTTGGGGTTGGGTAGAAGTAGAGGAGTAGGGGAAGGACATTGTTAGACACAAAGTTCTCCGGGGGCTGGTTTACACTAGACACACAAAACAAACTAAACTTACCATAGCATCCATCATCTCAGTATGCATATCAACATCACTAACACAATCTCGTCGATCATATGTACCACTTTGATTCACCAAAGCAAAATCTTCTAATTCCATATCACCTAAGAAGTATTCATCACGATCATCTTCGGTTGCACTTTCTAAGAATTGATAGAATACATGAAAGTTACGTTCACCTTCTGTTTGATGGATTAAACGGACTTTTTCAAGTAGGTATGTATCGATGGTTGCTCCGCATAGTTTACCGGAGGTATTGAATCGTATATCAATATACTTTCCGAATCGACTGGAATTGTCATTACGGATTGTTCGGGCATTACCAAACGCCTCCAAGATAGGATTGGAATCTAATACCTGTTGTTCAACACGAACTTGATTCTCGGACTCGGCTGTTAGAGTACCGGCTTTTTGATCAGCAATCTTACTTAACATGGCAAAGTAATTTAAGACAATCTTGGTAGTGACAGTTTTACCGGCTCCACTTTCACCGGAAACGAGGATGGATTGATTCATGGGTGCCTCGGAATCTTCCTGTCCTGCCTTTTTGGCACGTGACTTAGCTTCACGACGTTGTGTCGCGCCGCCAATACCCATTTCAATACCACGTATCATGGCACGGTATGCATCATCGGCTGTTAGGTATGCATGGGGTGGTAACTTTTTAGTTTCAATACTACTACTTGACTTCTTCTTCCCACCAGCCCCTTCTTTATTAGAACTTAAATCAACCAAGGCATGTTCACCCTGCATACGATATTGTTCCATAACCTCATCAGTATAAACTGGCATACTTTTAAATGGATTAATAGCAATTAATATCGGACCAGTACTTGTATATATCACATCACTATCATATCGTAATCGTAATGCATGTAATATAGCAGGTTCATGTAAATGTGTTAATCCGATCAAGTCATCGACTCCCCCGACAACATTGGAGGTATCAACATCACGAATCTTAATATCATCTAATTCATCACGTTCAGCTGATTCAATATCAATAGTTAATGTTATTTCAAATGGTTCAATGTCTGCATAATATCCATCCCCTCCAACTATTTCAGTAGAACGATGTAAGTCGGAGTCTGCGAATGGACTTAGTGATGCACGTTTAGCGGATGAAGTACCCTCGGATGACATGTTATTTCCGGCGTTGGGGTCATCACGTAATGTTACCTTTAGGACTGTAATGCCCTTGATTGTTACCTCGTCACGGTTGTGTACTAGGGCTGGTACCCATCCCCATCTTGATGCCTGTTATGTATTGTATTGTTTTTGTGTGTTTGTTTTGTTATATTGTATGAAATGTGAAAAAGAGAGAAATACTTGTTGTTAGTACATGTGTGTATTGTAAATGAAACAATAATAATCGAATATAAAGGGAGTATATGAGTAGCTTATACCAAAGAACAAATAGAACAAAAAGATTTTTTTTCACGAGATATATAAAAGATATCTATTGCAATGTGTACTTTCCTGACTTCGGAGCCAGACGGCTTGTCCTTTCTCCATTGTTTGATTAGTTTACTATTACTATTACTTAGTTGTAAGGTATTGTACAGACGGTTTATTGCTTTGTTTATATTGTTTATCTTCTTACTTTATATTATTGACAGCATGTAGTTTTTATGAGAGTTTAGGGGCTGTTGATAAGATCGTTGAGAAAGAATATCAACTGCTCAATTCTCAACAGAAATAATCAGGTATTTGGCGAAAGTAAGGCTATTTTATTCTTATAGAGGTAACAAGGATAAGTCCATTTCTAATAGAGATCTCTTGTCCTCCTCTTCATAACTTTTGCTCCTTGTAATACTTACTACTTCCAAAGAAGTAAGTACATGTTTAGGCAAAAGAGTACTTGGATAGTCATCATCATAACAAACATTAGTGCAATTATCACGCAACTTTCACTTGATAGACCGTCATACCAATCTTTAATGCCGTCGTGTGTTGATGTATGTTGGTATGGTATCAAAGGTGGCGATACTTTCATTATCAAGATCGCTATGATAATTGTTACGTGCATTATTGTTCTTATTTGTATACTGTTTGGGAGGTGCACGATTGTTGTTTGTGGTGGTAGTGTGCACAGAAGCAGTGTTGTTCAAGGATGACATTTTGAGACGTTCGACTGAAGGATTTGGGGGTGTTTCCTCATTATCAAGGTCTCCAAAGATATTATCATTATTGTTGCCATAATCAGTATACTTTTCTTCGTCGTCAACATCGAGGCCATTGTCATATTGTCCAATATCCCCCACGTTGGCATCTTGATTCTGTGATCAGACTAGATCTCCCTCCGGCTCCGGGGTAATAGTGAAAGGATCGGCATCCAATTTATCGGCATCCGATTCACTTGGGGTAGAGGGCGTTGATGAGTCGGTAGCGGCAGGTGCGGCTGATGCGGCTGGATTCTTGCCTTCCAAATCCTTTAGGTGATCGAGATAAGGGTTCAAGAAGGCTAGGGGTATCGTATCTTTACAAAGGGAAAGCTAGAGGATACCGATATGGGGTATAAGGTTCATGATTCAACTGGTTCGACTACCAAGGACTTCCGGATACCGCTTCAAGGATACTACCGCATAGAGAAGAAGAGAGAGAGAGAGGAAGAGGAGAAGAAGACAGAGGAGAGGACCTCATGTCTCTTCTCATGTTTTAGATGTTAAAAGGATAAGAATCTATGTAATAAGTTGTATTGTGTAATCAGGTCTTATTAGCCTCAACTGGCCTCAGTGTCTTAGTCTACACTCTCTTATCCTTCTACTTTTTATCCCGACACGAATAGGGTATGGACTGCGCCATTTTGTATAATGATTACCTCCTCTATACACCAAACCCTAACCCCAATGACTCAACACCCTTTATATCGTCATCATCATCTCCAAACACATTAACTCCATTCATCAAAACTTCTAACCGAAGAGTAATAACATAATCAAATTCATATTCCGGATGATGAATATTATAACTCTCAACAAATAAATCAATGACATCTTTAGATGCATTACACCAAATTGCATACATTAATGGTATATCACCCCATTTATCTTCCATTATGAGAGTTTCTGGATACTTATCAATAAGTAATTGATAGACTTCGATACTGTCTTGTTGTTTCGTTGAACATGCCAAGATGTGTAATGGTGTCATACCTAAACAATCTTGTTGTTTACCTGTTGGATTAACCTCTCTTTTCCATAATGATGGAATAATCTCCTTTGTAAGTTGTGTCAATGTAGATTGTGTATCATTATAACAATAATGATAACATATCTTATGTATAGGTAGATTATCAAATCGTTGTCGTAATGCATCGGTAATGTATGTTTCATCTCCTTCTGCTTCGGGGAAAGCAAAGTCAATTAGGGATGTACATCGTGTTAGTAGTGTTTTACCCCCCACTCGACATGGGTCTAGTTTACATTCTTGTACTTCTTCTTCTCCTTCTTCGGTAGATGATGTGGATGATGGAGGTAATGCAACATTCCGTAATGATACAAGTGACGTCATTCCTTTTATTTCACTAGTCTTATTATTCAAAGTAACATTATCCTGTATATATGTAACATTCTCATGTACTTCCAGTGAAACCAAGTTATTATTATTACCCAATGAACTTATATTAAACTTAGTAACTAGAGGAGGTATATGAAAATGTTGTATGTTGCAATTGTAAAAGGCACATTTATCAATAGTTGTTATACTTGTTGGTAATTTAATGCGTGTTATTGATTTACATGATTTGAAGGCATATTCACCTATTCGTTCCAATTGGTGTCCTCCTTCTTGGCCGTCTTCTTCGTTTATTGTTGGTAGGAAAGATATTGATTGTAACTTTTTACATTTACAGAAAGCAAAGTTACCAATGGAAGTTACACTCGGGGGTATGTTAACACTTGTTAATGATTTGCAATTTTCAAATGCATGATCTTCAATTCGTATTAGACCTTTTGGTAGCTCTATTGATGTCAAGTTTGTTAAATCTTTGAAGGCATTTTGAGGTATAATTGTGACTATTGAATCGACTTTGATGTTGGTAACATCTTTTGGTACCCCGTCGTCATTATCATCTCCGTTATATATGTATGTAGAAGTATCTCCAGTAGTAGCAGCAGTGTTGTTGGTAGGAGGAGAGTCTACCCCCGAGGTCTTCTTACTGTTATCTTCTTCCAAAATCTCTACTTCCACCATGATAATGTGAGTTGTGAGTAAAATGTGTGCACAATATCTTTGCAACTCTTATTGCAACGGCTTGACCCTGAAGACAACCTATCAGTATGTATTAATTACTGCTTTGCACACTCACTACTTCAGCGGTATATATGATGTAACCGCCGACAAAGAGACCGCTTTAAACGCTAGCTGCCCAATTCACTTGACTTCATTCATTTAGGATACCGCAAGCAAAACCAGTAATCCGCATATTTGTCATTTTTTTGTTGTCGTCATTGCTCTGCTAACTCTCTCCTATATCGGCCACAGTCCCAATTCAAACAATATACACAGGCTAAAACAATGTCAGGAAGAGGAGGTGAGTGATACGCGTTTTGTTGCCCGGTGCTGTTTAGTTTGACTGGGATATAGGATATCGTATTTTGTGCACATATAGTTTGTGCACATCTTGTGCTCACTTTTTTCTCTATCTCCAATCCTTTCATTCTCTACTCAATACTCAACCTTATGTAAGGTTCATCATCAAACGGTCGTGGCGGCCGAGGACGAGGTCGAGGTCGTAATAGTGGAGGAGGACGTGGTAGAGGAGGTGGTCGAGGACGTGGAGGGTATAATCGAAACAAAGGTCGAGGATCAGGCAGAGGTTATAATAATAATCGATCGAATTATAATAACAACAACAATAATGAAGGAGGGGGTAATATGCCAATGGATGTTGATAATGATTCAGCTAGTGGTGGATTTGGTATTCAACAACAACAGCAACAAGCGGCACCTTCTATCAATGCCACCACCGCCACCGCTGCCCCATCTTCTGATGGAAAGAAATTAGCACACATCACGACCAAACGCTTTGCTGACTTGCAAATATCATCTGAAAGCAAACGTGCCTTATCACAGGTATTCAAGTATGAGTATATGACTACAGTACAAGCGGAGACGTTACCCATTATATTAGCTAATGGTGGTAATAGAGATTGTTTAGCCAAGGCTAAGACTGGTACTGGAAAAACATTAGCATTTATGATCCCAACAATTGAACAAATTATTAATAAGAAATCTTCAAATAATGACAATGTAAATGTACTAGTCATCTCTCCCACACGTGAGTTGGCACAACAAATTGCCACTGAAACTGAAAAGCTCCTAACGTTTCATAATAATAGTTTAAAGAAGGTAGTTACCATGGTCGGAGGGACTAATAAGAACAAGGACGTGAAGGCATTACGGGGTAAAACACCATTTGTAGTAGCCACTCCTGGAAGGTTGTTGGATCATTTGCAGAATTCAAATCTGGCACAACGTATGTCAAATCTTGACGTGTTAATTTTTGATGAGGCTGATCAACTCCTCGACATGGGGTTCAGGCCTGACATTGAGCGTATACTACGATTATTACAACCATCAAAGAATACTCGTCAAACGTTATTGTTCAGTGCAACCATTCCCAATCAAGTTAATGAGATTGCTAATATTGCACTTCGTCCAAATTGGGCCTTTGTTGATACCGTTGGTGAAGAAAGTGAACAGACACATCAACATGTACAGCAACAGTTAATGATATCAAGTCAACAGGATATCGTTCGTAATTTATTCTCCATATTAGATCGTGAAACAACTTCTGGTCCGTATAAGATCATCGTCTTCTTTACTACTGCACGATTGGTCGGATTCATGTCAGAACTATTCAATTCAGTATCATCTCAAATTGGATATAAGGTATTGGAAATACATTCACGTAAGACACAAAAGGCAAGAGAGAAGGCTAGTGAGGCATTTCGTAAGAGTAGTAATGCGGTCATGTTTACATCTGACGTTACGGCACGCGGTATGGATTATCCGGATGTTACATTTGTTTTGCAGGTTGGGTTGACTGATAGGAGTCAATATATCCATCGTTTGGGTAGGACTGCACGGGCTGGAAAGGTATGTCTCTTTTCTTTTTCAAAGTGAACCCTTTCTCCCTTACTGGATTCATCACACACTCACATACTTTTCGGCATCTCATACTCTTCTACTTAAAGGATGGAAAAGGCGGACTACTACTCGCCGATTATGAAGAACATCACATGACAAAGCGTGAACTAAAAGACATGCCATTAGTACCGATGTCAGTACCCGATAGTCAACGAGCCAACTCGGCAGCTACCCAAGCCATACAGAATGTTGCACGTAGCAAGGATCTTACCACTTCTGGTGAACAGGCATATCGGGCATGGTTAGGATACTACAATGGTGCTCTGAAGAAGCTTCGGTGGGATAAGAAACAGCTAGTGCAGCAGGCTAATATGTGGGCAAGTGAGGTCGGACTACGTGAACAGCCAAGTTTGCAACGCAAGACAGTGGGTAAGATGGGCTTGAAGGGAGTGCCTGGTCTTCGTCTTGAGTAAGACGAGTGAGGTAAGAATAGGGAGAAGTACAACATTGATATGCCGACGAATAGAAAAAGATAGCTAATACAGTATCAATTAATATTTTGAGTTTATCAGATGATCTTTTGTACCATTAAAAGGTTTATACTGGGGCCTGATAACTCTAAATAACTTTTGCCTATCACTCAATAGCCCGATAACTCAATAAATAACTTTTTGCTCATATCATATGCTCAAATTTTGCGACCTGCTTCTTCCGTCATAGCACTCTACTCTCCATACCAATTTTACGTTCCAGTAGGCTCTTGCGGTGTAGGCCCTCCGATCAATGCATGGATACGTCTCTAACAATCCTCATCTTTAACCATAGTCCTAAGTACCTATTGCATGAGCTAATATATGCATTGCAATTGCAGCAAAAGGTATCTTTTGTTCTTTCCCACTCCTTATACTATATAGGTACTCGTACTCTTGACTTGCTTAATAATGTTGATTGAAAACTCAATATATTTTGCAATACAATCACTATCGAATAGTAGGTCAGTTTTAGCAGAGATTTCAATTGGTGGTGCTCTAAAAGGTTTGCTCGCCAAATTATCTCTTTATGTCTTAGCTCTTTATAGTTGCAGATTTTAGTTTTTAGAGACGCCCTATCTACTCCTTCTCATCTTGCTACAATAGATCGAGGTATATGGATGAGCTGTGCATAGGTATAATAACATGACTGTTTCACAATCAGAAACCCCAGTGGCAGCTCCTCAAGCTGGCGCCGATATCTCTTCAACTAAATCATCTGCAGCAGAGGAGGAACTTCAATCTCTCGTATCAACATTGGCTGAACGTATATCATTACTCGAATCACAAAGAAATGATACTAATAATGATGATCCTAAACTACCTACTAAAGGAGGTGCCCGACGTACCAATCCCAGTATAGACTTTGCATGGCAAAAAAAGGATACATCTACAGCAAACGACAGCCCTATCAAGTTGGTAGAAGGCATACCAGAAGAAAACAATAATGACGATATAGAAGAGGCACTGAATGAACGCATGTTACTAATTGAACAACGGTTGGAATCATATGAAGATGAAAAAGACACATTGGAAGATGAGAGTGAATATCTCTTGTCAGAATCAACTTTCTCATTCTTGATTTCACACCATCCAATTAGTATACCATTTGTTTTTGCAATGTTTAGTATGGCACTGTCTATTTCATGTCTATCATTAACATTGGCTAGTAGTATTAGTAAAGGTACTAAAGGTAATATATTGGGTATACCGGCTGGAGTAGATAAGACTGTTAGGGCTGCACAGTTTCTGGGTGAGTAGTTGACCAATATTTATGTGCACATCTTGTGTTCACTTTTGATTGGAGAAAGTTTATATATGCATATCTTGATAATTTCACTAATGGTGTGTGTATTGTTGTGTATCTCGATGTCTGTTTCGTATATAGGTGCATTAGTAGGAGTGTTGATGGAAGGTAAGAGAACGGTATGGCTGTACCAAATGTGTGTTGTTTAGTTAATAACAGATTATAATCTCTCACAACACACTCCCCTAACTCCTTTTTAGACGAGATCCCTCAAGGTTTACAACTCATTGCAAATGCAATCGGACATACTCTTAAGCTCAATGGACAGAGGGAGGTCAGGAAGAGGGTAATCATATCTTCAATCTTCCGTCTGGTGGTTGGGTACTTATTCCTGTCCAGTTTATTCCTTAATATCATTCAGAACAGCGATGTGATTGAGATGTAAGTTTCATTAGTTGTATTCTTGTTTGTCTGCTACATAATCACAACCAAATCTATATAATATATAATATCTTCTAATACAATACTTCCTCTCTAGATTCTATGACGTGTTGGCATTAGAGTTTGTTGAGAATATCGACGATACATCTTTTGCCCTTGCCAAGAGAGGGTTCTTTGGCAGAAACTTACTATTGGCAACAAACCAAAAGTACAATCTTGAAATGGATGAAAGACGATCTAGTGTTATTACAGGCGGTAGAGCCTCTTTGGATAGGGAACGGAGACTATCTTCTTCTGGTTTAATTACATCCAACAATCGAGTAAACATCATGGTGAAACTTGTATACTTTCTAAATGTTCTAATCATATTGGCAGGGCTAGGATACATTGCACAAGAACAAAAAGATGGTGCTTACAGTACTGAGTCAATCAAAGTCTTGTTTGATGAAATGATCTGGGAGAATGCCGATGTGTTGCTTGAAAATGGTGAAACCGAGCAGCGTCTCCTTATCTATTCCTATTTTAATGGGGTATATAAAGAGGTGGGTACATATAACAACTACCCTAGGTATATCGAAATGAACAAGAACGATGGCAGTGCCTTTGGATCCATACAGGGTGCTGAATTTGTCTATTGTTCAGAGATTGCCAGTTGGGTCTTCCGGCATGAACAAATAAAAACAGATAATGACTGTAACTGGCTGTGGAAATCTCCGGAAACGTCTGATTATGATATACTTTCAATGAGTGATGAATTTTGGCAGGCGTAAGTTACATGAGTATGAGTGTGTTACAAATGAGATTTTCTAATACTGTGCTTGCCGGCCTTTTTTCCCAACATAATAGATGGATAGGTAAATTGGCACTTGCACAGATATCCATAACATCGAATGAGTGTTCCGACAAGTCCGATTGCAACTATTTCGGATCATGTGTAGAAGGCGTATGTGACTGCGATGATACTCACTTTGGAGAAACCTGTGACCTTGAACTGCCTTGTCCATCTCTTGCTTCCGAGAAGGCTCATACTTTAGGTACGTGTTACTTGATTGTGTTTGTTGTCCAATTTAAACTCATCCTAGACTTATACTTATACATGTCTCTCATTTAATTAAGACTCAACAATTGGGATGAGTTGGAACCAAGAGAATCCGATCCGAGAAGTGGTTGGAAACAGGGTCTATAATCGTCCGGTAAGATCTTTCATGTGCATTTACAAATCTATATTCACTTCGTGTTGCTGATACCGCACCTTGTTTCCATCGTTAGTTATACATCCAAACTGGGCTTAAGGGTGAACCGTTTGATTTCAGATTATACAAGTAAGAGAGTGCATGTCTTTTGTTGACTTGACCTTTTGAATTTGTCTCACCACCCCGACTTCTTCATTGACAGAATTCTAAAGAGAGAAGTATCTGATGAGCCATCGACACAACCATCAAATGTACCATCCGTTTCAATCCTTCCAACTGCCTTTCCCTCACAGTCACCGACATACAGTCCAACAACTGCCGAGCCGTCTGTCTCGCCGACGTCTTCTTCCCCAACAGTAGGAACCACTTACAGCCCTACCACAAGTAGTACCGGGGCAGTAGGTACCAATAAGACATTAGCACCAACCCCAGGATTTACCATGGGTAGTAGTGAGATGGTAGGCACCAATAAGACAAATGCACCAACCCCTGCTCTAACTGAACCAAAACCATTGTTTAGTCAAAATGAGTATGACGAAGCTCCTGACTTTGCAGATGTGGACGATTTCTTTGAAAGGAAATCATTGCATGATCTCGAAGATATTATGGAGGATTACTCGGTTGTTCTATCGTATACTGGATCTCGATTCTATGGTACTATCATTGAAGCAGGTGCATCTCTTGATGAGCTCTTTCCAAAATATTATCATGCCTTCTGGGACCAAAGCTTTAATATCGATCGTACCTTTATCATTAGTGACACAACCTTTTCGAGTACTCCAGTTGGGACGGATTTCTATGAAATGAGAAGGCGAATCAACAACTCAATACTAAATCCTAATGTTCAATTTTCCTACAGTCCGTACGGTGCAATGGTCAGTTATGCTATGTTTTGCAAAATGTGATTCATATTATAATGCTCACATCTATGTTCTTACTTCACTTGACAGATTCCTTTGATGGACTACGAGTAAGTTGTTGATTGGCCTAGATAGGCGCTTTTATGTTTATGAATGCTAGTTTGTATTCTGACATATGTTTATTCTTGTTCACTTGCTGTAGGGGTACTGGGTTCTTCCATTGCTTTGACGAAACATCTTCTCCAAGCGCATCTCCATCTTGGTCGGTAGCCCCTTCAACAGAACCATCTACTTCTCCTCCTTGTTGGATAGTAAACATTAATATCGAACATGATAATTATCCAGAAGAGGTAACATGGACTATGTCCAAGATTACAGACATTAGCAGTGATAATAATGATACCCAAGCAGATAATATGATTGTAGCAGAAGGTTGTTACCCATCTCCTTGGACATATGGCGATACAATAGATGGTTGCCCAGAAGAAGGGGTTGACAAACTATGCTTACAAAAAGGTAGCTATGAGTTTACTATTCGAGACATATATGGTGGCATTAGTGATCCTGGATATTATGTTATTTCATCGAACGGAGAAGAAATCAAGCGTGGAGGAGGAGACAGTGGGTTTAAGGACAAGGAAATCACCGTATTTGCTATGCCTTTACTTGAAAAACCTTCGACACAACCATCAATATCATATTCGCCTACCAACGAAACAAGTATATCAGCACAACCAACAACTTCACTTTATCCCACTGAGGATTGCTGGTTTGTTGATATAGATATTGAACATGAATATCCAGAAGATATAACATGGACTATGTCTAAGTTGATAGATGATATAAGCAATGATAATAATGCTACGCAAGTGGATAATATGATTGTAGCAGAAGGTTGTTACCCTAACAACGCTTACAATCGAGATTGTCTAGAAGAAGCAGTTGACAAATTATGCTTACAAGAGGGTAGCTATGAGTTCACAATTCAAAATAGAAATGGAGTAGGCATTTATGATCCTGGATATTATGTCATTACATCAAACGGAGAAGAAATTAAGCGTGGAGGAGGAGACAGTGGGTTTAAGGACAAGGAAATCACCGTATTTGACATGCCTCTACTTGAAAAACCATCGACACAGCCGACTTCCACTATTCTTCCAACAAATTCTTTAATGCCAAGCAGTACACCCTCAGTTGAATTCGTCTGTCAAATTGTCTCCACAAAGAAGGAATGTATTAAACAGTCGGATAGCTGCATGTGGGATAATGAGAAGGATATTTGCATTGATGCTGCTACTTCATTTCCTACGTTTTCTCCTTCTACCATGCCAACATCAACATCAATATATCCAAGAACATCTCCTCCAAACACTCCTTGGCCGACGGAGAGTGGAGGAGCTCCAATCACTCCTTTTCCCACATAACATTCTGTCTTAAACAGGAGGAGTCGACCACTTCCAAATAATAAGTGATCATATTATTATCATATGATATGATTGACTCGTTTTCGGTGAGCCTGTAGTTAGTAAGTTAGTTAGTTAGTTAGTTAGTTAGTTAGTTAGTCATTGGATATACTATTTATATGAAGAATGAGTCCATATGGCTGTTGTTGTAGGTATTTAGTTACTATATTGCAATGACCATTCAGCGAAGAATAGGAGCCGCGAGAGAAGGATTCGCGGAGTACAATAGAGAGAGGCATGGGGATATAGATTGGTATTGTCTAGTATACGCCGACCACAGCTGCATACAACAGTTGGTTCATATCTTCTCTTGGCACTTCTCTATGTCCATGATGCGGCTTGTGTTGGTTTGCTGTGAGCGGTATTTACATTTACTTGGTATCCTTTCACAAGGACAAGAGTGTTGAAAGTGTACCTTATCGTCTTAACGACTCGTGTTACAAAATGAAAGGAGTGTCTGAATTGTACCTACGTCGTGTTAAAATGATGTGTATGCTTCCAGACACACAACAACATGGTCGGCATGTGGATTTAGCTCTTAGTTGAGTTTATTTTTTTCTCAGCGGTATCCTTTTCATCGGTCATCAAGTATTAGATGACTGTTGATGTGAAATTCTTCATCAAAGTGTCAGAATGTGGCCGCTGTAATTACGTCCTTATATGTGCTCGTGATATGATCAGAGTAGCCCGTGCAGTTTTTCACTACTTCCAAGCAGTTTTGATTAATTTTGTGGGCAGGTGAGAAGGGGGGGCAGGTGTAATTAATGACTCGATTGGTCATTTGGTCTTGGTCGGTTAAAAGACAAATTTTAAAGCAGCCGGTATCCTCCAACAGTGACACAGACTCATTTACGAATAGTCTTAGACTGGCTCGTGTTGCATCTTGATCAGCCAAAGACAAATTGAAAATGCCTATGGAGTATTTTGCATTCACGCTTGACTTATTCACGAAAGAGTTGATACTGATGGGATATAAACAGTTATAGCTCAGTTAGTGCCTATCTTTACTGCCCATAAATTACAATTCATCGTCATTGGATTATCAAAGTTATCAACATCCAACATCAATTGCAATACATCCAAGGCATATCAAACTACAAATATATCAAACCATAATAATGAAGTTCTCATACTACCAATTCATCCTTGCTTTAGAAGCCGCCTCCCTCGTTTCAACAACAATGCCATCGGCAGTAAATGCCCAGAAGAGTGGCCACCTCCGTAACCGACGATTAAACGATATTACATCTCCTCCCGAGTACAGTTCCACAACAAACAACGATGTTCGTCGGCTGTCTGATACTCAAAGCTGTACTCTCGGACTTGAGAATGTTCTTGAGGATGTCCTTCCCCTACTTGATACTCCTCATTCATCTATCAAGGATCATGTATTTACATGTGTCATGGACCCCGAAGACGAAGACACTACTTATCATCCTGGACGTATGTTTGATCTTGATATGGATGCTGATGATGAGGAATTCCTCGAGAAGCTCATGAACGATGGTACAATCAACCTAGGTCAATCCAAGTTAGATGTTCAAGGATTGGAATATGATGAAGAGAAGATTCATATCCCCAAAGGTTGGGGAATTGCATCGAAGGTAAGCAATGGCAAGAAGAAGACTCCTGGTAAGAAGACTCCTCCCTTTGGTAACATGTTTAGCCGAAACTTAAAGACTGGTGATAAGAATGTCCTCGTTGTTAAAGTTGTTACTCCAGAGGTTATTGACCCTATTTATGGTAATGTAACATGTGCTGCATCACAACGTCCCGAAACACCCGCTGAGATTAGCAGTATCATCTTTGGTGAGGGTCCTACCGGCGTTGCCAATAACAATGTTAATATGAAGGATCAGCTTAGTGCATGTAGTTTCGATAAGCTGAACATGATCCCTACTGATGGTGACGATCCAATCAATGCCCCAGGAGTTATTACACTTGATATTGAAGTATCGTTGTGCAATCATCGTAATAGATTCAGAGATGATGCTAAGTTAAAGTTGGAAGAGAAGTTGGGACGTCCTGTGACAGAAGTATATGATCATGTGATATTCTTAATGGAGAAATGTGTCCAGAATTGTGGTTGGGCGGCATTTGCTGGATCCAATAGTTGGTACTCGTTTTATCAGAATATCAATTACAAGGTAGGTACTTTGTTATGTTCATATGTATGATCGATTGATGACCATTGAATGTTGTGCATATGGAGGGGTATCCTCTGATAACTCCTCTTGCCTTTAACTAATCCTTCTCTCCCATCGTGTCTTTCTATTACAACAGATTCCCGCAGTAGTCATGCACGAGCTTGGGTGAGTATTGATGTGCCCACTTATTGACTTTGTACTAAAGATCACAATCTCATATCTTCTATTCTATTTTCAATTTCACATTAGACATAACTTTAATCTAGCACATTCGGGTGGAATTGACGGCGCCACCTATAGTGATCAGACAGGATTTATGGGTAATCCTGCTCATGCCTCTGGAGCTCGTTATGCAGGAAATCTCTGTTATGATGCAGCCAAGAGCTGGCAACTTGGATGGTATAACGATCGTGATCTCACTCTCTATCCTGAAAACGAATCATCTACCTGGGGTACTGTTAATACGATGGTGGGGATTGCAAATTACGACCAAGCCACTTCGGATACACCAGTTCTTATCAAGCTTGAGACCGGATTAACTGAAGATTACTTTATCAACTTTAACCGTGCTACTGGCATCAACCAGGAGAATGTCGAGGCAGATGATGAAGTGACCATTGTAAAAGCTAACGCAGATACAAAATCCCAGAGCTACTTACAGGCTACATTACTCGAAGGAGAATCTCATACGATCGATGGTTTGGGTACTGCAAGTGGTATTGTTGTGAAGTTACTAAGTATCGACAAGACGGATCCCGATTTGTGGAAGGCTGAGGTGTTTATTGGAACTGATCAGGCGGTAAGTGTTTACCTTGTTCATCTCAACACACTCTTAGTATCCTTTCCTCCTCACTCACCAAATCTCTTTCATTCATCACAATAGACTATCCCCGGAGTCACTACCCCACAACCAACAACACAAAACCCAAGTAGATCTCCTACATTGCCACCATCGGCATCTCCAGTTACGGCGAGTCCAACCAAGGGGCCTAGCAAATCTCCTCAACTCAACCCGACAACGGCTAGTCCATCCATGTCACCTTCGGTTCGTCCTAGCAAGTCTCCTTCTCGCATGCCGTCAAAGTCACCTAGCAAATCTCCCGTAACACCCTCTCCTACAAATGTACCAACCCCATCTCCTACCAAAAGCCCAAGCCTAAAACCTACTCAATATCCAACTCGATCCCCAGTAGAATGTAGTTTGGCTGGAATTGGCCAAAGTTGTTCGACAGGATCAGATTGCTGCTCTGGGTTGTGTACAGGAGGTAACAAATGGAATCGTGTTTGCTATACTAATACGCCAACCACTCCAGCACCTGTGGCACCCACAACACCTGCTCCCGTTGCACAACCTACAACACAGCCTCCTTTCACACCTGCACCTGTCGGATCATCTTGCTCTGCATGGAAAGAACAATGTTCTATCGATAGTGACTGCTGCTCTGGCATGAGTTGTCATCACAATAAGAAGACTTGCAATTAGAGAAGCTCATAGTGTCGAATGTACAGTTTAGGATTCATAGAGGAGTGTTTCAAAGTGTTCATAAAGATGTGTCGTCATATGTGAGAGTGAGATCTTATTCGGGCATGTAGGTAGATATTAGGATATGTTATGTTGATATAAGTTAAAGTTAAAGATACTTTCAAGAATAAAGTTGAGTAATGTTGTACATCATCTAGAGATATATGCCTGTTACCATTTCACTATATAATATGGCGGACTATATCTGTGTTACCTACGAAGATACTTTCCTCTAACCAGGTTGATACTTAGACTCACATTGTAAACTCTCAAGTGGAACTTACCTTTCCTCCCCATAGTTCTATCAAAGACAAGACAAAGATCAAAAAGTCAGAAAGTCAAAGGGTATCGTAATTCTCCGGCGCGATAGTATGACCATGTTTGTGTAGACCTGCTATACGCTTGGATATTGTCTAACTAAGGAGTTGTCTGCTGCTAATACATCTTCTGAGGATCTCGTCTTCACTAGATACCAACAGATATTATATACACAAGATATTACACACACCGAACAATTTTGCAAGTGACATTTTGAATTTTGTGATATAGACATTAAAATGAATGAGAATGAGAATGTACATGGGAGAATATTAAACCGACGAGGATTATTGCCCATAATTGCAGCACTACTGTTCATATCAGGTACTATCATCCATTATCAATACAACAATAACCAGGCCGCTATAATAATCCCTTACAATACAGTATTAGACCGACAATTAGAAGTAAGTTCATTAAATGGAGATAAGAAAACAAATCAAGCATATAATAGATTAGTACGCTTAGGTGAGACTCCTGGTACTAAACGTTTCAAAGAAATTAAAAGCTGTCGTGTACATGCCATTGATCATTATTGGTACATCTGTGGAGGATTGAGGCTTCATCAAGAGGCAGAAGAAGAAGAGGATGGGTACAATATAATTGCTGTGAATTGGGAAACGAATAAAGCACATAATAGACTTATACGTCATGGTGAGGAGTCTGGAACTGATCGATTTAGTCAGCTCAAGGCCTGTCGAGTACATGCCGATGATCATTTTTGGTTAATCTGTGGAGGACTTGGACCAAACAATCAATAGTGTGTAAATACCAGACAGTAGAGATTCTCAATGTTGATGTGTTTAGGGAGATTAGATTAGGATATTTAAAAAGTAGTTAAGATAAAGTGTAGTTATATAAGCAGAGTCGAGATAGATAAATCATTATTTAGGGCGGGTTTATACTACAGAAGAGCAGTAATGTCACTTCCCCAAAACTTTATCATACCCCCTCATTCAATCATTCTAAGCAAAACCATCCGATCTCCAGCCAGGTTCAATAACATCTAATATACTCATTAATTTGCCTGAATTTTGATATGCACTCTCTTCATTATCAAAGTCTTCCCTCGATGGAGAAGAACCTCCTCTTCCTTCTATGTTATCGTCCATAGTCGGTAAATCTCTAAAAACACAGCCACCTATAATGAATTCGTAGCATCTAAAGTCTTTGGATGATCTGGTAGGTGGTTTCCGACATGCACTAATTGATTTGTAAAGGTTAGAACAATACAAAAGAAAGGTAATAGAAGGTAACAAACGAATTTCGACTCACATGACTCTTAATGGTATTGTGTCCTTAACATCAGTATCATCACTAACACATCCTTTCACGAAGTTCCATTTAAACTTGTATTCTAATACACTACCCTTTGCAATGTTATTATACACATCTATACCATCAACTGATATTGTATATTTCCCGCTATGTGTACTCCAAGTTAACTTAGTTTCGTGTTCATTATTACCATTCAATTGATACCGCCAAATTGCAACTCTTTTAGATTGTGGTTTGTTCTTTCCCACATGTTCAACGTCAAAATCGATTTGATATATAATATTGTCTGCTGCGGCTTTTTCTACTGACTCCTCCGTTTGTTGAACTTTTTGTTCATCTATTTGTTCAAGATTACTGCTTGGACTTTGAAACTCCTCGCTGTTGCTACCGCGCTGATCAAAGGATAGGAGATCTACTGATTCCAATGATGTTGGGGAGAAGGATGGATTCGTCGAAGTCATCGTACCTATTGTTGTTTTTACTATTGTATCAAAGACTTCACCAATTATCAAATTATTAATTATCAATTGTCAATCTTGGAAAATTATTATGAGAGTATTAATGAGAGTGTCCACACAGAAATTGATGAGGTTACCAGTCCACTATGATAGTAATGCACACTACAAAGCTACATATATTCATATATCGATATAATGTCGAGTCTATCCACTAAGTAATAATCTCTGAACACTCTTTCAATTGGTACTATCTCAGTGACGGCGACAATCAATCGCGAGCGAGTGGCAAATTTTTATGAGAGTATATTCAGTCTGCGCTCTAAGGTGGCCGATAATGGACAAAAAAGATCACCTCGATTGAGACACAAAACCTACAAGGTAATAAAAGACAAGTTTCTCACTAAATTACCTTTCTGAGTTGAAATTAGTTAGGTTTAGGTGGTAAGTGGGGTATTTGTTAACGACCATAACTCATTAAATATAATATATATAGCAATCCGTACATGACAACATTTGCTCTATATAGTTTGAACTAAGACTTT
>Ga0214478_100655_pt1 | contig 19934 bp, 15 predicted proteins | sample M1_20Mar14CPVII9_2_FD_178001 | JGI IMG/M metagenome (GOLD analysis project Ga0214478, IMG submission 178001) | Marine eukaryotic communities from Monterey Bay, California, United States - M1_20Mar14CPVII9sort6BwellD7 | ecosystem: Environmental > Aquatic > Marine > Unclassified | place: USA...
TCAACTTATTGAATTGACGTTGCCATGCGTTTGGCCGTAAACTAACTCAAAAACAACAACTCATTCAGTCTCGGTATCCTTTAGTCTCACTCATTCATCAAATATTCTCAGGTTCAGGTTCAGGGTGGGGGGGGTGGGGGGGCGTTGGAGATCTATTCCTTGACTTAGTTCGAAATCAATAGTTGTCCATTCAAAACTGAGCATTTCATCGTTTCCTCAGTTGATGTCATTTAGTCGAGCCAATCAAGGTATCCTGGAAAGTTGTTGTCTACTCTTAGGTTCGGAAGCCGCCGTCTTATACTATTGAATCGTTCACTACTCGAGGATGCCTTCAATAGTTGTATATTTAAAGTTTAGAGCATTCTACTTTGCTCGAAGCTGATGTCAGCTGAGTCGAATCTTATCATATCACAATAAGCAAAGCATATAATCCTAAATTTACGACACACGGTATCTCAAATCGTACCTGTTAGTTGGTAGACGACTTGTTATATCATCAACGTTGCTTATTACGCAGCAAATGAAAGTGTATCTTATTTCTATCCCCTTATAGAAGCGTATGCTGCCTGCAGATATAAGAAAGCAAAGATACTTCGATTGAACATAATCATACTTTTATATCTCTCTTTCCTTTTAGTAGACTAATATTCTAACATCAAAAGATAGACCTAAGATATCTGACTTTTAATATAATTCTCACTAAAACAAACTAAACTCTAACACAAACTAAATCTCACGTAACACCATTGGATGATGTACAAACTTATCAACCATCTCTTGAGTACCCGAAACAGCAACTGCGATATCATTTGACCAAGGAGCAAAGATGGTTAAGTTAGAGATGAGACTCGGAGGAGCATATCTCATATCCTTTAGTGGCAAATGAATGAGCTGTTTGTCATTTGATCCGAGTGATAAGCCGCCTTTGGGTGAGAATGTACTCCAATTGGTACAGATTGTGAGATGAATATCTTTCATCAAGTTGCTTGCCTGGTTGACTTGACGACGAGCCTTAGATCCCGATATAGGCTCGTAGTCTTCTCCACTAATGGACTTACGAATGGCTTGAGGACTTGAGTAGTCTATGATATATGTATATATTTGTGTATATCGTACGAATATGATAGTGCATGCGGTAAAGTAGATGAGTACTATTCGATTTGCAAAACAACAGATAGGATAAAGATTCTCAAACATAAGATACATAACTCACCTGCTTCACCATAAATCACAACATGGATATAGTTTGGAGCATCATATCTTTCCAAGTTGGGTACTTTTCCTTTGAAGTTGATGGACATGGTTCCGAAGTGTTTGTCAACTTTATCTGGCTTTGCAATGTTGAAACAAGTAGAAGTGATAACATCATTTGTGGAGATGAAAAGACAGTTGAACTCACACTCGGATGGATCATGCTGAGCCTTGACTTGATTGATATAATCCTTATCAAGCAAGAAGGTACGTTGTTGAAAGGTCGGCCCTTCTGATAATCCGATAGACTTGCGGAGGAAAGAGCGCATCTTATCTCGAGCAAATAAAAGCTTGAAATATGTACCAGTTATGCCTTCCTCGTCTTTGTTCTTGCCCGTGAGATGATCAATACTCTCAAGGACATCCAACTTACGAGTAGGATCTATAGCATGAATCTCAGACATTGGATCGATCATCTGATACAAATTGTAGAAGGTAGCTCCGTCAGCAATCCTATGAGATAAGGATACCACCAAAGCAAATCGTTTGAATTCACTTGACTCTGGGATGAGAGATATCTTGAACAAGGGCTTGTTTGTATTGACAAGATGTTTGGATGGTTCTAGAACTAGATCGTAGAGTTGTGTTACCTGATTCATCTCCGTCAGGTCCATTCCATACTTGAGCTTACCTGACAAATCAGGAAGACTCGAGGTATCTTGGAGAGAGAAGAATTGAAATACCTTATCAACATCACTCGTAGTTGGTTCAATGTTGGCATTGTATTCAAGCCGCATCGGAGACGATCCACGAAGTGATCCAAGTAGCCAAGGATTGGCAGTTAGGATCTCCTTAATCCTAGGACGGATGACTTCTACGGCCGTGTTTGCATCCCCCTCGAACCATGTCAATGATGAGATACCTGCAGCGAAGGCGTCGGTATTCTCCTCAAAGTCAAACAGATTGATGACAGTATCATATTGTTGTTCATCATCTTTAACAACGACTTTCTCGTCATTCTTCTTCTTCTCTGTTGGACTTGACCAGATAGTACCCTCTTGAGTTGATTTGGATGTTGTAGTATCAAACGAGGTATTCTTCTTCTCTTGATGATTACTGATGGGTAGAATATCTCCAAACGAATCGAAGGACTTGCATGGTTCAATCTCTTCTAAACTAGGTCGATTGCTGATATTGTTGTTGTTCTCTGTTGTATCAACAATGATATCAGTATCAAGAGGCGAATACTTGCGGTATCCTAACTTAAAGTTGTTTTGTCGTTTAGATAGATGAGAAGAGGGAAGAGAGAACGCCGCCGCTACCGATGATGGAGCGCTTGTAGATGAACGTAGAAGAGCCGCTAGAGCGTGAGGAAGGAAGTTACGAGGGCACATGGTATTTGTAGGTATTAATTTGCTATAGTTGAGTTGTTAATGTTGTTGCAAAAGAATTATGAGAGGAGGAGTGTGAGATGCCAGGGCTTGCTAAAGTTTTGTACCGGTATCCTAGAATGACATGATTGAACAACACCACGCTTCGAGCTCATAATTTACAAAACCAATCCAACTTACATCAAATAATAAGCAACCGCTCATCATGATTCTATCTCCTACAATCATTAGCCTACTAGCGACTCCGCTGGCGGTATCAAACCTCTTCATCGCATGTCAAGGATTCACCGCTCCTACAAGTCAACATCGTATCATCCCCCGCACTTTATCTTCTCTTCACTACAAGGATGAGGATACCAGCATGTCAACCGGGCAAGATGACGCCTTGAATGCTCTCCTTCAAGACAAGAAAGTACTATCATCGCGTAATGTAGACGCCGAACAGTTTGCTGCTGATGCTTGCAGCATCTATGGCTTGTGTGATATTCAAGATATCGAAGCAACTTTATCATCATCTCAGCCACCCAAGAAGTCGGAATCCTTGCGTGCTATTACCTTTGAGGATGATATCGAGAAGTATTTTGATATTACCAAGTACTACTACGCTCTTGACAATGAGTATGCAATTGTAGACGATGCATCTGGCGAGATGGTAGGCTTTGTATGTACTACTGGACGTGTTGATATGCCGGCAGGTCGAGAGAGTGGTGGTATCCCATTTGCTGAAGCTAGTCGTCATATGTCAGCTGCTGGATCTGTAGCAACACTTTTTCGTAATCCTGAAAAGACTATGTAAGTGTCGTGTGATATTGTTTGTTCATATCTTGTGCTCAATCATAGATCAACTCACCTTCTTCACTCAAACTACTTCTCTTCTCGAACCACTTTACATAGGTTCCACTACCCTGCATCTAAGTATCATATCGACGTATACCCAAACAATGGTAAGGTACAGGAAGAGCTTGCGAAGATCAATGGCGGTGAACTCTTCTCTGCAATTTCTAACGATCCAACCATCTTCGTGAGGTGAGTAGATTGTATTTACATGTTGCGGTATCCTAACTTCATCTCTCACTAAACACTATGCTTACCATTCCCTCTCCTACAACAGATGCAACAACTTGTCTAAGCAGTCTTCCTCGTGTGATATTCTCCTTGAGACTGATGATACAACTTATGCCGCTGAGTGTAACTTCAACATCGTGCCAGCTATCACCAAGAAGAAGAGTGTGAAGTATCCTCAAACTTCTGAAGATGTTCAGTCCAACAAGAATCCGTATAAAGCAGCTGTTGGTTCGTTGAATGGCATCAAGAGCTTCTCTGGATATCACAGTACCATTGGCCATTGGCTTACGATGGAGGGATCTCTTCCTTCTGATTGTCTTGTCGACTTCTATAATGAACCAAGCCTGTCTCATTCCGCCTTGCTCTTCCACAACGGTGATCTAATCGGTAAGGCCATCTCTGAATTCACAGATATTGATCTTCCTTTCAAGAAGAGTGATTTTGGACAAGAACCTGGTATGAAGATGATTTCGTGGACGGTAAGATATTGATAATTGCTTGTTGTGCTTGTTATCATTATCATTTCTCTCGGTATCCTAAACTATAACTATCCATATTTGATATCTATTATCACAGTGCTCCTTGGAGAATGCCCTATCTTCCAATATTGATTCCGACCTCAGGTTTCAATCCAAGGTTATCCTCGGTAGTGGTGAGGTTGGTAAGTCAGGCTCGACATACACTGTTCAATGTCAAGTCAAGCAGGGAGAAAGTTTGATTTACAAGGCAACAGGTACTTTCATCCTCGAGCCAGTCAAGTTTCTCAAGGCTGAATTCCGCCATGCCATTGGAAACAAAGACTTTGATATGCTATGGAATAAGCTTGATGTAAATGGTGAGTAGCATGTATCAATTGTAGAATTAGATCAGTAGATGTTCTAGGATACCGCTCATGTAACTTTGTGTTATGTAATATCTCGTGCATCTATCTCCAGGCAATGGCGTCGTTAGCCGTGAAGAACTTCAACAGTTTGTGACCTCAAGTGGAATTGGAAATCTCAACGACAAGGAGTTTCGAATGCTCTTTCCTGATTCTATGGACGAGGACTTTAACGATGATATTTCACCCGATGAACTTGCACACTATTTCAACTCGCTCCATCTTCGCCTCAGAGAGGACTTTGGCAAGAGCATTGCCGAGTTCCTTGAGAATGGATGCAGCAAAGAAGTATCCACTCTATGGTCCAAGCTTGATATTGATGGCGACGGCGTGGTTAGTGTCGAAGAACTTTCCCTCTTCATTGCAAGCGAGTTGAGTGGCTTTTCTACCGATGAGGTTGACGTTCTTCACAAGGAGATTGATACCAATGGTGACGGGGTGGTCGACTTCTCAGAGTTTAAATCCTACTTGTACTCTCTCAAGTTCCATCATGATTTTATTGAGCATGGCTTTGTTTGTGTACCAAAGGTATAATAAGATACTGAGTATGTTGTTGATGCGTTACATCCTGTGTGTGTAAAGAGAAAGGATCTAAGATTAGTTGAATACTAAAGAAACAAAATAATCGTCTCCTAGGTTATCAATTGGTTTAGATCTTACAGATGATAATATACAAATACGTGTACTCCCCTTTCGATATATCCTCCACCTTGATGCTTCTCTTCCCTCATATCTCTTTACATACCTCGTTCAGATTTACTTACTTCAGAAGCTGTTGAATCATCTACTTCCCCGGCCTCCATTACATCAAAGCTCGCGTCGTCGATATCAAGAAACTTTGTTGGGGCATCTTGAGTCCATTCTGAGCGGCCACTAACCTTTGAACGGCATATAGGGCACACATTCAAGTTGTGGGCAGAATTGCATTTGGCACAAAGGACATGTCCGCAGGGGTCAAGAATGAAACTTCCCTTAACTAATTGGCATTCCTTGCAACTAGTAGCCTTTTCAAGCCACCAGGTAACGTGATTGCCCTTACCCTTGACCTCAACCCCATTAGTCTTTGATAGTTCAAAACTAATAGCAGGGGCATCTTGTAGTAAACGGTATGTTACTTCAGAGACTTGAATTTTCATCTTCTTGGAGGTCTTCTCAAGCCTAGAAGCGTAGTCGATAGTATCTCCGAAGAAGGTGTAGTGAGGACTGCTTGTTCCAACAACACCTGCGACTACAGAACCAGACGCAATTCCTGATCTGATGTAGAGCTTGTCTCCATTCGTGGCCAAGAAGATATTATCAACATAGTTAGTTGCATCAATGGCAAAAAGGGCAACACGCTTGGCAGCGACACGAGCTGACTCTTGATTAGGTGCCCCGCCGACAACCATGTAACGATTGCCTACAGTTTCTACTTTGTAGACACCGTGCCTCTTGGCAATTACATCGAGCTGGGTATACAAATCGTTGAGCATATTCATCACTTGAACAGGAGTCATACTGTTCTTGCTTCCAGAAAACCCAACAAGGTCGGCATAGAAGACAGTGGCCAGGTTGTACTTCTCGATAACAGTTTGTCCTCGTGTGATCTTCTGTATTGCCTTGGGGGGTAACATATTGTTAACAAGAGTACGATGAAGTTGCCCTTTCACAAGAGTTAGAGCGGTAAGGAAGCTTAGAAGTACGGCAACGATAATGACGGAAGCAACAGCGCCGCTCCACCACTCTGGTTCCCATCCTTCAGGAATACCGACACGATTTTGCCAAATACCGTGAAGTGATTCCGTCTCAATGATGATAGAGTTGGTATCATCAAGTAGATGACTGTTTGGTGATTGAGCAAGTTCTCCAAAGTTTTTGGTTGGGGCACCCTTTGGACCAAACTGGAGCTTCTCTACATCTTCTTCAAGACGATTCAACTTGAAATCCATACCGACATTAGAAAAGCGTTCATAGATGTTGCTTCGCTTCTTCATTTCACCCCAGTTTAGGTAGTTCATGATGAATCCCCATACGCCTGCAACTTCCGTTCCTTGAATATCTGTCAATGAGTTCTGGATGTTTCCTAAGGAAAATGCTCCGTCCTCAGTAAAGGTATTGAACTCATCATCTTGACCTGGCTTAGTCCATATTCCTAAATGGGTGCAGAAGACTTCCATATCCCCCGCCATAAATGGACCGAATACATGAAGTCCTTCCCACTTCTTGACAAAGAGGTCCTCAACTACCATTGACCAAAAAGGGTGATCACTGTTACTCATATCCATACCAGAATCCACCATTGCCATGTTCTTCTTGTGCTCTAGGCATGCGACATTGCGGGGCATTAAACGATACCGCACAAGCAAGCCATCCAAGTCACTCTCCGATGTACTAGTTGATACGAGCTCGTCCCATTTTTCCAAAATTTCTTCATCATCACAGATGCCTTCAATGTTACGAAGATTGGCCAGGCCGCCCTCTACTGGAACGTTATTCTCCAGAAGATTAGCGGGATACCTCCCCATCTTGAATGCCAAATCATCAAAGTAGCCTGAGTGAGTAACGGCCTCCCTCAACGAATATAATGGCAAGAAGGCCCTCTTGAACTCGTTAGCAAAGTATGTGGCAGTCTCCCTAGCAACAAACTCGGCAGTCTGTTTTCTATCCTCGATATACGCATCCTTTTCATTAGTAATAGCCCACATACCCACGCCAATAACAACCCCCATAACAGCCAACGAGCACAACCAAATATGTGGATGTGAAACAACAGTCTTGAGAAAGTGACGTGCTTCATAATACATGGATAGAAAGAAGATCGAGACGGCAGATGGATTCCATGCCTTCTTTTCCTCGAATTCATAATCGGAGATCACATCATCATCCTTCTCGTTGTGGACGACGTTTAGACTATCCCATACGGATTCACTTGATAGGAGACGATTCCAGATGTTAGAGGAGCCGGCCGAACTACCATCGCTGGCTAGATATCCAGAGCTTGACGATGCCTTGGAGGAGTATGTTCCTGTGGTGTTTGAGTCGGTTGTTAAACGACGTTGCTTCATGATTGGTACACCTGTTGATGCATTCATGATTGATTGATTGATTGATTGATATTGCAATGTCGACGAATTCGTGTTGTAGTTAGGTCAGAGATCGATACTCTGTCGATGATATTATATGATAATAGTTCTTGCAATATATCGATTTATGAGAGCAATCGTATAATGGTAGAATTTATGAGCTCTGCAGAATTATGAGCTCATATTGAATCACTTCAAGAGGTGCAACAGTAGTGATTAGTGATTGCCCAAGCCGCCCATGCAAAAATTGTGTCACTTTAGGCAGTTCTAAATTTCATCTCTTCCCTAGAAGCCTCTTGAAGTCATCTCCTCACAAAATGAGTGTACCTATGCCTTACAAAATGAGTACATGATTGCAGTGTAACAGAGCAACATACATACGATAACTGTTGAATGCTCTTAGACTATAATTACTCCAGATGATGGTAGCGATAATATATTATGTAAGTCTAAAAAGGATACGGTATCCTGCTAATACTAAGTAATAGTAGACTATCTGTTTAGCTACAACAGTGTAAGAATACACCTTCATTTGTAGGACAACATACACCGAGCAATCCCTCTGCTACACATTTTTCATGACTTGAACACCTTGCCAAAGTTGATTGAGCATTAGCAACTTTTGGGGCAGTGTCTGCGTTATTTTTGATCGAAGATGATGAAGAAGAAGTGTCATCTTGCTCAGGCGTCTCACTGCCGGCGTCGATATCTTCATCACTCATAACATCACTATCACTATTGGATACTTCTACAGTTGTGCTGGATGAAAAGCCTTCTCTGGTACTTAACCAGAATAACACCTGACTTTTAGACAAGCCGGGATCTAATTGAGTGCTGATCAAGTTTTGTGCTTCAAGCCAAGCCGCATTTGGGTCGATAATAGCTTCATTACATATCGAATATCCTCTCCAAGCATTCTCAACTGAGTCGTTGTCACTAAGTACTGATCGTTCTCCCTTGACATAGCCCTTGTCAAACAACTCGGACGTTATTGCAGTGACAGGCATAAAGTTGATTAAATGCACATAGATGTTCTCATTGCCAAACCACGTAGTAGACGTCACGTCCGTCATGCCGAGATTACCGACCATGTAGTTCTTTCGAAACACAGCGTCGTATGCGATTGGTATCAAGCTTGAGCCTTTATTGCTAGGCAGTGTTACATTGGATGAGCCACTGCTACTCTTGGCAGCTGATTTCTTACCTTGAGGAGGAGGCGTCATGTGCCAATATGTCTTGGCTCCAGTCATTTCGGTTGCGAGTAACAAGCGTGTATAATCTACCATGCTACTACTGCTACCCCATCTAACCCTTGCCCATAGGTATGCTCCAAAGTAGCAATTGATGGCCTCACTTGAACTCTCTTGAGACTTACCGTTGGCGAAGGGAAACAAGCCACTTGCAAATGAATGGCCATCGAACCAAGACTTATGCCTTGCCAACGGAAAGAATATTTCCTTTCCAACATTGTTTTGCCTGGCATCGGCGCTATTGTTTGCAACATCATAAAACAAGGCATCAACGAATGGTCCATACTGTGATATAAACTTTGGATTCGCTCTTCCCAGTATTGCTGAAGCATAGAGAACATAACCATAGTGAAAGTGGTGATCGTTATATCTAGCGTTGCCAAAGTCTCTGTTGATATCTTCCAGTCCCTCCTTGGATAGAATTCCTCCCAATTGAGCATCATAGACCAATCTCTTATCATTTTCATCCCCTACTAACCACATTGTCAAATACTTTTCTAATAAGGCGTATGCTTTTCGTGCAGTAGTACTTGATCCTGAATTAGACGAGGAAGATGATGATGGTTGTGTCGACTTTGAAGAAGTTGCACCCTGTGTGGTGTTCTTTATTTGGCTCACTAACTCATCGATCTCTTTATTATTTGCTGCATCGACGACCTCTGCTACATGTGCGAGCTAAGAGTGGACAAGAAGTGTAGCAGAGGTGAGAATAAGAAAGTATTTTAGGAATACATCAAAGATCAATACATATCAAATGAACTTACTTGTGCTATTCTAGCAATCTGTTTACCGAATCCGTATGCCCCGTTACTAATCACAGGCAGATTGATGTTTAAGTCAGACTCCACATTACTTATAATCAGATCACGAATCGACTGATCTAAAGTTGATATCGCAGTCGATTCATGAATGATGGGACGTTGACTTGTGGCACTAGTTTTGGTGGCAGCCAATGTCTCGTCACCAAAGCCCAGAAATGTGAGTTCTTCTTCGTATGTCCAGATATTACCAGTAACGGGGGTCATATCACCCTTGATACTTTGATATGTAAGATCAAAGCTATCTTTATGGAGGAGGAGCTCTTCAGCAAACGAGATAGAAGCTGCATGGTGCGGTAAGGCTAACATCAAAAGAGGCACATTTGCACCTGGAGAGGATGATGTCATATGACTTGTCTTGAATGCAAAGGTAATTCGACCAATGTTGTTCTCCGTTTTCTTCTGCTGTTCTCCTGCTGATAGTCTTCTACGGCCCTTGTTAAAAGAATTTGTGTGAGATGATTTTGTAGTTGCTAAAGGATGCCTTGTTCCTGATATAAAATCCCATGAAACGGATCCTTCAGTTGGATATGCACCTGCATGATAAATTAGACGCTTGACGCCAGTAGAAGTTGCTAACTCCTTTGTATCCAGGGACTTAGCTGTCGTTGTTGATGATGACGACGATGATGGAGGAATTATAGCCACCCGAATAACTCCAGAATACTTCGAAAGAGACTGTATTGATCGCCTTGCTGCTTGATTCAACTTGAAAGTAATAGGCTCAGATGCAAACACTAACATTGTCAACCCTTCCTTTGTAGTGACTACAAACTGTACACCTGTAATGACCTTTTCATGCTTTGTTGAGTCTGATGTTATAGCACAGATGCCCAGCTTCTTCCCCGGCGTTGCAGATGTTGTGGATGTTGATGATGCTGTCATCCGTCTATGTTGTGGTTTTGGTAGTGGTAATAAAGATACAGAGGCTTCATTGAAGGGCGGTGGACACTCAATATCAACAAAGTCTGATAAAGCAGAGAGTTCGGGAGCCAATCCAGTATACTTGGCCGTGATATAAGGCGATCCTTGTACAATATATGTCTCCCAATTGCCATCAGTGCTACTAGTTCCGGCATAGAATCTCAATGTGACACTCAAACTATCAAATCGTACTACATGCCTTGTGTGTATTTCTTGTACAGAACTAAGTGTAATGTCCGGAGCAAATGCATCTTGAATACCCTTATCTTTTATAACACGACGTGCGGCAGAGTAGGAAGCTTGCAACTTTCCTAGTTTTGACCATTGATATGCATATGGATACGCCACAATAGGATATGAGAATTGATTGCTCTTTGTTTCTTGTTTCTTTTGTGGAAGTAAAACTAGATTAGTCCAGAAACTCCCAGTTGGGAATGGTACTTTAAGAAATCTTTTAGGAGAACTTGCAAGTCTCCGCCGAGTATTTCCATCACTAGGTGATACGTGTTGATCATACAATAGAGATGGATGGAAAAGTGATACATCCATAATACTCGACACTGAATCACCAAATGATTCTCTTCCAATCTGTGTATAGGGCACACCATGCCACGTTCCTTCTGGTGATGACGAAGAGGATGAGGATGTTGCATTCTGATCAGTAGTAGATATGATTGTTCTGCCCATATGATGATTATATTCCACATAAGCAAGTGCTGCAATCGAACACAAACATATCCCTACTGCCAATCCTAGACAAACTAACATATAGGGTGGATCATCTGCATAACTTTCCTGATGACTTTTGAAGATCCACCACAGTAACCCCCGTCGTTTCCCTTCTTCATCTAATGATGATAAATATCTCTTAGTAAAGTTATCATTCGTCAATAATGTACTTTCATCTGGATCACGAGAGTACGCTAGTGTATCCAACTCGTTTGTGATAACATTCAATCCGATAAGTGTTGGATCACTACTACCATTCGTACCACTGTGTAAACTGCCGCGAGATATATGTTTCCTTGGGGATGCACCTGTTCGTTTAGGGGTATCATGTGGCATCTGCATGTTGTTTCCCTTATTATCATTATTATTAGTAGACGTTTCTATATCAACCTCGTGAACACTCTCCTCATCCTGATCAATAATACTTGGTACATCGCTTTCACTTGCAGTAGGAGATAAGAACATTGATTTTAAAAGTTTGTCTCCTCCTTCTCCTCCTCGTTCATTTGGAGCTGGTGAACCTGATAATAATAGATTTTCTCCTAATAGAGATTCGGTATCATGAGTATTAACCGTCAATGCGGCACTCCTTGCACTCTGAGCACTAACATTGCGTCTGATGGAAGAGGAATTACTTTGTGGAGTGGATAAGTTAGTATCTTTGTGTATTGCTGCAGTAGCTTGGTTACTACTACTCGACGACGTCGATCCATACCCTTCCCTTTTCATATTCGGTCAGTGTTAGATATAATACAAACAAAATAGGGCGTTATTACCAATAGACCTCTATCTTCCTCTCCCCTGCATTGATTGACTACAACTAATAATATCTAACGTACCTACATACACTCCGTATTGAACTCGGTATCCTCTCATGCATAAAGGACGGAGTAGTATGCAGTCCTTGACTAATTGTGAACCTCAAGTGAACCTACTCTATACTTTCTTGCTAAGATTGGAGATATTGGCTCGCAATAGGAGAAGGCTCTATTCAATAAGTATTTGCAGGGAATTTACATGTGTGTAGTTGTATAATAAGTGCGATGGGGCGTGCACTATGGCAGTTCTTAGTGTGGAAAAATTACTATTCCACTTATTAATCTACAAACTGTTTCCCGATTCTAAGCTTCATTTCACTAAACTGCCCATAGCAACTCCTCTCTCCTTTTCCTCCTGTATACAAGCATATCAATTAAGCTAGGTGCATCCTCTTTAATGCGCCAAGGAATGCTCCTCGGTTATCCCCCCTCTTGTAAACTTTTGTCAACTTTGTTTCATCCTTACCCAATAATCCCAATGCCTTCTTATGTTCAACTTCTACTAATCTTGCTCCCTTACCACCAGGAAGATCGAATGCCCTATCACGAGGTTGTGCCGTACGCATATTATATTCAAGCTCCTCCAATGGCGATGTATCGCATGATCGTCTTGGTATTGCTCCAATACGATAATAAGCACCCAACACTGTGGCCTTACCATCAATAGGTGCCTCTTCCTCTATAACTTCTTTATCATCACCTTCATCCGTATTACCACCAAAACTTTGTTCAACAAACATATTCATGAATTCACGTTCCTCTTCACTAATTCCTTTTAAATTTGATTGAACAAATGATTCGTCAACACGGAATACATCCTTCCCTAATGCCTTACTCAATATACTACCACCACGTAACCTCAATACCAAATGCAATGTAGCATCATCACCAATATTATAATCATCAACAGTCTTACCATCCTGTAGTTGTTGTCCACCAAAGATAATACGCTGTTGTTCGGGAGGGATACCCTCCTTCTCGGCAATCTTGGCTTTTACATCCTCGATTGATTCACCCTCTTCTATTTCAATTGATACTGTTTTACCTGTTAATGTTTTAACGAATAATTGCATACCACCACGGGGTAAAGTTAGGGCTGACGTTAGTGCTGTTGATGGTCGAATGTATCGATTATTAGTATTGCCAATGAAGGGTAAACGACGGCCGGTACATGATTGAGATAATAGGATGGATGATGCCACTATGAGGCATGATTTTGATGATACCATTGTGCTATTCTATTGTTATCTTCTCCAATTACTCTGCAAAGAATTGCTGCACTTGCACTTCTATCTTCGAGTTGTGATGTGGAACATTTATGCTGGTCTCGTGACGGATTAAGAATTAAGAAAACAAAAAAGGAACTAGGTTTATATTGGTGTCTCCATTGCAATTATTATTAGACGCATTAAGAGAAACACGCAGCGTATATAACTCTTTATATAGTCTAGAATTATAGTCGATATCATTAATCAGGTTTATACACAAGAATAATATGGCATCAGTATCACAAGATGATGCATCAAACAAAAGTAATAATACAGAACTCTTAACATTCGATAATGTACCATGGCCAGTACGACCATCAGTCGGTATAAATTATAACTTTGTAGTACTAATATATACAGTTGGATCCATAATAGCTGCATTCTTTTATCTATTGGAAAAGCAAGTATTAGATCCACTATTAGAAGAAGATGATACCATTAACAACAACGATACACTGAGTAATGATATAAAAGATTCAGAAATAAAAGGAGAAGAAGGGGGCGAGGATGCAAATCCATGGAAAGAGTTTGCACGGGGAATGGCTGGGATGTATGTGATATTTGTACCATTTATACCATGTTTGATTTGGAGCTTTGTTGTTAGATATTATTGGTTGAAGGAAACAGATAATAATAGCATAACTAGAGGGAAGAAGGATAATTAAGAGAAGATTATGCACATTGGTATAATCGAAAGTTACTCGTTTGTATCTTCATTAGGTCATAGTAGTATTCTAAAATGAAGTAGTCAAATCATCACCAACAAGTCTCCGAACCTACAAACATCTTCCTCAACAAATACAAATCAAATCTTTAGCATCTCACTCTCCTGAAGCTAACATTTTATTGATCGGCTGAAATGCTTTGAAGAAGAGATTTAAACAAAACTCTTGAACAGAGATTACTGCAGTCCACATGATACTCCAACCTCCCGATACGAATCGTGCTTTGATCTTGTGAAAAGTAGTACCCTCTTTCTTCTGATCTTCATCTTTGGCAAATGTAGTACAAGTCTTTGATTCCTCAAAATTGTAATCATCAACAACTGCATTGCGTTCCTCAGTAGCCAGCTTTTGACGTTCAGTAGCAACAACGTCGCTACTACTTGAGATGATGCACAATTCAGCCTTACCAAGAGGACACCACAATGCTTGTCGTTCGTCGGGTCGTAAAAGTCTCCAGTTCTTCTCGCCCGTCTTGGACGGATCATTAAAAAGTCAAATACATTCTGCCACTTGTCATCATTACAATCACTTACATCTTTTTCTAGTCCAGCATCAAGCAAGTCTCCTCGATGTCCAGGATAAACACCATTGAACGGTCCAAACTTCATGTTCGACGAAGTTTCAATCACTGGCTCTGTCTTGCAATACAGATTAAAGGTACAATTCTGACAATCACGAGTACGTAGTTGTCCACATGCCACCGTGAATGTACAATCACTACAATTTCGAACAAAGACTGAGTCTGCCGATGCACCAATAAAGATCTTCGAGTTGGAAACATTGTCAATTTGTGCTTGTGCACAATGATCAAGAACTAGTAGAGTACAGTCATTGCAATTATCAATCACAAACGGCTGTCCTTGTACACTTCCAGGCTTTTTCATGAGAGTCTAATATATGGTAGGTTGGTTTGTTAGTGGTCTCAACATTAGTGCAACTCAGTGAACATATTCTCTTACCTCTAACTTCTTATCACGAAATGTATACTGTGTCTCCATCTCATGCTTCCTATACAGACCTCGATCTGTAAACACACTGCCATCCGTTGCCACAAACTTCATTGGTGTTATTAATGTAGATTGAGATTATCAATGCACACCTACTTCATTGAAGAGAAGAGAGTGAAATGAAATCAGCGACTCGATTCTCTCACTTTCTACATACTTATGTACATACCTACATTACAACACAACAATACCTACACTATCATTCAACACAATACAAAAGCAAAGATGAACACTACAAACGCACCGCATATGATTGAGTATGCAACCAAGTCATTAGACTTTACACCGCATGATACCAAGTGGATAGCAGGATCGGCACGTATCGTTTGTTGTGGCATTAGTCCGAGTAGTAAAGGTGCGATACGAATCTACGAACTCGAGCGTGACGGAACAAAAGACTTGTTCTCTGATCTATCCTTTCGTTCACAGGGTATCAAATGCACCACCTTTGCTAGTCGAAGTGGAGAACAACTTGCAATGGGTGACTATTCAGGTTCACTAACCATTTGTGATTTAGAGCGTTGTATAAACAATAATAAAAATGACAACACAACAAACCATGAGATCTTCTCAGTCCAAGCTGCTCACGAGGGTATTGTCAATGCAATTGATGGTATTGGTGGATGCAGTAGTTCAGCTTGTGGAGCACCAGAGTTGGTAACGGGCGGCAAGGACGGTTGCGTAAGAATTTGGGATCCACGAGTTGATCATGCAGTCGTAACTCTCAACCCTGACAAGTCGTCGAGTGCTCGAGATTGTTGGTCGGTTGCATTTGGAGACTCGTACAACAACGAGGAACGGTCGATAATGGCAGGATTTGACAATGGCGATATCAAGCTGTACGATCTACGAATGAATACTATTCGTTGGGAAGACAATTGCAAGAATGGAGTAACGTCGATACAATTTGATCGACGAGATATCGAAATGAACAAGATTGTTGTTACGACACTCGAGTCCAAGTTCCGCTGTTATGATATGAGAACACAGCACTCAACTGACGGCTTTGCATTTACATCCGAACGAGCACATCGAAGTACAGTTTGGATATCAAAGCACTTGCCTCAGAACCGTGATATCTTCATGACGGGAGGCGGTAATGGAGGATTCAACATTTACAAGTACAACTATCCAACCAACAGAGTGGGCAAGCATCAAGAAGACGGCACTCCAATTGGTATAGCCGGCTCTGTAGAGTTGTTGAATTCACGTGTCATATCAACTCAACCAATAACAAGTTTTGATTGGAGTCCTGATAGAGAAGGTTTATGTTGTATGAGCTCTCTCGATCAAACAATGAGAGTTTACATTGTTACCAAGCTTGATAAACATTAATCTTAGTCGTCTACAGTCAAAATAGCACTGATTCAACACAAGTATTCCTAAAACAATAAATAATTTACAATAACATTGATTAACTAAGTACTAACGTCACCATAAGAGTTACAGTGTTTCCACGGATGTGTCTGTGGAGTCGTTGGAGGATCACCTCCTACACTATGTCTTCTTGGCTCTGTTTCATTACTATATGACGAGCCACATTCACTGTATGCCCTCCCCCCACTGGAAGCAGTAGATTCAGAGGCATCATGAGAGTACTGTTGGGTGAGGTTGTTGTTGTTGTAACCACCACCTAGGGAATGTCGACCCTCTGATGGAGCACCCACTCGGCTAGTATATGTGCTCGGATTAATTGGTGGTCTTCTCATTGGACTTGTAGAACTAGGATGATGCTTGACTGGGCTCGTAATATACTGATGATGCTGTTGCAGCTGCTGATGCTGTGCAACCTTGTAGTACTGAGGCTGGTACGTACTCGAATCAGTTGAGGAACTTGCGATTGACATACCGTGTTCTCGTCTTGGGGTCGTTTGAGCTGCAGCCCTTTCATCTAGCAATCGTACAAGATGACCGTCAACAGCAGATGAGTTAGAGGACGATGCTTGATGTAGACTTCGTGATGGCGGCGGTCTCGAGGGTGAACGATGATGATGTGAAGAAGAATGAGGATTACGAGACTCGGTACCCGGAGATGATGAGGCAATACTGGATTCAGCAGATTCACCAAGTCTCCCACAAGAAGAAGACGAAGAAGATGGCGACGGCACAACATTTCCACCATTATTCCTCTTCATCTTCCGAGTAGCCGCCAATTCCTCAGCATGTATCATCCTTTCTCTTTCCGCAGCGGCAGCTCGGAGTTGTTGGAACTCATTCCGAAGTTTCTCAACAGTACCCTTCCCTCGTGTACGATCTGTCTTGGCATTCGCCAATAATGTATCTTGACTTTGCAATGATTCCTCAATAATACGCTCTTGGTCCATGAATGTCTTTTCAAGTATTGAACGTTGCTTATTAAAGTGCTCAACAAGTTTGGCACGTTCTGAACGGACACTCTCGAGTAGACTACACTCATATGTTTGTGACAACTCTTGTAGTCTATCATGTTCGGAGTTCAATGCACTATATGAGCTAATGACACTAGACATTTGTTTATTGAGCTCCTTCAACTTGTCTTGTAACTGAGTATTCTTCTTTGTGAATTCATCAACACTAAACTTGAGCCGTTTATTATCAGTAGTGAGGGCATCCATATCATGCTGATGTTTCTTAGTCGAGTGTTCATGTCGTACTTTAAGTTCCTCAAGCTGTTCCTCCAAGTCTGAAACTGTAGTAGATAAGTACTCCTCATTTGTAAATCGTGACCGCAGTTGTGATTCCAACGCTTCCGTCATGGCCTTGGCAGTACTAACTTCCGACTTGAGATTCGCTATAATTTCATTATCAGATGATCGACTCTGTTCAGCATCTTTACGTACCCTCGCCACAATCTCATTATGATTATCAAGATTACTCTTCATACTCTCATTATTCAATAATAACTCATCTCTCTCCTTCTTTGTTATTTCCAAATTCTTATTAGCATCATTCAACTTGCCTTCTAATGATCCTAATTGATGTTTCATCATTTGTATTTGAGATTGAACCTCACGTTCACGTACATCTCTAACCTCCATTTCCTTCCGTGTATTACTAAGTTCTTCCTCAAGACGAACAATAATCTTTTGTGAAGCTCCCCGTTCATTCGATGCCTCGTGCTGTACCGCTGCTACAATATTGGCACTCTCATCCCGTATAGTGGTTGTGATACGATCGGCTACAAATCGTGCCCTCTTGAGTGCTCGGAAGGCTGCACGACATCGATCACTAGTTTGTCCCCCTCCACCACCACCTGCACCTGCTGCCTCACAAGATTCTCGTAATATATCATTCGGCGTTCGACCAAACTTATCACGTATATCGACCGCATTAGGGAATGAACTTAGTAACAAATTAATCACACGATCATTCGGTTCACCCTCTGCCTTACTTAACAATAAATGCAATGGCAACATGCCTTGATCGTCTGGGCTTGACGCCCCCTCGGGATATGCATCCAACAATACATCCATTAATTGCTCCATCTGTCGTGAATTGACAACACTTTGTACATCACTTTCATCTAATACGCCTTGGGCTGCCTCCTTTTGCATACATATTAAATGAAGGGGTAAGTGACGCCATAAAATACGTCCATCGGTATTATGCCGAGAAACTATCCATGTAGATGATTCATCAGGATGAGACTGTGCACGTGATCGTGCCCCATCCCATCGACGGTAGTTTATCCATCTAAATAATTCTGTTGGGTTTAGATAATAATCTACCTCTTTTATATTTGTGTTATTGGAGGCGGCTGCGTTTGATGTCATTATTGTTTTATGTTATGTTATGTTTTATATTATGTATATGTTATAGATATTAAATACTCGAGTATATTCTCTAGGTATTCTATTGCAAACTCTCGCCTTATATTGCAACAAAGCCGTGCTATTGCCTGCTAGCTACCTATATATTGCAATATTGTATTCATTGGGGTGGCGGGAAATTAACTCGGTGTGAAGTTTGAGCGAGAGCTGTGACAGAAGACAGAAAGAGTGTCATTGAGGTCAATACTTAAAACACATGAACAAAATGAACTCTCCTGAGCCTCTAATCTCAACTCCAACAACAAAATATAACGCTATTATAACGACTCTATTTGCATTGTTGTACCTCAATATCTTATATAATACACAAAATCATGTCAGGAGAAGTACCCCCAACACGTATGAACCAACAAGTCTTTAAATTAAAAAAGAAGGCTGCCGAATCAGGACATAGATTATTAAAAAAGAAAGCAGATGCACTGAAGGTTAAATTTCGTGATTATGCTAAGTCAATTGCTGAAACAAAGTCAGGTATGGCTGCTGATTCATCATCTGCATTCTTCTCATTAACACAAGCCGAATATGCCGCCGGTAATTTTAAACAAAAGGTATCAGAGGGTAGTATGACTGCACGTGTTCGTGTTGGTGCAGGTATTGATAATGTAGCCGGAGTGAAATTACCTGTATTTACATATTATGATACTGGCGCCGAGACAGAGAATGCTAGTTTAGGATTGGTAGGTGGCGGTAAAAAGATTCAAGTTGTACGCGACAAGTATAGTCATTTACTTAAAAATTTAATCAAATTAGCATCATTACAAACATCATTCGTTACATTAGATGAGGCAATGAAGGTAACAAATCGTCGTGTTAATGCATTAGAGAATGTTACTATTCCTAAAATTCAGGGTGTATTGGATTATATCGATCGTGAATTAGATGAATTAGAACGTGAAGATTTTACACGGTTAAAGTTAGTACAGGGGAAGAAGGAGGAGGAGGCCGAGTTGAAACGGAAGGAACAAGATGCACTTGCTAAGGAAATGTTAGCTAAGGG
>Ga0214478_100656_pt1 | contig 19917 bp, 9 predicted proteins | sample M1_20Mar14CPVII9_2_FD_178001 | JGI IMG/M metagenome (GOLD analysis project Ga0214478, IMG submission 178001) | Marine eukaryotic communities from Monterey Bay, California, United States - M1_20Mar14CPVII9sort6BwellD7 | ecosystem: Environmental > Aquatic > Marine > Unclassified | place: USA...
ACAAACTTCTTCTCTCTACACACAATCACATGAGATCACACTTATATTCATATATCTTATTAACAAACAGCCGCAGCCAACATCGGATCAGTAACACTATCAGCACTAACACTTGATGATTTAGCAAGTGGTACAACATTCTCATCATTATTCCTCTTATTACATCCTCCCTTATTGATACCATTCTTGATCCTCTTATCACGACGTGCCTTAAACTTACTTTCCAGCAACTTACTATTCTTCTTTAATACAATATTACTTGTTGTTGGACTACTTCCCCTCCACCTACCATTACTTGCTGTTGAACTAGCAATAGTAGTAGTATGTACATTATAACCCCTCTTACGCCTCTCAACAATCTGAAATATATGATCATCATACTCTTCATACTTCACACGATGTTCGGTATATAATAACATTGGTGGATTTGTTATTTTTATATGTGAATACTTTTGATCAAAGTACGATGCTGATGTCATTGTTTGTTCTTCATCATCGCCTCCTACTTTTTTGTATTGTGTGTATGTGATGTATGGATGTGTGTGTATTAAGAAAGGAGGAAGGAGGAGAAGGGATGAGATTGAGATTTCTATGAAACTAAACACTAAACGCACGAAACAAACAAACAAGTATGGACACAGACAGGTACGTACCATCCAAACTAGCCGAACTTTCATCAACATCTGGTATCATACCCTCTTCCTCCTTAAACTTCTTAAACTCTTCATCACTTATATTCCAATCGCCCATATTCAAATTGTCATAATCCTCCGAATCATGAACAGGATTGGCAAAGCATAATCCATTCTTAGTTTGTAATTCGTGTAGTTCATTTAAACAATTGAAGGGATTACGTAATATGTTTAATATGTTTGCCAAGTTGTTACTACCTCCACTACTAGTATTGTTGTTGGATGTACTAGGGTTTGACGAGGCTTGTTGTTGACGTTGACGTTGCTTCTCACGTAATTGTACCGTTGTTATATTATCAATTTCTTCCGATTGGTCTTCAGAAGAGTAGACTAATGTATTGGCACTTTGATTACGACGATGATTGTTACTACCTCCCTTTTCCTCCTTACTTTCCTTCTCCTTCTCCTTCTTACTATTAGGAGACGAAGACTTGTGACGCTTCATTGGACGTGGATGTGGTATACCAAACTCAGCTAAACACTCTTCATCGGTCGTACGGAATATTTCAAGTTTACGATGTATATATCTGTCGGCATCGTATGTACCTTTGTTGTTATTGTTATTGTTGTTTGGTTTATGTTGATCAGCTGTTGTTGATGTTGTTGATGATCGTCGTGACTTACTTGATGAGTTGCCATCTCGACGACGTGTGTTGTTAGCAGTACTAGTTGTAGTGGAAGGACAACGTCCCGTGCCATACTCATCACTTCCAACGATAGGACTGAAGCATCGTGTTAATGAATCAACTATTGCTTGGACTACTGGTTGATTAGTAGTGCCTTTATGTTGTTGTTGTTGCTTATGATTTGATGATGACGACGGCATGCTGTTGCTACTGTTGTTGCAAAACATATATAACTGTACAAATACACAACTATACTAAGGGGGAGAGAGAAACGAGGAGAGGAGTATTTGCAAAGATGTGTAACGAGTTGATTGAATTAGGTGAGAGACTATTGTTAGTCTTCTATATGATTTTTTATGAATAGGTCTTCATAGTAGAGTGTAATGTAAAAGGGGGGCTTCAGAGACATATTGGTTGTACATTGGCGGCATTTATGTGTATTATATCATATGCCAAGCCTCTCATAAAATTTGTTGATCCGTGCTGCGATAGAGTGCTCATTGTAAAATAAAAATGTCACCTTCTCTTTCTCGTTGGGGGCAATTCAATTTTGCTGCCGAGAGATAAGCCTCCTTTTAGTGCCTTCTACTAACTATGTGCTCGTTCTAAGCTACCATAGGAACAGATAGAGAAATCATACCGGTGATCATTTAGAATGGTTGCAATTGCCCCTCCTTGGTTTATGTTAGTTGACTGTTGTTGTTTTTGTATGTGTTTGTCCAGTTCTCAACTAAATAGTTATACATAATCAATATGACTTGTTAGTTATAGCATCATGAGCAGTGCCGCCTTTATCTATACCGCGTTACTCAATAGACACAATGCTATATAAATTATTGAGTTGAGTATATGAGAAAGCTAAATATATATATACTTTGTCCAAGAGAGAAAGATCATTTTATATAGTATAGTCTACATCAAAGCCCGTACCAATAGTTCAAGATCAAACAAGCAGTTGCAACAACAGAGCCAACTTGAGATAGCTCTGCAAATGAGTAGCTCTATTATCAGCGTCGACAGCTCTATCAACACCGACGAATCAACAAGTAACAATAATAGCAATGATGATGGTAGTAATAGTAACAAGGCAACAACAAAACAAATCATCCCTCCTCCTCCCATCTACTCATCACCAAGCAATAGTAAGAGCAGCATTTCATCTCCAATAAGTATATCATCTCAAAGTAGTAGTATGAGTAATACAATATGCTGTACGATACATCCAAGTATACAATTGAAACGTCGTAGACGTCGTTGTACTACTGCTAACAATAATAACACTAATGATTGTAATGTTAGCAGTAATAATGATAATGAGGAGTGTTGGATACAACTAATCAAGGAATGTCCACTATGTACAGCTGATGATGATGATAGCGTGTGGAGTGGACGTACTACTGGTTCATACTTGTCAAGATCTAGTAAATCAACGTCGAGTAGATCTACAAGCAATAGTAGTAACAAGACGTTACGATCATCACCAAAAACAAGTAGTAATGACAAGAAACAGAAGATATATAGTAGTGCACCAGTTAACACACCATCGCCACCGCCGACTGCTCCTCGACAGCTATTGAAACGTTCTTCTACAACAACAACCAATAACAGTAATAGTAAAGAATATATACCATCCAAGTTCAAGGAGAGTAAAGACAATGGTGAATATGATAATGAAGACGACTTGTCGTCACAGATTGAACAATCATTATCAAAGAGTAGAGAATACTCTAATCAAGATACTTCTCAACAAGATAAGAATACTATAGAAGAAGAGAATAGTATCAACTTGAGCTTTCCATCATTGCCATTTACAGATCATTATAATGATACTACTACAGCAACGCCACCACCACCAACAACAACAACAGCAACAAGTAAAAGTAGTAGTAGTACGAATGAGCGTACATCATCAATAAAACAATTAATACAATGTCGCAAAAACAAATTGGAGGAATTAAAGTTACGCTCGTCTTCTAACAGCAATAATGGTAGTCGTGGTAGTAGTAGACTAACACCGCCATCACAACGGTATATGAATAGTAAATTGTCTACTGAAGATTCACTAGGAGAGGAGCAAGTAGTAGCAGTTAGTAGTAGTGTCAAGTCATCACAAAGATCATTACATTCAGAGTCTACCAAATGTATATCCAACTCAGCAACAGCAGTAACAGTGAGGAAAGATCATGCTAGTGCCAAAGATATCAATGAAGATACTACTAATGATGATGATACAAAGCCTGCATCATCAAATAATAACAATATGTTAGAAACATCATTCTATTCAAATGTGTCACATTCATGTGGCTCACCCCAAAAAGATAAGCTAACCTTGACTGTGATGATGCCAAAACTTAGCAGATGCCATTCTGATTCTACATTGTCTAGTAGTACTGCTAGTACTGCAAAAAGAGATGATCAACAACATCAACATCAACATCAGCAACAACATCAGAGTTATTACAACAAGAGTATATTAGATATATCATATGATTCATTTGTTGATGAAAGTGTACGACAATTCTTCAACTATCATAATAATACTGCGGATGATGATGAAGTTAGTGGCAGTAGCAGTATTGTGAAAGAAGATGGCAGCAGTGACATGAAAGAAGAAGAAGAAAAAGATAATACTGCCACCAAAGAAGAAGAACAAGTCAGTTGTATAACATTGGATATATCCAATAGATCTAGTGATAAAGAGACGAATGATCATATTGATACTACTACCACCTTAAAGCAACAACAAGTGGATTCGAAGAAGAAGACGAGTCAACAACAAAGTCAAACGCATAGTCAACAAAAGCATAAGGTGAAGCGTAAAGCCAAGAGTAAAGATGACTTATTGAATACGGCAACGTATGATATATGGGGTAGTAGTAACAATAATTGCGTGGAAGCTTCACAGACTACTACTACTACAACTACTACAACTACTGACAATGTTGCTGATGATAACAAAGAGTTGATACAATTAAGTAACAAGCTATATTCATTAGTATACCCTCGTAAGAAAGGTACAGAGAATAAGAATCCTCGACATCCTTCCATCAAGCAAGATACCTCATCCAAAAAGTCAATGAGTAAGATGAATGATGTAAATAAGGACTTACAGTCAATGAACATTGAAGAAGAAGACGATGTTAGTATGGGTATATCACCTACTTTGCCATCTGTTCATGACAACAATAATATGAGAGATGAAGAAGATGCCGATGATTACTCCTATGAGAATGATAATGATGGATACTCCATAAGTGAAGAAAGTCTATTAGGCGAGGAACCACCGGGCTATACCTCAGTTAATAACAAACTCAAGAAATATGAAGACTATACTAATAATGAAGTATCATCATCATCATATTCATATACTCAAGATGATCCACCAGGTGATAATATGAGCACTGATAGTGATTATTACTATACGAGATCAGCACCAGGAGTATCTACTACATCTTCTTCTGATTCATACTCACTTGGTTTTGATGATTACGCAACTAATGCTCCGAGAGGAGGAAATTCACATTACTCAATGGAATGTTCGAGTGACGAATCGAGAAGTAGCAGGTCGTCACAACTTGATGAAAGAAGAAGGGAGAGGTCAAGAGACAATCATCCTAATAACCCTTCTATATTGAGAAATAGTATCTCATCTAAATCACGAACTTCCTCAACAGGTAAAGAGACGAGTAGAACCGATAGAGAGACTACGAGTCGAAGATCCAATAGTATCGGATCATCGTCAATTGCCAAAAGTAAATCATCATCAAAAACTAATGATAGTTCAACAGTAAGAACACAAGAATCTGTAAAGACATTCTGTCAATATGATGCACATACTGGACGATGTATACATCATCCACATATCCAACTACGACGGAAAAGACGATTGGGTGGATTCAAGAAGGGTCAATGGAAGATAATATCAATGAATTGTACAGAATGTGCATTTGAGGAGGTACAACGGTTACGAGCACAGGCATTACAGAAGCAACAGCAGCAATTGAAACCTTGTTCATCATCGGTTGGTCAAAAGAGTCAATATACTAGTGCAACTGAAACCTCAAGTCGATATACCTCATCAGATGACTCACAGTCACGAGATCATAGAATACCAAAGGGTATACTTAAGAAACATCCATCTGGGTATCATTACATTGACGATTCAAGTACAACGAATGGAAGTTCGACATCATTACCTTCAATATCAGAGACGCAATCTTATTCAACAGCATCATACCCACCAAGGGGAATACTCAGAAAGCCTAATAAGCATGTGGTGTATGATAATGAATCAAGTTTCTTAAGTGGTTCTACTGAACTGAGTGGATTGTCGGAATCTTGCTATTCTGATTCAACGGGCTCATCATCGTGTGTTTCTTCGGGTAAGTATTTGCCATTTCTTTTCAAAAATGTGGTACAATTTGTCTTTTTACTAAATACACTGTGGCTTTTTACCCTCTCTCTTCTACACTCATTACTCAGAGTTGACAACTGAATTCTCATATCTTTCATCCCTATCCGGTAGTTCCTGCTCTACGGGATCATCTGATCCATATCTCTCGAATAATAAGAATACAAGATACCCGGAGAGTATCTTGCGAGGAAGTAGTCGAGGTTCATCAAAATATAGTGTTAGCAGTAGGAAGAGTGAAGGAAGCCGTGTTGTATTTGCTGGACGTGATATTTATTACTAGTCCAGTATTTATGATCTATACATACTACGAGATGGAGGTGCGGAGAGTTGAAGATACCTCTTGCTCTTATTTACTTGCACTTTGCTAGTTTGCAAAATCGCACAGAGGGCGGAGGTAATATAAGTTTATAAGTACTACTGACAATGGACGTTCACCTCTAGTGTGTTCGATTGGGATCACTTTTATGCCTTATAAGTACATTTACTAGTAACCTAACATCAACAACCAACTTCACTTCTCTGGTATCCACGGAAGATGCGCAGACTCAAGCTCCTTAATTCTTGATGCACACTCGTCATTATCGAATTCCACCTCTTCACAGTACTCGTCATTAAATAGACTGTGATCATTGCCTTGGCTACAAATAGACTCCGAACAAAACTCATACTGGTTGAGAGGTGCTGCGCTGAACTCGACAAATCTCTCCTTTACACACGGTTCCTTACATTGACTTGCAATCCCCCCACTTAATCTACACCAACATGCCTCAAGCCTTATGCCCCATCCTCCAGCATGTGCTTCTAGCTCCCCGCATTTGGCAGCACACTCTTCTACCGAGTTGATGCCATCATACTTGGTAAATGATACAATGTTGGCATCTAAATGCTCTGGATAAGATAACCAAGCACTGGAGGTATCTTGAGTATAAAGAAAGCCATACTCGGGTAAATCAAGGCCAGAGAAGTCGTCTAGTACTTCTTCTTTTACTTCAGCTGGCTTGGGTATGTCTTCAACAACCATCAAGGCCTCTACCTTTGGTTGAGACAAAGCTGCTGGAGTATTAGATATCCCAACATCATCTCTTGGATCTAATAATACAACAAGCAGAAGAACACATGTTGCAAGTAATACAATGGCTACAATCACAGGAAAGGATGAGATGTATGCAACACAACATCTCTTTATCTTTTTGGCACGAAGCCGTGTTGCAACAGATCCATAATTCCAAGTCTCCATTGCTTGTTCTATATCATTTATATCTTCGTGTCGGTCTTCGTGCTGTTGTTTTACCAAGCCTAAGTCGACATCGTGCATATCAGGAATGCTATTATTTGAGTTAGCGAATGATATACTACTGCCCAATATATTACGATCTAATTCATATTGAAATTCCGAGTCTACTGAAGAAGACGAACTATGGACGATTCACCATTCTCTGAGATCTCGGAGTTAGATGAACAAGAGTAGTTTGGTGTATCTACTAATTGATTTTCAAGTTCAATAACACCGAGCGAGTTGAATACAAGTTTACTTGGGCTTGATTCATTCGTATTGTTGTGGATATATTCGTTTTGTTCTAAAGAGGACATTCTTATTGCTACTGCTTGGTTGCGACTTATCGATACTTGTTTGATGGTTAGACTTTGTGTGAGTGCAGGTATCGTCAATTGTTTGTATAGAGTAGTATGTTTGTCTTGTACAGAATTAGAAGAAGTAAAGGGATGGATACTGCTATTACTAACTCAACTATCATTTGAAGTATGATGGATTTGGCTCATTTGTATCGTCGGTAAGTATGACACGATGGGTAGTTTCCTACTTAACTTATACCTTTCTTTATCAGCTTTGGAAGTTTTGTTCATATATTGTCGTTAATATGAAGGATTAGAGGGATTGATATTGCAGTTAGCTTTCAAGGATCATATCGGGTGTGTGTAGAGAATATTATGTGTCGGCCATAATAAGACGTCAATGTCAAATTATGCTCACAACATACCTATGCTCAGATCTATCTAGATTGCAATCATCTCTTCTTACTGCCACTAGGAGAATCTAAATCACCACTAACCCCCAACTGCCTTATATTTTGCAATTAACACATGATGTTATTATCTCTGCCCATCATCTCCCATCCTCAACACAGAGAATAACAAACACCACTCCCAACTGCCTTATATATTGCCATTAACACGTGAGTTATTATCTCTTCCTAATCTCGCATCATAATCGCTTTTTAAGAGGCAGTATTTTGAAGAAGAAATAACGGCACTCAAAAGCAATAAACATAAAGGTATTTGTAATTAAAAATGTTCCTGTCACCTTGCTAGTCTGAAAAATAAAGTATCTTATTGGCGCTCGACCCTACTCTTATTTCTTCCATTATCTATGCCTCTATCATATGCACTCATCAACCTATCAACCATAATCATGACGATAGGTGGTGACATAAACAACAGAGTAGAAAGAACTGTAAGAGTCGAAAGAACAACACGCCGAAGGATACGAGTAAGAGTAAGAGTTCCATTTATCTTACTATTTTGGGCATTTCTATTCCATTCAGAATCCCTTCATCCGATACTACAAAATCCTACTTCTAAGGCAGTTCAAGAGTGGTTTGGAGAAGAATATCCTTCAATATTAACAGAATACTCCTCGGCGAGAAGAGTTTCTAACCAACCATCCTCGTTCCTTCAAAGGATGATAACGACAAATCCCTATGTTGCAGTAAAGAAGCATCCACTACGCAATTAGAGAAGAGGAGTTTTATAGATCAAGTGGATAGATTACAATCTATGCTAGTGTACATAACTGTATTAGTAAGAAAAAAAGTTAGTAGTGTCTGTCCATGTTGAATGTGATGTGAAAATAAGGTATCATTATTATAACAAACAGGAGAATGTGCAATTCAATTTAAGCTTAGGGTATAGTGTGTCGATATAGAGATAAGTAGTAGTAGGCCGATAAATGAAACTAATATGAAACGAGTCATTTAATTTATCTGTTTTTCGCCACAACTCGAACAAAACGTGGCAGCAATGGGAAGTCTCTCACCACAGTAGACACAAAACTTATGAGATTGCTCCTTTATTGTAGGAGATGTCGATACATCTGGCTGTCTATTGATATCAACCTCATTCACTTTTATATCATCCACATCGGTAGAAGTTGTACCCTTTCCTTCATCATGCCATTTGGTTAGCAAGCCACTTAACTCATCAAACCTGTCCAGAATAGCATCGCTGAATTCGTCGTGTAATGATTCAGATAAGAAATCAGACCCTCCTATTGCCATCTTCAACACGCCTTTATCTGAGTTTGAAACATCTTTCACAAGATCATTAACATCCCGTTGCGGTTGCTTCTTTTCTGTTTCTTTACTGCCTTTGTCTCCTGCATCATTGACACTAGCCCCAATCAATTCTCTTGCCCAAACTGTTCTCATCTGACTCTCCTTTGCAGCTACTACATCTTTGAAGAAATCATCTCCTATATGTACCCACCATGGACCGACCGCCTCGGAGAATGCCTCAACGGAATCTTGATTAATCAATTTCCAATGAGGAGTTGAAGCCGTTATCTCTGTCTCAGATGCCATGTATGTGCTGTCTGTTGCTATACCCTCTTCAAAACTCTCACCTAGAAAGAACTCTTCTATACTTCTCTTGTCTTGTCCTAATCTTAACATCAATGCAGCAACAGCTGCTTTGAACACTCTTTTATCAGGTTTGGATACACCAACATCTTCAGCACGAATGACAAAATCAAATATACCCTCTAGCTCGGCTACTCGATTCGGATTCGAGTTACCATCGGTGATAGCACCTAAGTAGTCAAACTTTGACTTTAATTCCTTCAATGTTTGTACAGCTGTTGGGGCAAAGTTGTTTGATATGGACTGACATCTTGCTTCTGCCCATATCTCAAAAGCTGCATCTACTTGTTGTTCTAATTCAATTGGACTTAGATCAGTATTTGATTCTTGAAGTAATAAACGGATTGCATCTTTCCGAAGTAATGTTAGATACACTGGCTTTTTCTTCTTGTTTTGTATATGTACACCATCATTATTGTCATTTGTTTGTTTAGTATCAGTTTGACCAACATTCTGTACAATATCTGCATATTCATTCTCGTCAATCACTTCCTTTTGTGGACTATCAATAGATAAGTCACTACTTGCAAAATCGATACCAGCGTACTTGTCAGGACATTCCTTGAAGAGTTTTCCCATAATCTTTTCAGATCTAATACCAATACTAAACTTTTCACTCAAATGTGACGCCAATACATCATTAGCATCTGATATTGTTGCCTTGATAGGAAGGAGGAGAGGGGAGATGTTAGTTATGCAAAGAAAGTGCACATCATCATATGCACAAACTTCTGCCAATATGATATACACGACGCACCATAGTCTTCCATATTGTATTATCTAGATCAAATGTTACAACTCTAATTTCTGATTTAAGTGGATCTGTTGTACTTGTTAACTGCTGTTGTTTTTGGTCAATTTGGTTAGATGAGGAATAGTACATCTTCTCCCATTTTAATGCATCATCATTACTATCATCCAACTGTATATTAGTATCATCTGCAAATCCCATATTTTGAAACAATATCGTACTACTGCTCCTATACCGCTTATTATAATGATGAGATAATCTAGCAAAGTTATGTTTATGTGGTTGTTGTTGAAATGCCAATCGATGAGAAAATGATGATTGAAGTCGAGCAATTGTACTTCTCATATGAAATGATAATACCACAGTTGATGATATTGCAATAAAGTAGTATATTAAAACGCGTTGATGCGATGTAGATATGAGCATTGTTCAGTTATTGACTGCCATAATACTCTTACTCTCAATCAATAATGCTGATGGCAAATGAAACTTATAACAATTTTACAACAACTTTCAAAATGAAACTTCTAAAAAGATATGGGGCAATGTCCAGAATTTGGGGTGGGGCAATAGACCAAAAGCTCGGTTAGTATTGGTATGCTTGTTTGCCATAGCTGTTCATTAAGGTGGATCGGTGGTGTTTAATCCATATATTTATTTTTTGTCAAGATGGGGTGGGCGGAGTGCGGGTACAATGAGTTGTGCACAAGATGTGCACAAAAATTATTGCATCTTGAAATTATGATGTACACATTATACCATATGTTGCCATTTACTAAACGTGACCCTTGCTTAGATGCAGGCTCAAATTGTCAATGTTTGTATGGTTATTTATTGTTGGTCAATCATATTGAACCCTTACTAACAAATCTATATACTCTGAACACCATGAGTGAATTATAGGTGATGATACCATAACCATAAAAATAACATTTCAACATGAGCGAGGAAAATATAGAAAAGGGATGTATTAATAGTGATCGAACAAGATGTAGATGTGATTGCTGTGAAAAAGAGATGGATTTGGACCCATCTTGGACATATGAGACTAAATGCCCATTATGTGAAGAAAATCTCTTCTGCTACATCTGCTACATATGCCAGAATTGGGCTTGTGGTGGTAGTGACGAACCAGCTTTTCCAAACCAGCCCTGTGTTGAATGTGGCAAGACACATGAACAGCAAGAAGAGGAAGACGTGAATCTCTATGACCACAAGGAAGAAAAGAAACGAGTAGCAATGGGAGCTAGTTTCAGAGAGGCTAAAACCCGAGAACCAATGCCTGTATATCAGAACAATATCTTATTAACATATAATGCATTATATGGAAGGGCTAGGCCAGGTTCGTCACCAGTTAGTGAATCCGATGCTCTTCGGATGAGTGAAGAAGATTGGAAAGTTCTACGACCGGTAATTGTTAGTGAATTGGAAGATGAATCTATTCTTACAATCGATTGGTGCAAGTATCAGATTAATGTATTTGAACGATCTTGGCAACAAGATAATATGGCAGGGTTGGAAAGGGGTACAGTTGAGGACTGGACTGGTAAACCGTACATGTTGTTTTGTCAACATAACACGGGAGTGCAAGCTGGTGTTAGAAGCCTACGAGAAATACAGATGGAAGAAGGTAGCCACCCTATTGCACCCATCGTTCGGATTGATGAAGAAGCGTGGTATAAATCATGCAAAGGGGATTTATCGAGTGGAGATCCGTTATCAAACTTTGTCACTTGGGGTGAACTCCCGGATAACTTCGAGGAAGATCCACGTGAGATTTATAAACTGGATGGGAATAAGACCATGACTTTATTCGAGTTCTTAATATGGTCTGCGCGTTGTGGTGGGTTTGCTCAACAAGAGCCGAATCCGAAATGGAATATAGTCGAATACCCTCGTTCCTATCTTAGGGGTTTTTCAACAATTGAGCCACTGGGGTATGTGCCATGTGACTGGGTTGGACGCCCAAAGACATTCGAAGAAGATATTAACCGCTGTCATTGGATTAATACCCAGATGAAGTCACTTTCACATGCGGATAGGGTTAGCCTGCAATCAAAAGTTGTATCTAATATGAAACTTTGCTCTGTTTGCTACGGCGAACCAAAACATGAAAGAACAGAGTTAATACTTTGTGAATGTGGCTGCAGGTATTTCTGCAGTGATTTTTGCAAGGATGAAGTATGGGCACTTCACACTCTTGATCACAGAAAGCATCACGCGGATGTTAATCGTATATGTTTAGAATGTGGTACGAAAGGAGGAAACGATCTTCTTCGCTGTGGCAGATGTAGAATGCCTTCGGTGTTTTGTAATAAAGAATGTCAAACACAGTGTTGGAAGGGGTTCGGAAGTGACGATGGCCATAAGAAGCAATGCAAGGAGTATGTGTCATTTGGTGGACGACATGCTTGGTCTAACATTTTCATAGGGTAGTGAGGGGCTTCATTAGGTACACATCTTAAAGTGTTAGGGGGGGCTAGAAAAATCGTTCAGTTATGTACAAATCTATGTTGATTACCTTAAGAATCGTGTCTATACAATACATTAGTTCTAATAACTTCCCTTTGGTTGGAATGAAAAAGATTCTTTACCAGTAGCCGCAACACATTCAGACGATATCTTATCACCACAAAGCATTCGAATTCTTTCGCTTGTTGCTGGCATACGAAACTCAAAGTAGTCTGATCCTTTTCGTGCTGCCCTCACGGCATCTTTGATGGCAAAGAATACACTTGTGCCTAAGAAAAATGGCGGCTCGCCAACTGCCTTGCTACTGTGAACTGCTAATGGGTTGTCAGCGTCATCTAATAGCGATACGTTCAGCGTTTCTGGAACGTCATTAAAGGCCGGTATCTTGTAAGTGCCAGGTCCTGTCGTAAACGTTTTCCCTCGTGGTCTAATCCACTTGTGATCATCGTCTGAATACACCACTTCTTCCATAGTACTCCATCCCATGCCTTGGATAAAAGCACCTTCGATCTGACCAATGTCAATTGCTGGGTTGATACTTGAGCCTACATCCACAAGGACATCAGTTGATATGACTTTATGATCACCAGTAAGCACGTCAATCTCTACTTCTGATAATGCCACACCTTGAGTAAAGTAGTTGAATGGCTGACCCTTGTGTGTATTCTCTGGCAAGTTATCTGGATAATCATGTGGTTTCTCATTATCCCAGTCATATCCGCATCTGGCCTCATCTAAGGCAAAGAAGCCATGGGCAGTCATGTCGATCCTCTCAAAGAATGCAGCCTTGGCTACTTCAGCCAATGTGGCATCAGGAGAGAGTGAATCTCTAATTGGTTGAATACGTTTCAGTATCTGCTGACAAGCATCAAGCGCGGCCATACCATATAGATCCGTAGACATGCTGGCGGCTGAAGGTATCGTATTGGCAACCTTGTCGGTAGATGAGTCATTAACAAAAACATACTCCAAAGCGATGCCAAATGCCTGAGCTACCACCTGACAAACTTTTGTATGAAGCCCTTGTCCCATTTCAGTACCGCCGTGAGAAACAAGGACGGTACCATCAGTGTAGAGATGCACAAGAGCGCCACCTTGATTCATAAACTTTGCTGTAAAGGCGATACCAAATTTGGTTGGTATGAAGCCAATACCTCTCTTCTTCCATTTATTCGCCTTGTTGAATGTAGCAACAGCATCTCGTCGACCAGGTACATCCAACTTAGTATACAGACGATCCCACATTTTAGGAACGTTCCATTTTCCTGTATATCCTTCACCAAACTTCATACCAAATGGAGTAGCATCCTCCAATGTATACATGTTATCCCGTCGTAGCTTATCCCCAGACACATTACAAGCTACCGCTAAATGATCCATAATAGTTTCAGTGACAACCATACCTTGAGGTCCACCAAAGCCCCGAAAGGCTGTGTGTGGAGGTTGAGATGTCTTGCAAGGCGTGCCTTTCGATTGAAAGTGTGGCCAATTGTAGCAGTTGTCAACATGAAATAAAGCCCTGTCTAAAACTGGGCCACTTAAGTCGAAACTGCACCCACCATTGTTGTGCAATTGAACATCCAATGCATGTAACTTGACACTTCCATCATCATTTATGAGGGCAGATGCCTTGTACTTTGATAGGAACGAGTGCCGTCCTCCCGTAATCATCATATCGGTGTCTCTGTTCAATGTTAAACGAACAGGACGATTCGTCAACTTACATGCTACTGCCGCTGCTACCGATATGAAGACACTTCGCGTCTCTTTTCCACCGAATCCACCACCCATTCTCTTCATTCGCACGACAACTTTGGCAACAGGAGTGTTTGTCACACGTCCAACAAAATCTTGTGTTTTAGTTGGCGCTTGAGTTGATGCATATATTGTCAAATTTGTAGCTGATTCAGAGGGGATAGCCAATGTTGAATTAGGTTCAAGATAGAAGTGTTCTTGACCTCCACTTCTCATTTCTCCTTCAACAACCACCATCTTCTTACCGTCAACTGACGTCTGCTGCAGTATCTCTGTGACATCTCCACCTCGATGCATTTGATGTATACTGCTTTCCCAAAAGCTATTTGCTTCTATAGCTTCTTCGATTGTAACAATGGCTTTGCCTTCAAGCTCTTCATACTCAGCTTGTACCGCTCGCGCTGCCCTTTCGGCAATTTCTTGGCTCACACCAACTACTATGCCCAATGGCTGTCCAACGAATGGTACTGTTTCTCCGACAGGTAAGAATGCCTGCTCATCTAGCATGATCGGTCCCATTCTTGAATCGCCTCTAAGTTTGATAATGTCTTGATGAGTGAATACTCCTGATACTCCTGGGATTTTTAGTGCCGGTAATGTGTCAATTGATGTCAGTTTGGCGTGACATTGAGATGCCAAGATGAGAGATCCGTGTAAGAGGTTTTCAGCGGCGGGTATATCGTCCACGTATGCTGCCTCACCCGTGCAGTGGAGTTCACCTGAAGCATGTGTCGCTGGCTTGCCAACTGAATCATCTTTCTTGGTTGATGAAGCCGCTTTGGCAGCAAGAGAATTATTAACATTATAACCAAGATGTTCTTTCTCCAAACCTACAGCAACCTTTGGCGTAGGGTATGTCTGGGTACCAACAATACTTGGTTTAGATGCACTAACAAACCCAACTCCACATTCTTCATCAGCTAAAATAGTTGGGACGAGAGGAAGTTGAGTAGAAGAAGACTCCGCCTTGATATCCTTTTTCAACTCGCCAACACAATAGAGATAAAACTTGTGCAAAAAGCTACAGGCCAAAGTCAAACGATACAGCGATTGTCCTCCTGGCACATCATCAGGCATTTCAAACTCCTTTTGTAATACTTGTCTAGCCTCTACAAATGTTGCCTCCTCAAATGTCTTACCCACCATGAATGCCATTGTTTCCTTTGCCAACTTGGTAACAGGTGCCATGCCTCCGAAAGCAATACTTACGTCTTCAATTTTCCAATTATCATTCGAATGAACTACCTTTAACCGCATACCAGATGTGACTATACTGATATCATCTTCACGACGCCGTGCCTGTTTGAACGGTGCAACATATTCAAACTTTGACTGGACTAATGGTACATCTATCCTCTCAATTATCTCCTCTTTCTTCATGTCTACCTTTCTATACCCTACGAAAAAGTCAGACACGGGTACATGACGTCGTTCAATACCACCATCTCTCTGTGGACGACTTGCCAATACAAGCGTTGCATCCAAAGCACAGAGCATTGGGTTCATATCTGATATAGGAGATGCCGTTGCCAAATTACCTCCGAGGCACGCTACATTTCTTATCTGTGTGGAGGCAAACCATCTTAGCATGTCGTGGATTGGTGTGGCCGTTCTACTTTCTTTTGATACACTTTCATTAGAAGAAGACGACATTAAATCATGACAAACATTCTGCAATTTACTCAGACTTGCACATGCACCGATTACAATATGAGATTCAGTCGTTACAATCTCATATAATGAATGTATACAAGTGGAGGGATGAACCATCCGAGGATACGATGCATGCTTGAACTTTGTTTCAATGCCTACTTCTGTATTCCCAACAACCATTTTAATTCCTCCATCATCAGCACTACCAAACTCTTGGTATAGATTGAGTAATTCTTCCAATGTAGTTGGTTGGAACCATGTACCACCGTTATGAATTGAACTGTCTACTACCATGAGAGGCTTATGAATCTCTTCATAATCACTGCCATTTTCTTCTCCAAGCACCAACTCCTGAGGAAACATATCATTTGGCTGCTCCCACCATTGATCAGTATGTTTTGATTGCAATATACTTTGGTATTCAACAACCTTGCTCTTTGTGGATGTACATACTACTCCTCCTCCCTTGGTCTCTTCTTTCTTATCAGCAACGTTGCAATCCATTTCACAATCATCCCTTTCTGGACATTCTCGACATGATACACCACAAGGGCCTTTAGGACCATGACAATCTTCTAGATCTTCTGATCCATCAACACACAAAGAACGCGCTGCATCCCATATTGGCCGATAACCAGTACACCTACATAAATTTCCATCTAAATGTTCTTCTATTAAGTGTGATACTCTCGGCCCCTTCCCTTTTCCATCTGCATTATCCTTCTGGGATGTGGAGAATAATCCATATAGTGCCATAATAATTCCAGGTGTACAGAATCCACATTGTGATCCGTGCATATCTACCATAGCTCTTTGTATTGGATGCAGATAATCTTCCTTCACTTCTGTTTTATTATTGCAACTACCTCCACCTTCTTCACTGCAAGTTAATCCCTGATACTGCTTACGCCAGCTACCAACTCCTTCAATTGTAGTAATATGACATCCATCTGCACATAACACAGGAAACAAGCAAGCGTTAACTGTATTATGTATAATCTTTCCTTTCTCTTTATTATAAGAGCTGATTAATACAGTACACGCTCCGCACCCGCCTTGGAAAGTGAAGATAGACACAGGATATGAGATTATCAGATTGCTAGTATCTATGTACGAGGGAAAAAAACATGCTTGATATGAGCACAAATATCTTACCTTCACCACAACCTAACTTTGATCCAGTTAGTTTCAACTCATTCCGTAAATAATCTAATAAAGTTTGATTTGGACGTGCCTTAGAACATAGAGATGTTGATATACGTTGCCCATTGATATAAAACACTGGCTCAGTTCTATAATTTAAGAAATTGATGGAATTTTCATCATCTTGAAGATGTAAACTATCGATTGGTAAATCATCTAAATTTATTGATGTATTGTTTGGATTATCACCTGCGATATCGGGTTCATATGCCAAGGTTACACCACCGTTATTAACATTACCATTCTTTGCCATCTTCTTCTCTTTTAGTACTTATTTAGTACTATCATCCTGACTTTTCACTTATGAGTACTCTTTTAGGGGAAACTATAACTCTCAAGATTGATACTTAGATGAACTTCTTGTGCTCCACAATACTGCTGATGATGACGGCTGAGATGACGGCCGGCTATATTATGATTATATGGTTAGTTGTGAGATGACGGCTGGCTAGATTATGTGCCAATGGGAGCTAGAGAAGCTCAAACAATATCTTGCTATGTACATTAAGGCCGTAACTAAGCTTTATCTTCTCCTTCGGTTGCAAAGTCTACTGGAGTTTGTGCAGGTGACTGCTCCAAGTTTCTTCGATATCCGGGATATCTTCCCCATGGTCTACTATTGGGACAACAACAATACCCCGCTGTTGCCCAACAACGTGGATCTCCTCCATGACATTCATTTGGTTCTCCTCGAAATGGGACACATCCTCGACGAGGTAGGTCCGTCGTTGGTGCATATGTTGGATAAGGTGATATCGTTGGTTCGCTAGAGGAGCTAGGCTTGTCTGTTGGTACCGATGAAGCACTAGGACTTTCTGAACAACTACCTGGCTCTCCAAAGTAATGTACATTACGGGTGATATTGACAGCATTGAATTCTTCAAATGCTTGTTCCCCATCCCATACCATACTGTAATTAAACGGCATAGTACCCTGACCCTCAGCCCATGGTAATTCCATAACTGCATAATGACGCCAGTCTGCTACTTCAAAGATGTATTCTTTAGCCTGCTGAGTGTCGTTATTCCATATTGGTAGACATCCTGTTGTAATAGACGGTAGATTGGCCTCTGACTCGGTATGACACGATAAACACTCAAGATAGTACTCTCCTGAACATCTATCAAACACCTTCCAATTGATCAAATTGGGCATCTCTCCAAGATCCATTGTGAGTTCAAACATCTTGTACCCTTCGGGACAAAAGGCAGCCTCGGGAGAAGATGGACTTATAGATGGTGATAAAGAGGTACTAGGGCTGAATGAAATGCTAGGTGCGTCGGTTGCAGCGGTACCAGCGGCAAATCCACGTAAGTATGATGACCTAATATCCTCTTCACTACTACCACCGCCACCATCACCACTACTTGCCATGACTCCTGCTACTGCAGCAACAGTAGCAAGGAGAAGAGCAATAAGCACACATTGTCCTCGGAACAAGTACCTTCTTCTCAAACTATCTTCTCCATCATCAAATGCTTCATCTAGCTGGATACGTGTTACCATATCTTTTGAGTCCTTCCTTTCTAATGCTTTAGCTTCTTCAACAAATACTGGGCCAACTACAGATCCTTCACCTGATTCGTCAGAGGTGGGAGGGGTACCATCTTCATTTGATCGTGGACGTTTTCGTACTTGTTCAAGTTGGAGTTGTGTCGACGCCAACAGTTCTTGTGACTTGGCCAACTCTTCTTTCAAGCGGATGATTTCCTGTTGTAATTCACTCGTTCCAGATCCAAGAGCTTTCAACTTGGCTGAATTCTCAGCCTTTGTTATGGCTGCATTCCTTTCAAGCTCCGCTAGCCGTTCTTGTTCCTTCTTACGCTTCTTCAGTTCACTCTTTGATAACTTCTTCTCCGCCTTCTTTCGTTCTTCTAGCCGAATCTTATTCAACTTTGCATATCTGGCTCGGCCAAGTACTCCTCGTTGTCTTCGTTGGCACCATATACCAATAGTTACCATTGCAATACGTCTATTACGACGGTTACGAGCTTCTCTCAACCTCTTCTTGGCGAGGACAACACGAGCATAGGATTGGAGTTGCGGTATAGCCTCAAGGCATTCACCATAATGACGCTTACAAACATATCCACGAGCAATGGCCTGGATCTTTGTAGCAGCAATCGTCGTATATCCCTTCCGAAGCTTTTCAATAATGTCAAATGCTCGTTGTCTTAAAAATACCTTCGTCTTGCCAACTTGTATACCTACTACCATCTTTTCTAACTCTTCTTCAGTACATGTCTTCTTCTCAATATCATTGATTTTGGTTGTCATGATATCAGCCAGGGCAACAACTGTCTTCACTCCCCTTTTCTTGGCAGTCTTATTCATCTCTTCTAATCCTAACACCTTGTATCGTTGTACGAATTGTGTGTGACTGTACCTTTGGGGGTATCCTACACGGCTAACACGTACAGCCTCGACAACGCCCGCACATCGGAGCTGTTCTACAATCATCAGCGGGTCGAAGTCATCTGGGAGTAATTGGGCATTTGGCTTGAGACATCGTACATAGTGGGGTGCTGTCAAATCAATCTTGGCTCGGAGAGATTGTAACTGAGATGCAAAGTGTCCACCGACTGTCTTACTTTTCTTCTTGGGACCACCTCGTCCACGTCCAACGGGAGATGGTGCTACAGTCTCGACTGGCTTCTCGGGAGGACTTATTATATTGGCAAGTTCTTGAACAAATGTG
>Ga0214478_100658_pt1 | contig 19908 bp, 16 predicted proteins | sample M1_20Mar14CPVII9_2_FD_178001 | JGI IMG/M metagenome (GOLD analysis project Ga0214478, IMG submission 178001) | Marine eukaryotic communities from Monterey Bay, California, United States - M1_20Mar14CPVII9sort6BwellD7 | ecosystem: Environmental > Aquatic > Marine > Unclassified | place: USA...
TTAACTCATTCTTGCCTACCCTCTTCACCAAACACTTTCGACAGGTCTGTCTCTAACAAGAACGGACGCAGGACAGATTGTTTTGTAGAATGTGATGGTGATAGTTTCGACAGTTTCTCAAGTAGTGGTGATGAGTTCCGTAATTTCTCCTGTCGTGAGTGTAACGATATTAACAATTCAAACAGGAGAAACAATTGTTTAGATGACAACAACTGCCGTTAATTAAGAACCATGTGGCCCTCCAAGAATAAAGTCAAGGGCCGGGTCGCCTGAAGAAAGTTGTGGTATTGTCATGTGTTTGTTTTGGGGAATTTGAAGGAAGAAATGGTGTGCATTCAAGGCAGGGGAGGATTAGGGTGCTGTCTAGTTTTTGTTTTGGTTTTAAGAGGAGGGGATTTGATAAGTGTAATGATAAGGTATGGGGATTGACCTTAAGATTAAAGATAACTTGTTTGGAAATAGTCTAGCATTCTTATACTCTAGAGGCCTGCTACTTAGATCAAGGAGACAATCGACCAAGCGGATCAGGAGTTAGTCTAGCCGGAGTATCCGATTCTACTAATTCTAGACTTGAGACGTACTAGCCTTTATAGTGAACACCAGACTATCCAAGCCAACTAAAGACAAAACACTTTGTCAAGTGGCGAAGAAGCATTTCAATTTCAATTGGAGTGGGGAAGAAGATCATCACCTCTCTCTCTTCTCTCTCTCTCTCTGCCTGAGAGTGGATTTATGTTGTGGGTTTCAAAGGATACCAGATAGGATACCAAATATCTTTTTAACTCCGCCCGCGGGCCCGGCGGTTGACTCATTGAGGATTTGCAATACCAGCGGCGGCGTAATCCAATACTTTATTATAAACAGAGGACGAAGGAACTCTCTAACAATGGCAAGACAATCATTATTAATCTTAGCCGCATCCGGCCTATCATCAACACAGTCGTTGTAACACCATGAGTTGGGACCGGAGAAACGACAACTGTCACCGGTACGTTCACATGTTCGGACACGAGTTGCCTCACGACGGGCATCATAGTCACGCTGGCCTGAACTGTCATCATAAGGATCAGTAGAACGATTACCACGCTTTTCAGACTGTTGTGTCTTACGTGCCCTTTCCTTATCCTCCTCACGTTGAGAACGGTTGGGATTGTCAATCTCACGTCGTGCATCACGTTGTGCCTGACGTTTCTGGGATGCATTTTGCTTGTTGGGATTGCCACCACCATTGCGGTTATGATTGTCCCGGAATTCATCCAATAGTTCCTCGGACATATCAGCGGGGAAGAACTTGGGGATTGCAACTTCTTCGAATTGACGATCCTCGAACATGTCAGAACTTGATTTGCTAGACTTGGATCCTGAATCACCAGCACGGGCACTGCCGCTGTTAGATTTGCTAGATTTGGAGGAGCCTACATCAACAAACTGACGGTCAAACATATCAGCACTTGATTTGCTAGACTTAGATGAGCTGGCAGCACGGGAACTGCCGCTGTTAGACTTGCTAGATTTGGAAGAGGAGCCTACATCAACAAATTGACGGTCAAACATATCAGCACTGCTCTTACTACTCTTGGACGAGTCTGAACCACCAGCACGGGAACTGCCGCTGTTAGATTTACTACTCTTGGAGCCTACATAAACAAACTGACGATCGAAGAGGTCGGCTGACTTGCCACTCTTGGAGGAGCCTGAACGACCAGAGCGTCCACTACCAGATTTGCTAGATTTGGATGATCCAGATCGGCTAGAACGACTACTACTTGACTTGCTAGATTTTGATGAACCCATGAGGGCATCAATCTATAATATGATGTGATGTGGGGTGCACCGACGACGATGATAGAAGAGGAGACGATATGATAGGTTAGACGATATAGATAATACATATCATATGCACATATCATGTGTTCATATCATGTGTTCATATCATATGAACATATCATATGTTCATTGCAATGAAAGTTCAACAACAATAAACCATAATAAAATAATCTTACCAATACAGGTCCACGGAGCTCGGGTGCTTCCATCCCCGAGACCACACTAGAGGTGGCAACAACTGCTGCTACGGCGGTGATAATAAACTTCATTATTGCAATAGGATAGGTGGACGAGAGATTGATTAAATTTACTCTAGCAACAAGCCAATGTTCAAAACAATGAGATGATTAGTAAGGTGAACTTGTGCTTCAGTGACATAATGAAGAGTGAGATGATCGTGCATCATTCGACTAGATAGGCTGCTGCTTTTGTTGTGGCATCAAACCCATTTTCTCACTCTCTTATGTCGCAAACTGTGACATTTATGCGACAATAAGGGTATCTCAAACGACCACTAGTAGAGATTGAACCATTAGGCAAGTACCTCCATGCGACGAAGAGCTATTCCGTACCCGATCGTAATTGTAAGAACCCACCTTAAAAGAAGGATATTGTTCAACCAGGCTGCGTCAGTATCCTACTCCAGCTTTTCTACACCAACTCGATTACAAATTGCTCCTATTAGACTACTCTAAACAACTATATCAAGATGATGAAGACTGTTTTCGCCCTCCTTGCTCTTTTCGCATCGGCCTCGGCCTTTGTCCCATCCCAATCAGGTGTGTTATCGTTTTTCTGGGCTTTCGAATGATATAATTTTGAGGGGTTGCAATGTTAGAGAAAAAAAGGGGATTCCTTAGGTTGCTGCTTGGTATTATGGGGGATTGCAATTGACCTCGTATACGCTCGTATGGATGGTTGATTCGTTGGCGTTTATGATAGATTATTGGAGGGTTCGGGTATATCGTTGTTCATATTTATGTATATTTCTCACCTATATTTTTTATTCTCTCTAAAACTCCCGAACTTAAAATATAATATGTATAGCCAATGTTGTAAAGACTGCTCTTTCAGCATCAGCACAAACCGATGTAATGAAGACAGTATCCACCGTAGCCGCTGGATTCATGCCCGCCGTCTTAACATCATCAGCAGCCTTAGCCTCTGAGGGTACCAATGAATGGTTTGGTGTTGATGATTTACGTGTCTTGGCTGTTTTGTTCGCTGGACATTACTTCATCTTAAGTTTATGGTTAGGACAATATGGTAATGCCACTGAGGATGATGATGCTGATTTCTTCGGAGAGATTGATTACACTGGAAGGTAAATTTAGTAAGAAGATTTACTTTATGTAATACCCCTTTTGGGGAGAATAAATCTCAAGGCTCTCTTTGGAGTTTTGAAACACAAACATTTTCCATTGTACATGTTCTTCGTACGCACACACACACAAATTCACATCCTTAATAGGGAGTATAGCCATGGAGGGAAAATCTTAGGAATAGGATAACGGCCTTTTCTCCATGTGTACACATTTTTTAGACGGGTGTTATAATTTGATATGAGTAAAGTTAAAGTATCATTTTATCACTCCATTGACAAGTATTCACTATGCTTATTTCTCGCCTTTCGCTTGCAGCACAGCTGGGGTACGCACGATACAAACCACTCAAGGAAACTCGTATTGTGAAGGGCACCTCCTTTGCTTTCATCACAAACAACCCTAATGTTTACTCTTACTCCCTAGGTATCACCCAAGCCACAAACTTGCTGCATGTGGATAGGTTATTACAGAGATGTTTATTCTCAGCCATCCATAGTAATTAGTGATTCTTATGCACCTTAGCTTATTCTTACCATGTAACCTAATAATACTTCCAATCAGCATTAAATGCAGCAGCTTCGTCCCTCTGCTTGCTCATAATCTCATCTAAATATGCTTGATACGCCCGTAAGGCGTTGGTGTAGTCTTCTTTTGTTGCATATCCAATGTTATATAACACTTTGATATTCTCCAAGGAGTCATGGTGTCCACCCTCAACTGAAATCACCCAATGCTTTAATGCTCTATCCATATTACCTGCACAATACTCCTCAACACCAAGATTATGCCTTGCATTTACATTCCCAGACTTAGCTGATAGCCCAAAGTAATGTTGAGCCTTCTTTTCATCTCTTTCTACACCTCTACCATTTGTATAAGCAATACCAATATTGTGATATGAGATGGCATCTCCTAGTTCTCCTGCTCGATGCCATAGTTCTAATGCCTTGGCCGTATCTTGGGCAAATCTATATTGACCTTGAGCATAAAAGCCTGCAAAATTGCGGATTGCTATGGCATCATTCTTCTCCATACGTTTCAAATATCTTTCAGCCACATCATCATTGGTGTGTGGTGGAGTTCTGCAAAATGGACATAAATTGGCAATTTTCTTATTTCTTTCTACCGCATGAATACAGCCTTGGCATATAAGCTTTCCACAACACGGCATATATACCTGAACCAGAGGAGCTAATGGCATCCTTAAAAAGCATATTGGACAATCGTCTAATGGTGGAGGCTGCTTGAACAATTTTTCATCTTGTAGCTCGGCAGCTCTCTTCTTACACTCCTTCTTGTGTTGTGGACGATGAGCAATTTGGCATTCTCTATTGCAATACTTAACTAACTTACATGCCGTACATGATTTGAGATTAATACTGGATTCTTCTCCCTTGCCACAATTGGCACATGTATTACTAATAGTATTAGATGACATAAGTTTAGAAATTGTTGATGGATAACTAGTCTCAAATTAATCGTCGGCTCACACCTTGCTCTTTTGCATACGCCGTATGTATACTACCATAAATATAACTTTGTTTATCAGTGGCCCATGCAAATATGCCGTATTGATTATTGTTAACACAGTATATTATAATACACTCGAACTCGAGAGGTCAAAGGTGCACCAACTTGCAATTTTTGTGTTGTTAGTAAGTATTTAATCTTAATACTAAATAAGTCGTGTATCTAATCCGCCGCCAATATAATAGACAAAGTACTATACTATATATGCTAATGGCAATAATCAACCGTCAATACACAATAGAAGAGAGCTACACTTCTTACTATGTGTCAGCTATGTCGTGTCATTTGCGCTCACACAATTATCCTGCTAATGAGTTTTCACAGTTTTCACTTCCAAGTGGTTCATTTTTTGAAACCATTATCGTCACCATGAAGCTGTCTATTGCTCTCCTTACCACCGCCATATCAGGCACTACATCCTTTCTAGTACAACCAACATCTACTTCAATATCTTCCACATCATTAAACGCCGAAGAGAAAGAGAAATTTGCCGCAGTTGCAGCTGAAATTAGAGGACCAACGAAGAAGAATGACGTACTCGAATTTGGTTGGGATGGTACTACCGCCTTGGGTGGTGCCGTAGATGATTCTAAGCCAGCTCGATTCTTAGATGATATTCGTGCTAGTGGCGAGACACAGAGTGAGGCATGTGACTTGTTCAATGCCAATCTTGGTAAGTTGTAGAAAAATGAAATTATGTGCATATCTTGTGTATCTTCTCTCTTCAATGTCGGCAATAAGGGAGACGGGACGATGAATTGTGAATCATACTTTGCATATGCCAATAGATCTCTCACACATCTTCTACTCAAAAAACTTCAACGACGCACACCTCTTCAACATATACACAATAGAAATGAGCGGAGATGACTTACAATTTGAAGAATTTATCGAATTATGCGATGAACAATATGAATATGGATTAATTGAATTTAAGAATGGTGACATTGTTAACAAACCGGGAGAGAATGATGGTAGTGCCAAGGTATTAAGTTATGCGGCGTTGGCTGATATGGATAAGGATACTACACTTAAGGTATGTCTTTTGCTTTTGGATGCTTTCTTATTTCTTATTCATCAACTGCCACCACTAACATGTATTCTGTTCACAAATGTTACTACAATACTATTTGAACAACAATAGCTATGGGGACAATACTACAGAGACGTACTAGCAACACCCGATAAGGATGATCATCAGAATATTCGTAACTTTATGAAGTATGGTTGGGATGGAGTTGATTTCTCACAGAATGGTATTGCATTAACAAAGAAGGTTGGTACCGATGGATGGGATTGGGATGCTGAAAGTTTCATCCCATAGACATGAAGAGGAGATGTTAAAAGACAAGTTTGTGAGAATGTAGTGAACGAAGAGGATATGGGGGTATCATTGTTTTTTGTCGATTAGAAGATAGAGACTGGGTATGACTAACTTACTATAAGGTAAAATACTATGATGAGCAGCAATAGCTTGTGCTAACAACGTTTATAAAGCTAATACAGCATGCATGTTGCCTACTTCTTGTGCCTTACTGGCCTACTAGAGAGAAGTTTCAAAAGCAAAAAAATATGAAACTTCTATTTATATCCGATTTTTTGTGTTGACTGTTGACGCCAAGTACGATTGACCTTGAATTAACATAACACCCCTTATTCTCTAAGCCGGCGGTTATCATTTGCCATTAGCGTAGGTATATGAGTAGTATTTTAGGTCTTTTTAATACGTAAAGTGGAATTAGATTGGCATATACGACTTAGTACGAAGAGCACACATTCACCACACTTCACTCAAATTTTAATTGGTGTTTTGTAGTATTGCACAAGGCATCTGGACCTCGAGATTAGAGTTAGAGTAACCTCACTTAATATCCGAGACGAGATATACATTTAAAAAGAGTAACATAATATGTCGTCTAATACATGTGCCAATTGTGGCAAGGGCGAGAAAGAGAGTGGGAATCTAAAAACATGTACGGCATGTAAATTGGTTAAATATTGCAACAGAGAATGTCAAATTGCTCACCGATCACAGCATAAGAAGGAATGCAAGAAGAGAGAGGCCGAGCTACACGATGAAAAGTTATTCAAACAACCGCCACAATTAAAAGAGGATTGCCCAATATGCTTCCAACGATTGCCACACTTTGGTAAAGCAAAAGTATATATGGCATGTTGTGGCAAATATGTATGCGATGGATGTATGCATGCAGTACAAATGAGAGCTGATAACTTGTGTCCATATTGTAGAGCGGCCGCACCTAATGACGAAACTGAACATCTGATGATTGAAAGATATGAGAAACGCATGGAGTTGAACGATGCCATAGGTATTTGCAACCTTGCAGGTTTCTATAGAGACGGAACACACGGATTCCCCCAAAATATGGACAAGGCAATGGAACTATATCATCGAGCAGGGGAGCTTGGGCATCCTAGAGCGTACCACAACATGGGAGCTATTTATATGAATGGCTGGGGTGTGGAAGTGGATAAAAAGAAGGCTTGGTATTACCTTGAACTAGCAGCTATGGGAGGTTATGTAATGGCAAGACACAATCTTGGCTTAATGGAGCAGAACAAAGGCAATATGGATAGGGCATTGAAACACTTGATGATTGCAGCGAAAAGTGGATACAAGGATTCTTTTGAAAATATCAAAGAGTTATACTCTATTGGACATGCAACAAAAGATGAGTATACCAATGCGTTACGAGCAAATCAAGCATATTTAGATGAGATTAAAAGTGAGCAAAGGGATGAGGCAGCTGCATTTGATGGTTATTTTGAGTATTATTAGGTATAAGAATAAAGCTCATAAGAATCACTATTTAACTTTCCTATTCACCACTAATCGGCACGCAACCCTATCCTCCTTTCATGTGAGCATACTTGCTCCAATTCCCGAAGCAGGCTAGGTTTCTCAAGAAGTTTCAAAAGCATGAAATTAAGGAAACTTCTAAGATTTCTGAGTAGAAGACTGAAGACAATAAGTATTGTATGTCTCTAGAGTGGTGCTATTGGCGTCAATGTTGACTATCTTCTCCTCGCAAGCAAACAATCTCTAACATAATTTGCCATTAGTATACGAATATATGATATTTTTTTAGGTCTATTAAATATCGTATACGAAGTTGAAACATAATATGAGATCGCATCATTGTTGCAAGTTGGTGCATCGATTGGTATTGCTATTAGAAACACAATAGGAGTAGATTAGTATCATCTGGTTATCGACATACAACATATTAAAGTTGTGGTAGGATACGGTGGTCATAGAGGCGAAGATACATAATCAAGATACGACATTATAATATCAACAAATCACAATAAATAACAACACAGAAACATCACCCTAACTATGTCATCTAATACATGCGCCAATTGCGGTAAGGAGGGTACAGATGTTACTAATACATGCAATAAATGCAGGGAAGTAATGTATTGCAACGCCGCGTGTAAAAAGAAGCACCGACATAAACACAAGAAACAATGTGAAAGGCGAGTGGCGGAGTTGCATGATCAATTACTTTTCAAACAGCCTCCTCGATTAGAAGAAGATTGTCCTATATGTTTTCTACGAATGCCAAGAATTGGTTTTGGACAGGCATACATGGCATGTTGTGGCAAAACTATCTGTAGAGGATGCACTCATGCAGTTCAAATAGGAGAGGCGGGTCCTCCTCTTTGTCCTTTTTGCCGAACTCCATTACCCAACAGGGAAGATGTGGTCGAAAGATATAAGAAACGTGTGGACATTAATGATCCTATAGCAATCGGTACTCTTGGAGGTTTCTATGATCGAGGACTACACGGTTTACCTCAAAACATGGCCAAGGCATTAAAATTATATCATCGAGCAGGAGAGCTTGGCCATCCTCTGGCTTATTATAACATTGGTAATGCTTATAGGAATGGTAGGGGAGTGGATAGGAGTATGACAATGGCCATTCATTACACTGAGTTAGCAGCTATGTGCGGAGTTGTAGATGCAAGGCGTAATCTTGGTGTTGGGGAATATAGGAGAGGACAACTAGAGCGAGCTGTCAAGCACTATATGATTGCAACTGAAGGTGGAAGCAAGGCATGTTTGGAGGGCATCAAACAATTGTATGCAGTTGGACATGCGACAAAAGATGATTACGCAAAAGCATTGAGGTCATACCAAGCTTATTTAGATGATATAAAGAGTGTTCAGAGGGATGCGGCTGCTGCGGCTAATGCCGATTACAAGTATCATGAATAGTTCTGATTGACAAGGGATTACTAATTATAACGACTCCGAAAATTCAAGGAGTATCTCAAACGAATACTACTAATCATAAGGCAAAGAGATTTGACTCACTACATTAAATTTTTACATGTAAATGTAGATGCCAGTGCCAGATGGAGTAACAACAGAGTAAGATAACGTACATTGTGAATTAGAGATCCTTACTAGCTGCGTAGTATGATATGACTCCTAACCACACATATATTAAAAGTCATAACCCCATATCTACTGGACGATATCATCTCGACATATACAATAGTCGAGCGAGCGAGAGGAGATAAAATAAGATGTGTATCTTGATAGATCTTGATCTCCCCAGCCACAAAATTTTGATATCTTGCAACTTACCATTTCTTAATAGAAATCCATCATCACCTCCAGCTCACTAGCCGTATTAATCCATCAAATAGATCAGACTGATCAATAATATAAGAACATCATGAAGCTAACACAAGCATGGACACTAATCGTATCCTCTGCAATTGCAGTAGGTGCCTTTGTCCCTTCCTCTACTACTCATCATCAATCTCCCATCAACCCTGTCTCCACCGCCACTGCCACCAACACTATTGCAACTATCAACAGCGCTAACAAGAAGAAGCAATTCAGTCCACTACGCATGTCAGACAGTGCAACAATCGTTGACGCCGAGACTGTTGATGAAAGTGCTGAAACTTTTGAGTAAGTTTTTTATAATGTATGCATATCATGTGTTTTCTATTGCATTGCAATGATGGAATGGATGCGGGAGTGCAATATATATAGACTACAGGATGATATTATATGTAGGCTACAATTTGTATATGTTGCAAAGATTGTGGTCTAGTGTGGAGCCGACGGCATATAGATCTTTTTCTATTGCAATTCACTAATAAACACATCTCATGCTCAAATTATCTCTCTAACACTCTATACAATAATACAGATTTCAAGCAGAAGTAGGCCGGGTAATGGATATAATCATCAATTCACTCTATTCCAACCGTGACGTGTTTTTACGTGAATTAGTTTCCAACGCCGCTGATGCCTGTGATAAAAAGCGCTTCTTGTCAATCACTTCCTCAGACTCCACTTCCTCCTCCGACTCCGACGCTAACGGTGACTCACTAGCATCACCAGCAATACAAATTAAAAGTAACAAGGATGATTTAACAATAACAATTGAAGATTCAGGTGTCGGTATGACTAAATCAGAATTAATGAATAATTTAGGTAAAATTGCACAAAGTGGTACTAAGAAATTTGTGGAGGCTTTGGGTGAGGGTTCTGGTAAGTCATTATATGTATGTTTAGTGTAGTTTAGTCGGTATGTTGTATAAGTTTAAGTGGTTTAGATATTGTTGATTCGGTTTGGATGAGTTGGGGCGGCGGCAGTTTGCAACTCAATTGTGACATATGAATGTACTTTATACAATCCAGTATAACTAACCCCCTCTCTGCCTCTCTCTTCCTCTCCAACACACACAGCCGATGTCAATCTAATCGGACAATTCGGTGTAGGATTCTACTCAGCATACCTCGTAGCCGATAAAGTAGAGGTAGTTACTAAAAGTATGCAACCTAACTCACCACAATTCAAATGGACATCCGATGCATCCAACTCGTATACAATCTCAGAAGATACAAGTCAAATGGAACCAATTGAGGGAGGTAGCGGGACACGATTAATATTACATTTAAAAGATGATGCAATGGAATATTTGGAACCAAGTAAATTGGAAGATTTGTTACAACATTATTCGGAATTTGTGGAATTTCCTATATCGGTTTGGAAGGAGAAGACTGAGTATAAACAAGTGCCCGATGAGGATGCCGAAGTAGAGGAGGAAGGTGACGAACCAAAGATGAAGACAGTACCGGAAACTACTGAGGGATATGAACAGATGAATACCAATAAACCAATTTGGTTACGTTCACCATCTGACGTAACCGAGGAAGAATATAAAGACTTCTATCAAAGTGCATTCAGGGCAACATATGATGAACCATTATGTCATACACACTTTTCATTAGAAGGACAGATTGAATGTAAATCAATCCTCTACATTCCGGGGATGTTACCATTTGAATTATCCAAAGATATGTTCGATGAAGATGCACGTAACATTCGGTTATATGTCAAACGTGTATTCATTAATGATAAGTTTGAAGATATTGTACCCCGCTGGCTTAAGTTTGTTCGGGGTGTGGTTGACTCACAAGACTTACCGTTGAATGTGTCACGTGAAATATTACAAAAGAGTAAGGTGTTGAGTATTATTAACAAACGATTGGTTAGGAAGAGTTTGGATATGATTCGTGAGATTGAAGAGGATGAAGATGAGAGTAAATATATCATGTTTTGGTACGTATTTCTTTTATCGATTGGTTTGTAGTACTCTGTGGTATACATGGCATGATCATCTTAACACACATCGTTATTCGCTTCGCTTCACAATACATAGGAACAACTTTGGCAAGTATCTAAAGGTGGGCGTCATCGAAGATCAACGGAACAAGGATGATATCATTCCCCTCCTTCGATTCTTTTCATCCAAGAGTGAAGAGGAGTACACAAGCTTGGATCAGTACATTGAGGGTATGAAGGAGAATCAGAAACAGATCTATTACGTCACGGCCGACGGCAAGGAGAAGGCAATGATGAGTCCGGCTGCCGAGAAGGTCCGTAGTCGAGGCTTCGAGGTCTTATACTTGACCGAGCCTCTTGATGAGATCATGATTGAGTCAGTAACCAACTACAAGAAGGGAGATGAGAATTACAAGTTGGTAGATGTATCCAAGGAGGGATTAAACTTTGACGACGAAGATCAAGAAGAACGTAAGAAGAAGGAAGACGAGTTGAACGAAGATCACAAGAATGTCAAGACATACCTCGAGACTGCCTTGGCAGAGAAGGTACAGAAGGTCAAGATGACCGACTTGTTGAATGAAAGTCCCGCCGCCTTAGTCCAAAGTGCATACGGTATGTCACCCACCATGCAACGATACATGAAGGCACAGAACGTGGCCAGTGGTGGATCCGATGCTGGTATGATGGGCAGTATGAACCAAGCCGTACTTGAAGTGAACCCTTCCCATCCCATCGTACAAGACTTGGAACGTATGATTGTCTCTCAGGGTGAAGAGAGTGATGAGGCAAAGAACTTTGCTGTCCTATTGTATGACGTAGCTGCCTTAACAAGTGGATATGAAATTGAAGATTCGGGTGACTTTGCCAATCGGATATTGAGTATGATGACAAGTAAGGCCACAGTTGACATTAAGGATGCCGAGGTAGAGTCTCATGATGTTGTACAGAAGCCAACATCTGCCACTGCTACTGCGGCTCAGACTGAGTTCTTCGGTCTTAAGCCTGACAACTTTGAGAATGTATAAGAAGTTGTGTGTTGTGTATTTGAATTTGTTTTGGTGGGGATGTTAGAAGGGGAAGAAGGTTACTCGATAGAGGGGTGTGTATTGTTTTTGGGGATTGATGAGCAAGCAAATAGAGTAAGGAAAGAAGAGAAAACTAGTCACTTAACTTAAAGATTGAATACAAATAAAATACAGAACTCAAGCCCCACTTCAAACCTCATCCTAACCTATATCTCTACTCGCTCCCGGTATCCTAAATTTAATGACCCCAAAATGTACTCCGAAAGAATGACTTATGAGGCAGTTAGGCTTGCTACTATTACGACCAAGGGTCAGTATTAGAATGGGCACTTGATAAAACCAAGCCGAAATCTAATCCTTTAGCAGCTGCTATCATTAGTAGTAGCACCACACATATACTATAGAGATATACTATCATGAAGCTCCTATCTCAAGCCTTCGTATCCTCTATCGCCCATGCTGTTATCGGCCTATCATCTGCCGCCGAAGATGCCGGCAAAACAACATTGCAAAACAACAAAAACAATAACAACAACCTCCGCGGTCAGCAACATCAACTTGCAATTACAAAGAGGAATCTAATAACAACTACCTGTTCTAACCCCGCCTCATCTGGCACCCTAACACTTCAGGATACTGGATCATATCCTTCTACATCAGGTACTGATTGTATCTACGTTTATTGGGATGACACAAAATGTAATGCCGATTCGAAATGCCCTCTATTTGTATACGTTGATGGAACAACTAATGCGCAAAGTATTACAGATAGGGATACATACTACTTGCAATTAATGGCAGATAACGGATATGTTGCAGTTAGTGCTGATTATAATGATGTGTGTGGACTCTTGACGGGGTGTAGTTATCTCAATGGATGCGACGGGCCTGACGGCTTCCGTGCAAAAAGTGCAGCAATCTTTGAGGATAGGACCGGTAGTGTTATTAATCAACTATGTAATTCTGATACTGCACCGGTTGATTGTAGTATGGGTATAGCCTCATCAGGATGGAGTCAAGGAGCCCATATTGCCGCCCTGGCCGGGAATTATAATGCTCAAGTTACTGGAGCTCTTTTATTTGCTAATGGGAATTTTAATGATGATATCGTTGACACTTCCGTCGCTTGTGTGAATGATGATCAACTAATACTCCCAAAGGAAAGGCGTCGGTCCCTTGTTGGTATGTGTGTACTGTTTAATATGATATTCTGTCTCTGTCTAACTTCTCATTTTCCAAACCATACCATAAAAGGGGAATTGGATAACTATTTTGGGACGGATTATGCGGGTGTGTTAGCTCAGGTAAGCCCATGATATATGCCATTGTTATTAATCGATACTTGACACTTGCGTCAACTTCTCTTGAGTTATGATTCATAATCTTATTCACGGCATATTCTCCTACTTTCTTTTCAAACACAGCAAATGGCCACAACTGGATATGATCAAGCAACAGGTGGATGTCCACTACAGTGTTTTGAACCAGGTGCAACTAGTTGCAACTGTCTTCATCTTCAACCAGAGGGGTGCAATTATGGAACTGGGGAGCAGCAGTGCCTTGATGAGTCAAGTGTCAACTTTCTCCGCTTTTACAATTTGGGCTGTCCCCAATGTACCGAGGCTTCTTCTTGTGGTGGATTAAACTCTGGTGCCTGTCCATTTGCACCAAACGATCCACAACAAACAGCTGGCTTCTATATCATTGCTGGAAAAGGTCATGGCGACTTTAAGGACGATCCATTCTTCAAAAACACAGCGAATCAATGGGGAGCATTTCAAAACTTTCGTTGGCTGGCACAAGTGGCTCGTACAAACGTGGTTCCAACAACAACGACAGTAGCAACAACTACAACACCCCAGACGACAACTACGACCCCGCAGACTACCTCCACGTTAGCAACAACCACCACGATTCCTCAAACTACATCAACGTTAGCAACAACAACCACGGTTCCTCAAACAACATCAACTACTACCACTCAAGCCGCAAGCCCCACCCACTACTACTCAGCCTCCTCTAACCACCTCGACATTAGCAAGTACTACTCAAGCAACTACTCAGCCTCCAACTGGTATTTGCTCTGCTAGTAGTGTCAATCCGGGAGCTGCTTGCTCGGATGCTGTGATTGATTGTGGATGCCCTGCTCCCGCTGAAGAAAGTCTTCTTCCTTGGACTCGTCGTGAACTGCAGACCTGTATCGAAGCTAATAAGTCATGCGACACGGGAAAAAACGCAATTCCTTGCTGCCAAGGTGCTGGTAATTGCGAAGGCGTCGGTAAAGGACAAAAGGCTTGCACTGGTGGTGTGGCTACTACAACGGTGCCGCCTGTTACTACTCAAGTGACCACAAGTGAGTATTCTTGATATTGATACTCTGTTCAAACTCTTTCTTGTCAATAGTATCTTTCCGTATCTTGTACAAACATGCCATCTCTTCTTCTACTCCTCATTCTAGCCACTACTACCGAGCCACCCCAAACCACCACAACGGTGGCACCAGTATGTGAATGTTTGACTGGAACGACATCTACTACTACCCTGCGTAAGTATCAGTCGTTATCAGCATATGTGTGTTTTGAATCAAGATTCAAGCTGACTTGAGATACCCCATCATACTTCGCCCATTTAGCTCCCGATACCACCACCACCACAACCACTGTGGCTCCTGTTACAACTACTGTTGCCCCAGAGACAACCACTGCTGCTCCTGTCTGCTCTAGCTTTAAAAATTCGGGCGATTGTACAACCGCTAACTGTCGGTGGAATAGCAGGAAGCGTACCTGCAAGTAGTTGTCTAGTACCATCCTCAATTGATATTGATATGAACTTGAAGAGACAAAAGCAAGATATGGTCTATAGGAAACAATGTAAAGAGATATACTAGGTTATGTGTAAATGCAAGGTTTGTAAAGATACACGACATGTTCAAAGTGTTGCAAACTTTTTTCTGTTTTAGGGGGGACAAAATATAATAAAATTGGACGATTCATTCGATGCGATACAGTACATGAGTTTGTGCTGCAATTTGAGAGGACATTACCAATAGAATAGAACTTCTAAGTTAGTTAAGATAAATCTAATAATATTCGTCTCCATCCTTACATATTACTGATTCTCTCGGCAGAATTTACTCGGCGAAGTATCCTTACTAGCAGTTCGGATTAGCTTTCTAAGATTTACACATACTCTCTTCTACAATGCAATACAATACAACTATTCTTAGTGAGTATTTAAAATTGGTCTATGTATGAAAATCACGAAGACTACGACTCTTATGCATTTGCATTGGACATTCTTCTCCATTTTGTGTATTTTCTTCTTGAATGGTATCTTTAACATTAACATGCATATCAGTATGATCATGTATACTCTCAAAGATTATACAATCTTCCCAACCAAACATTACTATTTCTTTTGATTCTTTATTCATGACTAATTCCATTTGATAATAGTGTTCTTCAATTGCAAAGTATGTAAAGTCTTTTTGTGTATAGTAAAGAATATGTTTATCTTCTGCTCTTGTGGTTGGACGAAAAGCGATGTTTGTAACGAGACTATTTGGTGATGTATCCACTACCTCGTCAACAAATCGTACCTTTCGTCTCCGTCTACAATTATGATGGCAAATACTAGATGACCTGATGGTATTGTTAGACTGTCGAGAAGGGTATTCATCCATCGTGATGGCTGTAAAGTTGATGTGCGATACCACCATCGATGATGGTGCGGTATCGTCACTGCTGCCATCGGTGTCTTCTTCTTCTTTGATCCCCATTGCAAATCTCAGATCGTCAGCATTAGAATTAGATATATTGCTATCCATCATTAGATTACTACTATCTTTGTTGGTGATGAGTATGACTATCTCGATGATATGGTGATCATAAAAGGTTATATGTTATCGTCGATTTGCAATTATCAACAAACATTTTATGAGCTAGCTCTGCAACTTCATAGCCTTCCAGCCAATCAAACTGGAGGCCTTCCCATCCACCTGAAGCAGCATGTCATCATAAAACTACTGGATAAGCGCCATCGTGCGTGAAAATGCAGAGTCTAGAATTAGATCGCTAGTCATTTAGCGATCTAACTGCTATAATACGGAAGTCTAGAATATCGTACTATGCTTATGAAATAAGGTACAATATTGAGAACCTGCGCGAGAGTTGTAGGTTATGTTTGTAATTGGAAGGCGTTTATATTAATAATAATAATATTTATTATATAAATCATGGGTAAACGAGCTAAGAAACAGGCGCCACAAACTAGTAAGTTTTTATGCCGGCAGTATCACATGAACATATGATATGCACATCATTATCTCACCACCTCTTTGTCTCGTCTCTTTACTCCTAATAATATAGAAAAGAAACCGCAATTGGCTAGGCGATTTAAATGTCCATTTTGTGCAAATGGTACGTTAGTCATATTGATTTGTGATGCGTCACTTTTGGTTGTATGCGGTGGTTGTTGTGCACTTTTACAATAATTAAATCTGAACAAACTAACTAAACAAAATTAAACAGAGGATGTCGTTGAATGTAAAATGGATTTAGGCAAAGGTGTCGGTTCCCTATCATGTCGAATGTGCTCGGCATCATATCAAATGCCAATCCATCACTTACATGAACCAATCGATGTATTTAGTGAATGGTTAGATGATTGTGAGGCTGCCGAACGTGGTGAAATTGCTGCCGCCTCTGCCTCTACTAGTAATAACAACAGAGCGGCGTCATCAGGGAATATGAGTAGGGTTGTACATGATACAAGTCAAGATCATTATGATGATGATGATTCAGATGATGATAGGTTATTAAATGAGAGTAGTGGATTGGGACAGAAGAAGAGATCAGCAGAAGGAGGCGGGGATAAGGCAGATGGGGATGAAGGACAGAAGAAGGCAAGTAGTAGTACGGCTGCTTTGGGATTGGATGATTCCGATTCGGATTCAGATTAATTAAGGTATAATATGGAAAAGTTAAAAGAGGGAGGAATGGTACGTGCCGAGTGGATAGATGTAAGTGGAATGATTAATGGTTGATCTTGATAGTAATCGTTCCGGGAAGATGGATTAGAAAAACACCAGTCCAATAGACCGATTGTTAGGCTAATAAACAAGATACAATTTCCAGGACTGTCGTCTAATAGTAATGCTTGTCAATCTATTCATAATATTGGCACCGACCATCTGCGGCAGCTTGATCCCTTTGATCACTCTTAATGTCATCTAAATATGCTTGATATGACCTCAATGCTTTTGCATAATCATCTTTTGCTACATGCCCTTCCATATATAGCACTTTGATATTCTCCAAAGACTTCTTACTTCCACCTTCCACTGCAATCGTGTAGTGTTTCAATGCCCTATCAATATTGTTTCCTTCTTCCTCAAGCGTACCAATATTATGTCTTGCCATTACATGTCCACGCATAGCTGCTAACTCATAGTAATGTTTAGCTCTCTTATTATTCCTTTCTACACCATCTCCATTATAATAAGCACTACCAATATTATAATTCGCTTCAGAATAACCAAATTCTGCTGCCCGATGATAATGCTCTAATGCCTTAGCATGATCTTGTGGTAATCCATATAGCCCTTCAGTATAGAAAGTCCCAATATTGTAGAATGCTGTGGCATCGTTCAACTTCATACGTTTCTTATTTCTTTCCACCATTTCCTCATCTGAGCTTGGCACCGGAGTTCTACAGAAGGGACACAGTCCATAGTAACCTCCATTTCTTGCCTTAACCGCATAGATACACCCACTGCATATAACTTTTCCACAACATGAATAATATGCCTTCGCCATAGTTAAGGAAGGCATACGCAAAAAACAAATTGGACAATCCTCTGATGGTGGAGGCTGTTTGAACAATAATTCATCATGTAGCTCAGCGGCCCTCTTCTTACATTCCTTCTTATGTTGAGGCCGGTGAGCAATTTGACATTCCCTACTGCAATATTTAACCATCTTACATGCCGCACATGATTTGAGATTGATACTGGATTCTTCTCCCTTGCCACAATTGGCACATGATGTTATATTGGTTGACATAATTATTTTGGGTGATGTGTTTGTAATTTTGTTGGTTCCTTATTCTCGTCTAGTCACCTCACTTCAAAACTATCCACAATATACTACCACAATTAAATGTTTGTATATCAACCCGGTATAATACTAATACCCTGTTCGCGTGAGATAATTGTATATCAAATAACCTCGATAATTATAACGAAGCGAGGTCAACGGTCAAAGGTGCACCAACTTGCCAAAAAAAGATGCGTGCTGTGTTTAATGTTTATCAAAATAAGTCGTGCGTCTAATACGCCGCCGCCTTACGATAAAATAGGCAAAGTACTAATACTGTATATGCTAATGTTGACAATCACTATCGGCTACCTACTACTATCCACAAACGTGATGGTTAAATGCGATGAAGCGTTGTCTATGCAATTCAGTTTTCATAAAATTTACTTAGAAAACTCTGTTTAGGATACCAATGATTTATATACATTTTCTGTGCTTGGCGGACGCCGACTTCAATAGCAATAATTCTCTAGCATTGACAATTATCCACTGCATTTATTTGCATATAATCGTTCTAAACCTTGTCTAGAATACGTATGTTTAGCGGCGACACATCTAACGCCTTGGTTTAAGAGCACTTTATCATTTCTCAAGCACCTCGAGGAAAACTAAAAAAAATGACATCAGCATTGCAAAGCAATGATCATACCGCCAACTCATCCACCGCCACCACAAACTATGACAATATCAATAACATGAATCTATCAACAATGGTATCACCAGGACTTGAAACAACAACGCTCCTCCAATCAATCTACGCACTAACATCACCAACACAGGTAGGAACTTCTAAATTTATGACAAGTTATTGTATCAATTTAGAAAAGTTATCAATACAAGCACATTTGTCTGCTAGATTTATTGGTTCATTGCAAAGTAGTACTGTTAATATTAATGGTAGTAATAGTGGTGTTGGTGGAGTAGTTGCAACGCCTGGTCTGGGCGACATTCTTTCAACATTATCAAACAGCAATAACAACTACTCAGCATTGAATGGCGTAGAAGAAGAAGAGTATATAGTACAAGCATTCCTAGATGATACAACAAAGATTGAATGCTTGGTTAGTACTTTGCTTAGTATTGAATTATGGCGTGAACATGTCTTATTTGGCAGCAGTAATAAAAAAGGACGTAGTCAGAATTGCAATACAATTTCAGAAGAAGAGGTTGAGTTTGAGATTGAGGGTGGTCAACGAGATGAGTTGAATGATTGCTATAACGAGTTGAATGATGTTGATGGTGGAAATGACGATATCTCTCCTTCTCCTTTAGCTGAATCTACCAATCCAACCACTTCATCAAAAGAAGAGATTGGATTAGCAAACAGATTGGCATCAAATAACAATGCATTACGTACGGCATTCATATTACATGCCGAAACTACAATCGTATCATTATTATCATTAATCTTTTATAAAGGTATACCACCTGAATTGTTAGATGGTAGTAGTGGAGATGATGTATTGTTATCATTGATTGATTA
>Ga0214478_100660_pt1 | contig 19897 bp, 15 predicted proteins | sample M1_20Mar14CPVII9_2_FD_178001 | JGI IMG/M metagenome (GOLD analysis project Ga0214478, IMG submission 178001) | Marine eukaryotic communities from Monterey Bay, California, United States - M1_20Mar14CPVII9sort6BwellD7 | ecosystem: Environmental > Aquatic > Marine > Unclassified | place: USA...
ATCAACCTCAATTGCCACCCAACATGCCTCCTGAAATGGCAGCACTGCTTCATCAAACTGATCTTACCAAAGCCCCGCATTCTATTGCAATCAATAGCTCTGCACACGTTGGTGGATTCGGTTTAACGGAGGATATCATCACAACTGAAAAGGCAGTCTTTCAAACAGAATGGCTTCCTGTCCCTGCTGAGTTGGTACCTGATGAGATCGAAGCATTACCTGAGCTTCGTAAGGACCGTTACGGTAACCTCACTACAGTTGAAGAAGGAGACCAGCCACAAAATGGAGATGTTATGATCAAGTATGAGTATTGTGCTGATAATTTTGATACTTCCTTCATCGTACAGCAGATTATCGCAGAGAGTGATCCCGAGAAGGGAGTTCCTGCTCACAAGTACTCCCTCGACAAACAAAGGGTACTTGATGAGAAGTGCTGTGGTAAAATCACAGATGATCTTGGTGTAATCTGGATGGTAAGAAAGGGACGTCATGACTTACATGAAATGATCGCCATGGCAAAGCAAGACGAGAAGACTCTTACAAAGATCTTGCGCCTTCTTTGTTGGATCCTTCTAGTTGCTGGATGGATGATGTTGTTTAGTATCTTCACAACTCTCTTGAGTACTCTACCAATCCTCGGAGCCCTTGGTAATGCAGCCTTCTTTATTGTTGCACTTGTGATTGGTACTGTCTGTTGCTGTGGCGTTACTGCTATTGCATACATGCGCTACCGCCCTTTGCTCTCGTTCGGTGCATTAGCAATCGCAGGGGGTATTGCTGGTATCGTTATTTGGCGTATTAATGCCGCTTCAGATGCATCGACACAACCAACAATGGCTCCTACAATGAAGCTATTGTATGATGAGGATGAAACCATGGGTTTATATGACGAGAATGATATTGCTATCCAATCAATCTATTAATGGTAGTCAAATTAGGGGACATTATCTGTATGAACGAACTGGGGGAGGTTATCCTTGGGATGCGTAAAGAGTAAATAATGGGGAATAATAGGCATGTGTAAAGGAAAAGAGTAACTTTAAGATTAAGACTTACTTCTGCCATTGTGTCCTTTTGGTAGTCATTATCTTTAGAATGCAGTTGTGCCTTCCTACTAGTTCTGATTTTGGCACTAGCTTTTGTTTATCGCCTACATTGCAAGCTGCTTCCGCCCTGACAAACTCACCTTCCAGTGCTCCCATGTTCTTCAAGGATAGAAAGACATCTTGAACTGTGCTTCCGGGCTTCATTGTTAGTACATCTCTCAATGCACCATGGTTGGCCTTATTATCACTATATACCTTTCTCTCATCATCCCACTGACTAGGAGCTATCCCCCCGACAGCCGTGATATAAGAGATAAAGCCTGCATTCGGGAGACTGGCATCTTGAATAGAATAATTTGTCATACCAGGAAGAGATTCATATGTCGTGAAGTTACTGACAGGAAACACGAGAATAGGTGCCCGAAGTGATATTGCAGCTTGTAAACAGTCCCATACTTTGCAATCTGATGTGTTTGGTTTACAAGTAGCTGAGAAGGATTCAGATTTTGCTGCCAGAGCAACATGGTGCCGCACAGTCTTCATCTCTTCATGTGCCGACATAGCTACACCAACATGTGCACCATGAATTGGTAGTTTAGACTTGATATCTTTGATATGAGTTTGGCTTGAAGCTATATCGTTCTTGTTAAGAGCGAGGGACATGGGAAATCGAGCGCCAAGAAAGGCACTGACTAGTCTGTGCAAGTCACCTTCATCCCATTGATCAAGTTGTTCTTTTGCCTCTTCGTTCTCAGCGACAAACTTCTCCACGGCTGATAAGACTTTGTTTGTAAATGACTGGCTCTGCTTGTATCCACTAAACATCTCAATAAGTTTCTGTCTTCCGCGTCTTACTACACTTTCCCACTTGGATGATATGTTAAAGTATACCCACTCTACAAGCTCATTCCTAACCCATTTTAGATCAGTAAGTGGATGTTGAACGTTATCAGCTTGGCTGCCATCACTACATATCTTGTTTCCTTCACTATCTGAACAACCACTGGCATCAACGACATGTATAATTGTATCTGCATCTGTAAGGTCATTCAGGAACGCATTACCTCTTCCTCTCCCTTGGTACGCTCCCGGTACAAGTCCAGCTACATCCTTCAGAGAAACAGGAATCAGCCTTCTTCCTTTTGAATCACGACCATGTGTAGAAGCTAAAGTCAAGCCAAGCTTCTTAAGTTGTGCTTTACCATCGACATCGTCTTCGGGACATGAATCTTCCGGAGTAGGCACCAAGCAATATCCCACATTAGGGTCGATTGTAGTAAAAGGATGCGGCGCCATCGATGCGCCACCTAGTACTACATCAATGTCTGAATCGTCACAAGGGACATTGCTATTTGCCTCTCCTCGTTGACGAGCAAAAGCAGTGGCCGTATTAAAGAATGTACTCTTGCCGGCACTAAAAGGTAGGAGAGTTATGTGTGTTAGTGAAAGTGTATCAATAATCAGAATCCAGCCCAAATCAACGTTTATCTGCTTACCTTGGCTTCCCGACAAGACCAACGTTATATTTCCATCTACCTCCTTTCCCTGTACCATCTTGATCAGTCTTCTCCCGTCCAAGCATGGTGGTAGCAATATTCAAACCTTGCTGATTACATTCTTTTATTCTTTCTTTACTTGCTGGTCTTAATAGTATTGTATTTCCTTCCTCCTGACAACAACTTGCAAGTTCAGCCTTCTTTTCTTCTTTGACTTCACTTCTTTCATTTGGCTGTGTTGTTGTATTTACTAATGGTGATTTCATCCCTCCATTTATAAAGAATTCCCTTGCGGCATAAACCGCACCCATTACACAAGGCATACCGACCTCTTCCTTCATTGCTTGCCGCACTACAGCCAATAATGCGTCACTTGTGTGAATACTGAACTCATGATAATTCATTTCATGCATCAGTGAGACTATTGGTGAACTATCGGGATAGTTAGTTGTGTACTGTATACAAAGCGATATCAACTTTGCTGGCCACAACTTTTCTTCCATCTCTTCATGACAATCGTCTTGTGGTTGTAGTGTAATTGAGTACTTGATTGGATGTTCATATATTCTATTTTCATCAGAGTAATCATCGTGATCGAAGTTATCAGGGTCTATTGGTGTAGATTTCGAAAGTAGTTTGAATTCTTGTGGAAATATTTGTGCTAATGCTGTGACTTCATCAATCTGTGCCTGGGCATGTTCTTCATCAGGTTGTTCAGATACGACATTCTTATTTTCTTCCAGCACTTTATTGATGAATAGCATATACCGATCAACATCTATTGTCTTCATTGGCACGAAATGAGATCCAGGATGAACATTTATTGTTGGTTTGGCATAGCATTTTGCTAATGCTTCACTTGATTGTAGTGATATAAGTTTATCATTTTCACCCATGCAATGGAAGCTTGGTATATCAACAGTAACATTCTCAACATCAATCTCTTGTGGTATACTATCTCGCCAGTCATCTTTCAGTATTGATATAAGATTCTCTGGCATAGAAACGTCTCCGTAACCACTAAAGTGCATAACATAACTCAATCCAGAAAAAGCTGAACCATTGGTGATTGTATGCAATACTGAAATGATATGTGCTAGTCGAGATCCTTGGCTAAAACCTATGATTCCAACATAATCTTTACTCCACAACTGATTTAACATTGATATAGATTCTTCTAATCCTTGATATACATTGTCCTTGCGATGCCACCACGTTCTTTGCCAAGATGTATCATCTGCAATGGTACTATCATTGCAATCATCATCTAAATTATTATCCCCATCTGCAAACAAATGTGGTGCATCAGGAGCTATAATTTCTAACCCCAGCTTTGACAGAGCTTTCTTCAGTTTGTCTATACGACCTAACAACACTTCACCAGTTTGTCTATTACCATGTAGTAAGAGAACCTTTTTACCACTACTTCCATTGGACATACTTTATTGAGTTTTAGGTGTTTGTTTGCTACTGTGATTGATGTGATTTCTATCGTTCTTCCGCCCAGAAACTTGTTTCCAATATCCTGATTCTTACATAAATGAATGACCTAATGCTTCACTATCATACTAATCAACCTCTCAGCTGTCTCCATTGTATGTCAATCATTGTACACCACACAATCTACATTTATTGCGCACTGCTCACATACACTCTTGAATTTTATTACACGTGTCCTCTTCCTGCTACTCTCACCAATCTCATAATGTGCGTGTTGCATATGTTATGTACTATATATGCTAATAGTCCTAACTACGATTTCTTAGCTGTTATGCATTTGCCATTAGTCTTTCCTTGTTGTACTAGCTTCGATAGACATTGAATTTCAGTCGCAGTGTCACTATAGTTCTCAAGCATATGATTCACACGTCCTCTACAATTGAAACCCATTCCCCATGTACATTCCTCACAGAATACATCAAGTCCGGTTTCCTTCATTAGTCTATCATATTCTATTCTCAGTGTGTCTAATTCAGACTTTAATGTGTTTGCTTTTGTAGTTCGTATTTCGAGTATTCTACTCTCATTTTGTATTACTGCTTCAGAGTCTGATAGTTCAGTAGTTATTGCATTGAAAGATTCTAATGATATAAGTTCTTTGTTTCCCATTTCCTCTTTTATTATTTCCAAGAACTCGGGAGTATTAAATATATGTACAGATGCTGTTCTTCTAACAACACGAGCCGTTTCGAGATTTATTATACTGTAATAGTCTAATAGTAGTAGTAGACACATTCCTATACTACCAAGTATTATACCATAGACAATATCTTGTAATAATCGAATGATATACTCGCGATATCCGCCCACTCTATTACTATCATGCTTGGAATATGATGATGATTGTGCGCATATGTTTTGCAATAGTGTTTTAACTCTGCTAACAACTACTGATACACTACTATCTCGTCTGACATTTGAAGATGATTTTGATCTAATATTTGTTTTATGTAATGATTCCGATAATTTGTTTTGTTGTAGATGTAGTGACTCTTCATCTACATCACTAATAACTGATTGGGCTGATTTAGAAGAAGGTGAAATCCGCCTCTGTAGTGCACTCATATTAGAACCACCACCACCGCCTAACCAATCAATCAACGAACGAATCGACACTAACTTTCTATACCTACTAACAGTGAATTTACTACCAGGTTGTTACTCCAAACAGATATTTACTTGGGTAAAAGTTAGTAGATACGAGTTTGATTTTGGAAAGCATCAAAAAAATTATGATTATGAGAGTGTGGATTTTTTTGTAAAGCGGTATCCGTTTATTCATAACATGAACCTCAATGTCGGTAGATAGGTGCCCAATTCGATATATATTCAGCTCGATAGTATTAAGTTAGTATATTTGATAATTCTTCTTCGAAATTTGGTAGTACTGTGTGGAGAATAGAGCAAAAGAAACATACTACAACAAAGATTATATTTCTATTTCTAGTTTACTACTCGATATATTTGGTGTTACCTCAGCTCGTTGTTTATATATTTAATAATTGATTGAAGGTTTCACCATGCGTCCTAGAAACATATTACTACAGGCTTGTCCTTGGTTAACAACATCGGAGGCATCAGATTATTTACGTCAAACTGAAGGTGATGTAGAAAAGGCAAAACGAGTTGCTTCTGCTAATCGTCGTCAAAATGATATAGCACATACCACAAATTATGGTAGTGGCAGCGGTGCATCTCAAAAGGATGGTGCACATACCACAAATAATGGTGATGCATCTCAAAAGAATGATATAATACATACCACAAATAAGAATGATGGTGCATCTAAAACCTCTGCTACACATACCACAAATTATAAGAATGGTTGTGGTGCATCTAAGGATGGAGATGGAGATGGTAAACAGCCTTCATCTTTAGCCCGTGAACCACCTCGACATTCAGTCTCAATCAATAATCTAAGCGATAGACAATATTGTTGTGTATGGGGAGTCGAGGTGTACGAAGATGGGTACAGACCAGACGTCGCCCGTACTCTACTGGCAAATGTAGCTCGACACGTGAATCCAATTCTGCGAGATAGAGGTTGGAGGGTCAAGCGTTTGATTGAGTCGGCTTCAACTCAGTGGATAGGTCTTTGTACAGCTAATGGCAGAACTGATGCCGATGCCGCAAGTACAAACATTCAGCTCAATTTGAGAGTTCAGCCTGATAAACATTGTACACAATTCAGGAGCTTTCACCAGATTCTTGCTGTCATGTTACATGAAATCACACACACTAGTATTGGTCTTGAGGATATACATCCACCTGCATTTTGGGAGCTACTTGATGTCATCAAAGGGGAATATAAAACAAAGCTGCAAGCTGGTGAGGTTGATCTTGAAAAAGATGACTATGGTTGTTCAGGGATGTTTGTGAATGCCTCTGGTCAAGTGCAAAAGAAATCCGTCTCTGCCACTGACCTCCTTGGTCCAAATGGTTTCGGTAACCTAACCTTGATGGGGACTGTAGGGAGTGAAGAAGGTAATTGTGGTGCTACCAAGAAGAAAAAGCGCAGAGGAAATTGGAAAAGAAACAAGAGTACTAGTAAAGGGTATACATCTAATGTGCCAAAGAAACGGCCTCTTCTAAAGGCAGCAAAGATGATTGACAAAAGAACAAAGGAAGGTAAAAAAGCAATGAGTGCACAAGAGAATTTTTCTGCACGAGAGCTTGCAGCAAGGGCAGCTCTAGCTCGTTTTGAGCCATCGCCGTCATCTTCTTCGGCAGCTGCCTCGGCAAGAGGAAAACAAGAGGTGGATGAGATTGATATCTCATCGAGTGATGAAGATGAAGAAGATGATGATAACAACATTAATAACCACAAGCTCATGTGTGGCTGCCGCACGTGTTCATGGAGTAAAATGTTTAACCTTGAATAAGTGGAGGAAATGACCCACTTAAACGTATAGACAAGAGTGCATAAAGAATGAAATCATTTTCCTAAATGAGTGTTAGTATTGCATATAACTTGACTAGGTTTCGTCTTCACTGGAATGAAGCCATTGAGTGATAGTATCTCGAAATAAACACCAGGCACCCTGAAGGTCTTCGTCTGAGTTTAATTCACGAAAGGAGTTTATCATTCCAACAGCCGATATCACTTTAGGTCCTTTGACGGCTAATGTAAGGATATCTCCCTTTAATACATGTAATCTTTCCCAGATTGCATCAAAGTTCTCTACAATCGCTCCCTGTGAGAACATTGTATCAATATCATTTATTGTTTGGATAATCTCAACAGGTGTGGTAACAATAAAGTCATTAAGAGATGTAATTGACTCCTCCGACGAGAAGGAATCTGCCTGTGAAGCACGGCTATACATTGTGGATGAATCATCGTCATCAATAGTTTGCTGTGGATATCTGAAGAGGTGATATTATCAGAAAGATAAAGTGAGCATATAATGAAGAAAAAGTGAGCATATGATATGCGCTACACATAAAGCAATTCTTACCTTGCTAACCATAAAGGAGCTAAGGTCTCCAATACGTTTCCCTTTTTGATTGGAGCTTTAGGCAAGAACCCGTGAGCTCTTGAATTGTATATGGCAACATCGCTAATGGAGTCATTAGCACTCCGTATAAGAGCAACCAATCTATTCTCCTGTTCTGGGAGAAGCCGCAGTCTAATGTTCTCAACAAGTTGTGAACCTGATATAGTAACATGTTTGGCTGCTTCATCATTAATATCAAGATTCTCATCAGCTATCAGGAGGATATAATCGCCCATATGCTCATCCATAAAGTTGACTACATAGTCAACAAACGACATGATCTCGTTCTTATCTTTTCCAAACACTTTTATCCGATCTTTGGGCATTCCTGAGAATTCAAAGAACTTCCCAAGTAATTTCATCTGGACTTTACTATCGTCGATGGCAATGCCCCAAGTATTTGCAGGAAGGCTAAACTCCTTGATATCTGTAGGTGTATTGTGTCTCTTCCTCTCCAACAGTTTTGCAGGGATATTCAACGAGAATACTGTTCTCTTCTCATCAAACTTGATTGAGGCTTGTCCCTTCATTATCTTTGCTACTTTTGAAATGATCCTATAAAAGAATGCTTTTAGTTAGCGTGATTAGGTAACACTGTATAAACACAAAGCAAATATCACTTACCAGCCACCGGCAGCAGCTTCACTCTTCTTGTTCGTCGAACCCCGGCTCGCCGTTTCTTGGAAAGTCTCGTGCACTTGACATCCCTTGGAGAAGACCATCTCTTCTGCCTCAGATCCCAGTTGTATTAATTTATCATGGTATTCTCCTGGAAGATTAATCACATTAATTTGAAGTCGTTGTTGCTTTTCATCGTAGATTATCTCAGTTAGTACAGTACCACCAGTCCTGCCATATTTACATGCATTGGATAGGGCCTCTCGATGAAGGTATCGAAGGAGATTCGGATCAAAGTAAAACAATGGAAGAGGAGATGGTCTACAGATAAGTGGAAATCGAGTTAGATTCCTGACTCCACTTATATCAAGCGCAGATGGTGAAGAATGGCCACCGCTCAGCACTGTAGAGATATTAACCTTCTCTCTGTGTGGACGATAGAGGTCATGAATGAGATCACGAGTCATTGCCTCAATAAGAATGGTGTCAAGAGTCTCATGCAGGGATTTCCCCAACTCATTCATTGATCGTACAACATCATCACTCAAGTCGGCATCTCTAATGTCAGTAATATTCTGAGACTTTGCAAGTTGGTTCTTTTGAGCATCACATAAGCTCTCATATAAACCAATTGCCGCTAATAATCCATTCTTCACCTCATGTCTTGTGAACCGATTCGCCTCGGCATCTTTTTGCCTAGAAACTGTGTCATGAACAATTTGCTTCTCGGCCTCAAATGCCCTACACCGCTCCGAAATATCTCTCACAATCAAAATCAGGGCATTGTCATCAAGCCTACTGACTTTGGCCTCTGTTTTGATAATGTGATCTTTATCATATCGAGGGCTACACCACTGAAGATCGTGAGAGAACACAACTTCTCGTTCTCTAGTCGCCCATGCTCTTACTACAACATCGGACAGAGCCCTCAAAGCTCCGGTATCTTTGTTGACACCATCTCCGTCGAAGAGTAACTTGCTCTGTGACTCAATAGCAGAAAACCCTGTTTCTTCAATGTTGGATATCATGTCCGGCTTGACAACAGGCTCGTTACTCTCCTGCTCATCGGTACTTCTATTGTCATGCTCTTTTAGATGAAATGCATCATTTGATAATTGATACAAAATTGACTTTCTTTGAAACAAGTCTTTCACTTGATCCTTAGTCAGATTCCTCAGCGGTCCATCACTACTCCCCAGACTAAAGAAGGCAGGACTAAGCATAGTCGAAGCACTGCTGTTTGGGCTTGATCGAACCGATATAGCAATCACATCACTAGAGCTTTCCCATACTTTGGCCATAAGCTTTCTTAACTCATCCAATCGACGTTCAAGTCTTGCATTTGCATCGAATACTGCATGATGTACATCAACTATAACCACTAAGAATAGCACTTTGGATAAAACATCGAAGAAGCATTCACAAGCCATGTTGAGCGACGAACTTCGCAATATATGCCCCTCGGGAGCAAACATCGGTGCAAAAACGGAAGATACAAAGTACAATCCAACTATCAAACTCCACACAGCAGTAGTTAAATATCGTAACTTCAAAGCAATCTTGGCAGAGTTGAACCGTTCTACCTCTTCAACAGTAGCATTCTCGTGTAAAGTATGTGGTATCTCTTTTCTTCTCTTCCACATTCTGGGATAGTTTGTCAAATATAAGCAACACGCTGTTACTATACACAACATCCAACTTTTAACACCAGGACAGAAAGGAAATAATAGTCCTAAGAAGACAGCTCCACCTTGTGTAGCTGCGTGTATATACTTCTTCTTCAAATAATCTCTTGGAGGATGATCTCCTGACCAATATAAATCTGCCCCTTCCACCATAAACGTCATAAAGCCTGCACAAGGACACCATCCACACCAGCGCAAGACATGAACTCTCGTTCCCAAGACAGGATCAATAAGCGTTGGGGTTGGAAAGTATGCCAATAGCAAGTCTGTAATGATTGATATCATTTGTACTGTCAATGCTCCAATAAAGATTCCACTAAGATTAGTATTACCCTTCTTATTCATCTTTTGACCAGTTATTGATGAAATACCACCACACATTGGTATCACCCGCGATAAGAAACTAACAGCAATTAAACTCATTGCCATAATTGCACTATTCTTCTCAACTCCATCTAATCTCATTATACTCTCTTTGGGTACTACAGCATAAACAATTGCAACTAATATAATATATGTGCATACATTTATAATTGCAAGGTATCGAAGGTGCTTGTCAATAGTTGTTATGGCAAGAGCATGTGTTTTGGACCCTGCCGATGGACGCATGGCAAAGGAGTCGACATAAGATGATTTCTCAACCTCTGCTGATGGTTCTGTTAGCATAATATTGTCTCCTTCATTATCTGCGACAGTTTTTTGTTTGGATTGATTACTTATTGTATTATTCTTCCGTCGGCGCAGTCCCGATGGTAAGCTATTCGTCGCCTCAGGTATTAGTATAGGTTCTGCCATGATAACGGTGTAGTTTATTATATAATAGTCTACAAGTCCACAACTCTTGAGATTATATATTTGTGATATTGACTCTCGACCATATATATAACCTAACTAACAAACAATCACCAGGGTGTATTTAGTATTTGTTTCTTTGTTATATGTGACCCTCGATATAATTGGAGCCATCAATAACATCAATGACTGTTGCATCATTTCAGCAACTCAGCTCAGCCACTCTCATAAAAGGATACCATTTGCAATTACCTTACTATATCAACCCATCAACTTTGGCCAATTAAAATATGAATTGGTATCGACTGAGAGCTGGAGATATCGATTGAGTATAGTCACTGGATCAGTTTATAACGATCTTTCCATTGGTGTGGCACCGGAGGAAGAACGAAAGCTCGTTTTTGCCACAGACGATATCTAATATCAAACACAACACTTAATAATTTTCCTCACACAATGACTTTGAAGGAAAACAATACTCCCTCTATTGATAGTTCCTCGCCGCCAAATGATACACCTAGAGCATCTAATAAAAGCCTAAATGATACAATGAATGACGATAAAGATATAGCTCCACTTGTTGATGAATTCTCGGACATCTCATCATCAGCTGATGAAACCTCAAAAAAATTATCGGGATATACTCCTGTGAGGAATATCAACACCAAGCAACCGATCAGACAAGATTCGACTCAGTTTGAACTAGCTGATATTGTTGAACTTGAAATCGAACAGGCATTATCCAAATCCAAGGAGAATAGTCCCTTATCGAAAAATAAGAACAGTATTATTTCATCAAAGCCATCATTCTCTTCAGTACAATCATGTACTTCCAACAACAGTAGTGCAAATGGTAGTACAAGTGTTAGTAGAGTAACAAAATCCAGATCGTCATCAACATTCGTAGCAACCACGGCCAAACTTGCAAATGATGCCAAGAATGATCGTATCTCACGCAAATTACAAAATGGCAGTAACAACAAGAAGGACACAGCTACATTAGAATATGATAAGAGTGTCTACCTGCAAACATCTTCATCACTTGATGAGAATGTAGCATATGTTGATAAGTTACTGTGGCGTGTAGGTATCTCTGTGATATTATGTTGGATTGCACTCCTTATAATGTCCTACTATGTCGTACCTGCCGAGATGATACAATACTATGAAGGGAAGGAGAGGAATGCTGCATTAGTTGAATTATCTATCTTAAGTACGGCAGTTATTATGAAGCACTTTCCTTTATTATGGGATCATAACTTTATGGATTGGAGTCAAGGTAGTGACTCAAATTATGGTGGGAAGAAGAAGAAACGAATGATGGTGGGGAAAGATAAACTCTCCGGGGTATTAGTTGGGGGTCTCATTGTACAGATCATTGCTGTCATGACAGCTGTTATCATGGTCTGCTTCCCTTGTCCAGTAATGATCGATCCGATATTAGGTAGTCGTGTCCATTTCATACGTTGGTGTGAATGGACTCCTTTAGCTGGGTACATGACATTAATGACTGAATGTATCGATGCACCCATATATGAAAAAGGGAGGTTAACACATCCCTGGAAGAAGAAAATGTTGGTTTCTATTATGGAGTCGTTAAGCACAGCATGTGGATTTATCTTTCCATTTTGTACTAATTTGAATGTATGGAGTTTTGCCATGATTATTAGTTGTATTACATATTCGGCAATCATATTCAGTTACTATGAGAAGAAACATTTGTTCAAGTCGTGTGTTTGGAGTGGTGGAGGTAGCGTAGATGAAGTTGAATTGTACGAAAGAGCGAGGATGTCACTGTCATTACATGGCGTGTGCTGTGTGGTATGGACGTTGATCACTGCCAATTACTTTGTCACAAGTGCTGGACACTTGCTATTTGATCAGTGTTGGGCTGGTCCAGGGAGTCACATGATGTGGATATCAGATATATTACATGATACTTCTGTGACGATGATTGGTGAATGTTTCATGGATTTGTTAGCAAAATGTTTATACATGGCACTTATCATAGAAGTTCACCACAGAGCTTTCGACGAAGCAAAGCGTGCCAATCGACGACTCGCCGAGCTTCGGAATACTATGAGTGTGGTATGGGAAAACAGTTCTGATACCATTGCTATCAGTGTTCAAAAGGTGTCAGGGGGGTTGTCAACGATGATCTCTCCATCCTTTTTCCGTTCTGCACTCCAAAAGAAGGAGGATATCGATGATATAAGCGCCATCCTTTTGGAACATACCAACCTTGCCCTTGATGTGAAGAGAGACTCTATCACTGACATTTCACAAATAAAGGAGAATGAATTGCCAGATGTTGGGATCAAGATTGTTCGAAAGGATGACTTTGCCCGAGTTGATCTACATGCCGCTGCTTCCAATGAAGCTTTTGAGTCTATCGGGCGTGATGATGATGACGCCATGACTTCTCTTGTTGTTCTTTTCACAGATATGCTAGCTCGAGCATGGCAGTCTAAATCGGAGGAAGTTCTATTTGAACATGATACAACCAATGAAGATGGTAATGCGACGAGGACAAAGTATGAAGTCAAAGTAACTCGGTTAGAAGAGAATGCTGTCGTGGTGGTAGTTCGTAATGTATCAGAAAGATACAAGCGATTCGAAGCTGAGAAACGCTTTGTCTTTGAAACTACTGCTCGTCAAAAGGATGCCGAGGCAAATAGATTCACAAGACACGAGGTGAAGAATGGTCTCTTGGCGGCAATTGAGATTTGTGGAACTTTTAGGGAACAATCAGGTAATGACGTGCCAATGTCTGAAGAAGATTTGGCTGGACAGATGGAGAATATGGCAGAATTGGATAGAACTTTGCATGAGGTTCTTGATATTGTTCTTGCTGAAACGGTATGTAGTATATTATATCTCATGATATATGTGTTTCTTTTTCTTCATAATCCACTAACCTTGTATCACTTTTCTCTTTAAACTCACAGATGGCAAGGGATGTTATACATGATACATATGTACCACGAATGGAACGACTTGATTTGAATTATATGTTAGGACAAACAAGTGGTTTCAGGGCAAGTGAGGGTCAATTTTCACTATACTGCAGTCCATCTCCCTTGCCAGAACTCTTCTTAGATAAAGGACTGTTCAAATGTATACATGGAAATGCAGTAAGGAATGCACTCAAATACGGTGAGCACGGAGGTAAAATTATCACTGAAGCCACTTACGACCCCGCAAAAGGAGAATTCGAACTGAGAGTTATCAATTCGCCGGGACCTGGTCATGATAAATTGGTTGCAATGGGCAGTCGTGCTACTGAGCTTGTATTCTCACAGGGAAAACGTCTTCATAAAGACTCTGACCTTGGTAAGAGATCCCATTCTGCTGGTGATGGGGCGTGGATTATGCAGAAATGTGCCAAAATAATGAAGGGAGGTTGTGAAATAATCTTTGAAGAATCAAAGACTACATTTGTCTTTAGAGTGCCAGTTCAAGTTCATAATACGTCGTTGTCACAAGAGGTTGAGTTCCACCTACCCTTGGGTGTATGGGGTATTGCTATTGATGATTCTAAGATACAGGAAAGTCCGCGTTTGTATTGTTTTGTCGTATGAATTCATGCCTTCAATATGATGTCCTGTGATGTGATCACCATTTGAACTTACGTTGCCTCTATTTGATTGTTTTTGCAAACCACATGAACTAACAATGTTGCAATCATATCTCTTCATCTCCATAATCGTGAAACGCTTATCTTCCAGAGGAAGCTTCTTCGACGCTTCTTTCAGCATGCAGGAGTTAGAGAATCACATCAAGTTATCCTCGGTCAAAAGCCGGAAGAGATTGCTACATTTGCTGACTATGTTGTTGACTTTGTGACTCGTCATCCTGGTGACAAATTCTTCCTAATAGCAGATGAGAATCTCGAAATGGATGGTATAGTTTCATCCCATGAAACTATTTCTGGATCCGAATGTATCAAGGAAATACGCAGTAGACTCGATTCCGAACAAGAATCGCGAATGTTGGCACTGGTTAGATCGGCAAATGATTCTCCTCAAGATTTGGCACTTTATTGTTCAAGAGCGCATGGATACTTGCCTAAGGTACCTCTGCGAGGATTAAGCGTGAGGGAAACGGTTGCGCCTCTCTGGTATGATCGATTCCCAGTCGCAACAGGAGAAGAAGCTTCGGAGGCCAAGGCTCTTACAGATCCGCTATCAAATTCGAGATCTATTGAGAACCTTCGAGACTTAACTCTCATCTCGCCTGCAGAGATATTAGCTTCCCTCGAGCAGATTGATTCACTCTGTGTTAGGAAGAATGATGATTCTCCCAATGAAAGGTGGCCTGTATTGAGGGATAAGCTGCATCAACTTGATGGTGATCTCAAATCAGTGAATTTCGACAATAAATTTGTTAATACTATCAAATTGTTAGAATCTTGTTTAGAGGAGAAGAATTATCCAGCTGGTTTCATGACGACTTGGTTGCAGATTCGGGCAGATGTGGCGTCATTTATTTCCCAGATATTATCTTAATATCATTAAATTAAACTAATAGGAGATTACCAATTCTAACAATCCACTCTATACTTAGAATTGATCAGGTATCTCACAAATATGATGTGCTCTCATTCATCGAATAGAGCAGTACATTACTTTACCATCACCCTCAAAGCAATCAATGTTTGGATTTGACTTTAACTCTTCCAGATCTTTCGGTGTAATTGATATTGCTAATGTTTGGTTATATTCACTGAAGTCATGATGTATAGTATTAGCAGCTTTGACAATTGATGTTCTCCCTTCGTCATTTACATACTTTACTACAGCCCGTACAAATTCGCCATCATCTATTGGTGGTGATGACTGTATAACGACATCACTTCCTCTTAATGACGTTCGTGGTGATGGTATTTGCACTTGTCTGGGTATATCAAGGTGAGTTGGTACCGTCATTTCAGAATATACCCCTCTCTCGAGAGAGAATGGTGAATGGTGTCACTGAAACACTACCTTAAAAGCAAAACAAACTGTTGTATTTATTTGTTGCGTGTTGCCATACCATTCCAGAGATTTTGAATGCTCTCCCTCTGTCTCTCTGCCGGTCCCTCATCTCAGAATTGCATGCAATGCCCTGGAGGTATCCTTCAAAAAATATGAGAGTGTAAAAGTTGGCCTCGCGTAGTGTTTATGGTTGAGTAATTGTATCGGTATGATAAGGTTATCTTATTAGTCGATAGATCTTTCAATATTCTTGATGTGTTTTTGGTAATAATGATATATTTACTTCCATGACAAAAGAGGCAAGATAATATAATTATATAATCAACTTGAGAAAAATTAGAACAATGAGAAAGTCAATATCCTTTAAGAATGAATCAGATGCAATGGATCCATTGACAAAGATGTCAAAGAAATCTACATGGATGAATGTTACAAAAGTTAACGCTTCCATATCAAGATTAGATAGTAATGTTGAATATGACAATAGTGATGATACTGAAGTTGACTCAGTGTTCGAGAGGACACTGAGGGATATACTGAATCCTTCTCGTCTTCAAGCTTTGGATGCAGTGGATGTGTCGCCGATACCATACAATACATACTCCTTCTTCTCATACATATTGTCAGTCAAAGGTAGAAATCTGCCAATGTTGATTGTTCCTCTGATCTCTCTCTTCTTGTGGGGCTTGGGTTGGAGATTACTTTTCGTCTTTGGAAAGGATAATGAGCAAATTAACAATATACAAGGGTATTTGGCGGATATTGACGAGTTGGTAACTCCACTCCTTACTCCCCTTTCATTTCTCATGACATTTAGGTAAGAACTTTACTGTTATTGAAATGTACTTTCAGATATGTTGGATTGCATTGCAATACTTACAATATGTTATTCATCTTAGACTAGGACGAGCAGCTGTTCGATATTGGGACGCAAGAGCATCCGTGGGTAAAATGGTGGAGATATGTAGAGCAAACATAGCTGTAGTATCTGTGGGGTTATTATCTCCATTTAGACTACGAAGGAAGCAAAGAGTAAAACGTCTACCAATAAATAATGAATCAGACAATGATCAACCTAAAGAGCAGACTCAAGAATGTAATGATGAAAAGGAAGAATCTTCTAGTGAATATAATATGGAAGAAGAATATGCAATGGAGCTCTTGTGTGAATATGCGAGGTGGCTATCTGTTTTCCCGATCGCTGTAAAGCATTTTCTTAGACCAACACAACACAAATGGGGACATGAAATTCGATACAAAAAGAGACGATATGAAATAGGGCCTCTCTTAAGTGATGAAGATGCATGCCAAATCATTAATGAATATGATGATGAAGACGGCATGCCAACGTCAGATTCTTCCACTTCAACCAGAGCACGTGATCCTCCTTTAGTAGTCTTGAACCGGTTACATGAATTGTCATATGATATATCTCATTTCAAATATAGTCATGATATAGCGCCAACTTCACAAAGCAGTGCAATCTTTTATCAGGAAGTAATGGAGCAAGTGAATATACTTTTTGGAGCAAGTGGTGCAATGGAAAGAATAAAAGGAACCCCACTTCCATTTGTTTATGCAATTCATTTGCGCACTTTCTTGATAGTATATCTATCCTTGTGGAATATGTCATCAGTGGCTCGATATGACTGGCTTTCTCTGCCATTTCTTTTCTTGCTGAATTGGGCTCTACTTGGTATTGAGGCAGCATCCGTAGTATGCGAAAGGTTAGTCTAACTACCTCGCTGGAGGATGGAGATGATGTATATCATATCTGCTCTTGCTTTCATAGACTACGATAACTAACCCTTTCTTTTCTTGTTCTTCGTCTCGACTCTTCGATGTGCACTTCATGTGTATGGGTATTGCAATCTATATCTATATACCACTCCGTGAAGACCTTTTGATTACAATTCAAACCATTTGACGCTTGGAAAAACTTGTGTAATCATCGCAAGAAATATTTCCCAAGCACTGCGAGAATGTATATAAATATGAGAGCAAGGATGCATAAGCGCTTCGGTAGTATAAGATTTCAACATAAACTTTCTAAATTATTTAGTCTTTTTATGCAACAATGTAGGTCCACCAGAAGGTTCGTTGACACACTCTAGTCCTTCTTCACCAGCTTCTTCTCTGCACCCAAAGCTAATGAAGCTTGAATAGCTGCTGCTACTAAGAATAAGCCACTAACAATACCATATACCTTGTAATGATCCATTACATCTGTTGCATGTGTCCCGGCCACAACGACCGCATTAAGAGGTAAACGGAAGATATTCATAATGGCACCTTGATGCGCATCAGGTACATACTTTGAACGGAGTAATCCCGCAATTGGTGATGACAACCCAACGCAAAACTCTATCACGATGAAGCTGATTAATATTCTATCAAAGCAGATACTCATTTCCACACAGCACAGACATATCGCTGGCACGGCCATACTCATACTAGCCAAGATGTAGGAGAAGACGGCAGAACTTTCAGCTGCCTTGGCTTTGGTTGTGATTTTGGTTGCAAAGAAGTGTTCTAAGGGTTGGAATACAATACCACCAATAGTAATAGCCATCATGAGTGCTGAGAAGACACAGCCTGTTGGTACACCTCCCGGAGGATTCATATGCAAGAGAGTGGGTACCCACATGAAGACAAAGGTGTAAATTCCGCCCTCACTCAAAGCCTGGATAAGTCCTATCCTCATAATCTTAGAATCATTTGCTACGAGCTTCCATCCAACTGTGAATTGCTTATAGAGGGATGTAGATTCATCGTCTCCCTCGCCATAGTTCTCTTCCCAACGCAGGATGAGAACAAGTGCCAATACCGTAAGGGCTATTGCACCCTGGAAGGGCCCGATGTGTCCAAAAGCATCCTCTAGCACTTGGGCGAAGACTCCTGCAAGGATGGCAGTAGCGCCATTTCCAATGGAGCACTGAGATATAGAAAAGATTGAAAAAACAAGTGGTTAGAGTGTTTATATGGTACATGACACATCTTGTGTCCAAAAAAAAAAACAATCCTACTATTTGGGAGTAGTACAAAATGCAACATCTACAAGTACTCGAACGTGATAAAAACTCACCCCAGAATATGTCCTAGCAATCCACTCCTCAGGAAATCCCCTCTTCCTATGCTCCGTGGCCATCCAACTTTCAAACGCACTAAATAATAAATTGGTAGAAATACCACCCAACACCCGTCCAAGTAATAATGTGTAGAAGTCACTATAATGTTCCAACCAATTAATAATAATTTCCAATACACAATAGACAATACAGGACCGTTTCCTACCAAATTTATCAACAAGTGAACCTAGGAATGGCGCGAATATCGCCCCACTTAGGAACCCTGTTAAAAATAATGCTGATATATTCACATTGTAGGATAGGTAGAGCGTGTACATATGTGTACCCTGCATCCAATCTGCCAACATAATAACGAGATATACAGTCAAATAGCTACGTCGAAAGGCATTAAACTCTGAATGTAACGATTCATGTGTCTTGTGTGTACTTTTTAACAACTTTTTCTCCTCCTCACTTTCAGTTTCATCGTCAGGTGTGTACCAAAAGTGGTTTATTGTTAAGGTAAATAATAATGCACCTGTCATGGTGAATAGGAGATTCATCGCCCATGCTGGCCATTCTGGTAGGACGTTTGATAAGAGATCTGTTGTTATATTATACGTCATCTTATATTATTGCAACTAACAATTTTATGCCCTCTCTTATTGCAATTGTTATGATAACCCCGTCTAGCTATGCTATGAACAATCTGTTTCAACTTTCAACTCTATTGATAATGGTACGAAGCAGGGCCTTCTTATACTAAAATGGGATAGATTCAAAGTTGTATTCTTATCTCATTGTTGCTTGGTATGGAGTATGATTATGATGAGGTGTTGTCTTGTTGTGTGGCTTTGGCAACCAACTTAGTGGCTTCTGTGTTGACACATGCGTTGGATAGATGAAACAGCCCTTTGGCGATAAAAGAACTAACTTAGATTACTTCACAGAAGGTTTCTCAACAACTTTCTTTCTCTGTAGTAAACGGAAATAAATTACTCGTGCTTTTCGCATAACATTATCTCAAAGATCAGTAACACCTCTGTCAAAGATGAGAACACCACTCTCAACATGAAAGAGAGATATGCAGCTTCTTTATCAAGAGATAGGATTAAGAGTTGATGGCATCACAATCACATAAAACACATCTCATGAGGAAAACAAAATATAGAGCACAGAGATATGACAAAAAGACTGAGGAACAAGACCACAAGTTCTA
>Ga0214478_100662_pt1 | contig 19892 bp, 13 predicted proteins | sample M1_20Mar14CPVII9_2_FD_178001 | JGI IMG/M metagenome (GOLD analysis project Ga0214478, IMG submission 178001) | Marine eukaryotic communities from Monterey Bay, California, United States - M1_20Mar14CPVII9sort6BwellD7 | ecosystem: Environmental > Aquatic > Marine > Unclassified | place: USA...
TTTTTTGTACACAAGATGTGTCACTTTTTAATTATTATCTCTAACCTACACTTTTCACTCTATATCAAATAAAATATAATAGAGGGACGTCCACTTGATGCTGATGTTGAATTATGGCAGGGACCTGATAACACACCACACAAAATGCGTGTATACGTTGAGGATGGTGCCCTTCGTACCTTCAATGCTGTTATTGGAACTCCCCGTGGTCCTAACACTGTTGCTATTCGTAACATTGGACAGCTTGAATTCCCTCTTGATGCCGTCGTACGACCGGATAGGGATGATGGCCTAGCTGCCAATATCGCATCTGTAGCCCAACGATCAGAGACTATTCAAGGAGGTGCCCTACGAACGTATCCCTTCAACCCAACTGTTGACTCTGTTGCTATTATCCTCAAGACTGATGGACGTCCATTAAACGCAAGAATCGAATTGTTACAAGGCCCAAATAACAACAAACAAGTTGTAGAGCTTTACACAGAAGATGGTTTGGATCGTCCGTTCTTTGCTATTGTTGAGACACCAGGAAGTGGAAATGTTGTACGTGTTGTTAACACAGCACCAGTAGAATTCCCCCTGTATGCTAGTGTCGATGCCTACCGTGTTGGAGGTAACGGAGAATGGGCTGATGATGGTCTTATGATTGGCCGCGCCTTTTAAATTCCATCTGTTTTCAGGCGATGAATGATAATAATGTCTTTTGTCTCTGAGGTAAAAAAAAAACTTCACACACACAAACTCCACCCCTTGTATATCACTCGAATACACAAGGTTATATATCACCAACCTCCCAGTCAAAATTTTCGAGTCTCTTTAGACACTCATCTTGTTTGTCACGAAAAATTGCAGTAGGCATGCAGCCATATTCACTTTTAATGAGTGAAACTTGTAGCAGTTGTAGGATCCCTGCAGCGTTAAATATTATTTAATAGCAGAATTATGTATCACTCTCTGATTAAGCATTATAAATAACCGAGACAATTGGATTTTCTAGCCGATATCGCCGCTAATGTTGAATGGACTACGATCCCATAACGCAAAAAGATACACGTGACTCCTAACCCTCTCCTTCAGGCGGGGGTCACTCGCGGCTTTTTGGCCATATCTAACCTTCTAGACAGCCGATTAGCACCGTTCCAAGCATAATATCATCTCGGCGACGCGTATAACTAGTTTCATGGTCGAATTCTTAGTATCGGCCCCAAGCCAAGTCGAGCATATATGGAGAACATTAGCGGTATCGTGAAAACGATATCATTTACTTTAGCTATGTGTCATGACTGCCTGTCAACTGAGATTTATGCTTCTCCTCTATTGATGATATTCTTATCGACCCAAGGCGCAAGTGCCAAGGCAGCACCAAGTCTCAAAGGAACTAGCAATCTTGCAATATTAGCACCAGCAAAGATGAATGCTAGAACTGCTGTTCGATCTCCAGTATCATTGATTACATCCGGCCAGTGTCCTGTCGTTTGATACAATGAAGTTGAGGCCACGGGAAAGGCCACTGCCCAGAAAGCTAGCTCAGTAATGACATAGGCTACGGTTCCACTGACTCCGAACTTCTTGACATCAGCCATACTCAAGCCCTCTCCATCTTCTCCACCGCCAAAGCTTGGTAATGAGATGCCTTCGTCGCCCTCTTCCTTACCACGGTTGTAATACAAGTAGCCAGTAATGGCAGGTATACCAAAGACTATCGCTCCGGCTGCTATTCCATTCTCAGAAAATGGTAAATCTAATGCCAATTCACCATATTTCAGAATATACGAAGAAACTACAGTCAAGGCAAGTAACTTCCCTGCCAATTGTAAGTCTGATTCCTTGGATGTAGCAACATTATATGGCATAGCAGCTGCCTCATCGATTGCCAGTCCTTCTGGACTAACTTCCGACTTTGGAAATGGATTAAGATCGCGTAATGTCCATCCGTTACTAATAGCAATCCTGTATGCGGCAATAGCAACAGTTGTATTTCCCAATAGTGTAAAGAATGCCTGTAACTCCACCAAAAACTGTAATGAACTTGGATTGTAGAAGAAGTGATAAGTACACGCACAGATACCAGATGCATGTAGTGGTAACATACCCCATGTTAATCCCTTCCACTTTTCATTGTTGGTAGTTTCAGCAAACTTCCAAATAATATCCATTGCAAAGAGGAATTCAAAGACTGATGAGAAGTGGATTGCCCATGTTGGGATTGACAATGCATTGGCTGGTTCCGAATGCATGACTGATTTGATGAAAGAAGAAAAAGCATAAGATGTGAACATACAGTACTAAACACAGTAGCATAACACATTATATGATATCACATACGTACCAAAGGGTAAACTCGTAACAGTCTCCTCAGGTAAGTTACCAACACCAAATAAGAATGGTGAATGTACCTCAAATCCCAAACTAGTACCAAGCGAACAAGCCGCAGCAAATGCCAAAGTAACCACACCAGCCATAACTTTCGGTGTCCATTTTCCATACTTCGATCCTTCAGTTGTATAACTCGGATTAGTCATTGCTTCTCTAAATCCTAAAACAATTAATACATTCGTAACAGTTAATAATGCCTCAGCGCCACCATGTAACCAATCAACATTGGCAAGTGTTTCACCATACGTACTTTTTGTTATAATACCAGAGGGTATAGTACCCAATACGAATAGTAATAAGTATTGCCAACCAAAGTTACCGAGGTTGGGTGTTCGGTTACCACGGAATGATAAGAAGTATAAGAATGTTAAGTATGGTAGCAATGAAGCTTGGAAGAAAATACCTGCTAAATTTTGACCTTGATCTGAGAATGATAATAGATTTGATGTTGATGCTGTAGAAGATATAGCGTCAATAGTAGTAGAAGCAGTATTTAGCATGGATGGTACATCTGTTACTAATTCAGTAATCATTGCATGTTGTGTTGATGATGATGAAGATACTTCATTATTTTGTTGTTGTGGTGGTATCCTTCTACTACTTTGTATCCTTGTTGATAATGATGAAGGCGGAGCAAATGCCAATGTATTTGACGTTGCCAATATGGCTGCCAGTACTATCGTGAGAGACCGCATGATAATTAGCAAAGATATCAAAGACGCGATGCAAATATAATGATGACTTTTTGAGAGAAGGTGATGGTATCCTTGAGGGTATCTTTACCTTAGACAGCGTTTTACATTCATGACGTGGCACAGTACATTGCTCATCTAATCAAACATGAAATAAATGATTTCCAATCATAAAAAGTACTGTCTTTGCACCTCCCCCTCATTAATTTTTTTGCACACAACAATGACACAGAAGATCTTCAACAATCAATCGATTATCGATATATTGCAATTGATAGAGATAATAGTTGGGCAAACAATACTATAAAGAATTAAGCAAACCATGAAGATCTCGGCAGCAATAATAGCAACATTAGCCACAACCTCAACGGCATTTACACCACCCTCTATCCCTCAACAACACTCCTCAACAACAAGTAAACTATACTCAACAATTGAAAAACCAACAACAACACAACCTGAACGTACGGCACCATCGGCTGGATATGAACCAGAATGGGAAGATCGTACAGGATTATCACCTGATGAATTTATGAAAAGTGATATGAATAAACCTGACTTGAGTGGGATGTGGGAGTGTCCTTTAACATTATGGGATTCGGAGGGGTAAGAAGTTGTTGTGCATAAGATGTGCTCGATATTGTTGTATCTCTCTAATAATACTGACCGTATACATATCTTCTATCGTCATAACAATACACATACAAATCTATATACATACACAAATCAAACACAGTATCGACATTCGTGCAGCACAAGCCGAAGCAAAGAAAATGCCACACTGTCCACTCGAAGTACGAGCAACACCCGCAGACAATGCAATGGGTGCTGAATACTTCTCCAAAAATAAAGATAAGCTACGTGCCGACCTCGTCAAATATGGTGCAATTTGGTTCCGCGGCTTCGACTTAATGCAATCAGTTAGTGGTAATCGATTAATGCATGAGGCACTCGGATTAGACCCATGCTTAGATCCATTACATTCCAGTGGATTACGTAAATTTGCTAGTGAACGTGACGCATTATATGAAGAAGTGAACAAACCATCATTAAGAGGACATTATATTGGATTACATTCGGAGTCAACTGCGAAACGTACTGCCGCGTATGCTGCATTTGTTTGTTTCCAACGTGCTACTGAAGGTGGTGGACGATTCTTAGTTGCCGATGGTGCAGCAATTCTAGCTGAATTAAAGCCGGAAACATTGGAAAGATTATATAACCGGCAGATACGTATTAGTGTTTCCAATCTTGATATCCCGCCATCAATTCCAGGACCAATTAAGGAGGGAATCAAAGGATTAGTCGATGTTGCCGTGGCACCTAAGTTTGATATGGATTTAGAAATGATATATGAAAGTGATGGTAAGCCTGGCCGTTTGCAGGCTGTGGAAAATGCTGAACCACCAATTAATCGTCATCCTGTTACCGGCTTACCTGTATGGTTTAGTAATATTCATAATCATGCACGTAAGTTGAGAGATCGTCGTCCATGTGGTGTACCCGAGGTTGGTATGACGGAGGTTTTTTATGCTGATTCTATGGAACCTTTGGATTTGGAAGATTGCGAGGAGGTTAAGCGGTAAGTGGCGCAGTCTGTGTGTGTATATAATTGTATCTTTATCAACAAAGTACTCACTCGCTTCATGCCATCATAATACAAAACTCACAGTGCAAGTGAGAAGCACATCACTGCCCTATCAATGGAACCTGGTGATGTCCTCCTTGTTGATAACTACCGAGCATTACATGGACGTGACGTTTTTCAGGGTGATCGTTTCCATGCCGTTACATGGTTTACTTGGGATCAGAATGAAGAGTGGCGAGGAGATGAACGTCGTATTGTGGAGAAGAATGCTTTCAATCAGGCCATTAACAGTATGATGGATTGGTTGCCAAAAGATTTTGAGTCTGATCAGAACTAATAACTGAGTAGAATACATAGGTAACGTTTAGACTAATATGGTTAATTAAGGTTTAACTCTAGTCTATCTCTGTTTCACACTGTTTCATTTCTCACATACATTCTTGCGCCACGACGTATGCCTTAAAGTAGCACATGACATTAAGCCCTGCACCGCCGCGTCAAGATTAAACCAACTAATCTTACATATTGTTATCAGGATCATAATGCCTCCTGAAAGGAATAGTCTCTTGACTATCAAAAGATGAGTCTTCGTCCATGGCATCATTCTGCGGAGCTCCCGCCACCAGTGGCCTTGGAACGACTCCTCCCATATCAATGTCCATCATTCTCCGTGCCACACCTTGAGGTTGTGCTGCATTATTTTGTGGTGGACCTCCACCCATCATTCTCCGTGCCACACCTTGAGGTGGTTGGGCATTCGCGGGAAGCTGTGGTTGGTGCACAACCTGTGCCTGTGGTGGCCTAATTGCCCTAACGATTCGCCTTGGAGCTCCTCGGTTAGCCACTCCTACATTAAACGGAGCGGCTCGTGGAGGGTTATTGAGCAATTGCTGCGCATGATTGATTTGAGCCTGTATATCCGCCTGCTGACGATTCCCTCTCGCGATAATCCGATCATTGACTAACTGTACAAGCCCTACTCGAGGTCGAGGTTGCTGCGCCTGTTGTTGTTGTTGGGGTTGAGGATTACGAGGCAGCATCTGAGCAACCCTCCTCCCACCTTCTAAGACTCTTACCTGTACACGGTGTACGTTATTATTCCCAGCGGCGTTGGCGGGCGCGGCGGCATTATTGTTATTATTGCCATTATTATTGTTGGCTGCTTCTGCTGCAGCACGTTCTCTACGACGATTACGCACTGCTTGTCGAAAGATTTGATGACGAATACGCAAGGGCTGTGGACCACCCTCACCCTGCGCATTATTCAGTACTTCCAGGGCATGAACAGGGTCGAACATATCGGCGGCGTTGTTATTATTGCCCCTGATTGGCGCATTATGCTCCGCAGCATGAGCTAGGAACTTTGTCCACTCATCTTCGTCAATGTTTCTAACGCTCAATAAAGCTTTATTTATACCCAATTGTTTTGGACAAAGTTCGAATCCAATATGAAGATCTCCCGGCGTATCTGTTCTAATGGTGTAACGATTGGAATTGTACCGGCTTGATCTAGAAAGGTTGGAGCATCCGTGTATAATCATTGTACCCTCATCTGCATCAAATTGGAAACCAAAGACAGTCTCCTCCTTAACCCACGGCTCCATCACATCCTGACGTTGTGCCCATTGATTTGCTGCACCTTCACCCGTTTGGTTTAAACGGAGAATACCAATCGATCCCAGCTTGTAACTCTGAGCATCACGGTTATTTCCTCTTGCACCTCCAACTCCGGGCGCAAACACACGACATAAAAGCCTAGTAATACCAGTACTTGGCAATTGCAACCTTGACGCAATAACGACGGGTGATGGAGATACCGTAACATCAGTTTGTCCTCCTCCTGTGACCAAAATAGTTCCTCCCCTCATTGATAATCCAACAGTAGGAGTGGGAACAAGATTGTCTTCAACCTTATGGTATGTTTGTCCAAATGAAAACTTTTCATCGCTCCTCAGATTGATAAACTTGTTCACAATTTCCTTATCCCCATCATCTCCCTTCATTTGGAAACCAAAGTAGTACGTTTCCTCAATAACTTTCTCCAAATAATGATATACTCCCACCCAAGCCTTCTCATCATCTGGTGCCCTTAACGGAAAGTCATTCTTCCCTTCAAAGTGTGTCCACGGTTTCTTCTGACCAAACCCATCCTTTCTCTCCCCAATGAAGATTGGTCCAGTGAGGAGATCATCCTGAATCCTCTCAATCTTTTCCTTGGCCACACGTTCAGCAACCAAGCACCTATAATTTTAAAAAGTGGATAATAATAAAAATGAGTCTACATGCACAAAAGAAATATTGACGGGGAAGAGAAAGACACACATATATACTCACATTGCAGAGCACGTAAAGAATAACTTCTTCAAATCAGTACCCGACAAGTAACTAACTATATTCACCAACCCATCCTCCGGCAACAAATTAAGTGGACTACTCCCAAAAGTAGTAAAACGTTTCCTCTCGGCAATATCACTGGGTACCAATCGATTCTCACAACGGAACCTACGACAAACAAAGTCATACCGTACCCACGGCGTACTCTGCTCCAAACACTTATGACATACCCGTGTCATGCGTGGTTCGCCATGATTCTGTGGTGGGATTTTACGAAAGATTGCCATTTCCGAAAAGTCACTGAACTTACGACAATCGATACATCCCGCCTGCATACGTTCATCGGTGCAGTCGGTGCATTCTAGTAGTTCGGCACCGCAATTTTCATCACAGGCTACGACGCCGCAGATGCCACAGTTACGGATACGGCCGATACCTTTATCATCTTGGATGCACCTATCACATACACGGGGCTGTTGAGTTTTTTTTTTTTTGGTAGGGGATATTGCATGGGGTGGGTTAAATTGATCAATATATATATTTAATGCATATCATATAAGAGTTGGTATTTTTTTTTGATTATATACAACATTATAATATATTAATATCGTGGTAAGATATAATAGTTGTGAGAAGTGCACATGATATGTCACAAAAAAAAAACAATTGCAAAAAACATATACTTACAGAATACGGCCAATAATCAGGATCATCAGGCGACTGTCCAAAGCAAGCACATGTCCTCATAGCTGCAAGGTCAGGAGCTTTAACCATTGAGTGTTCATTAGTATACTTGGTAATCTTCTCCTCATTGTCAACAAAATGATTAAAACCTTTGGAGTTACGACTATTTGATCCGCAAATGTGACATGCTCCCGAGGCGTTCAGTTGTTCAATATTATCACGACGCTTCTGTTCTAGATATTCGTGTAGTGGCATGGTTTAATATTATAATGTATGAGAGCACCTTCAATTAACACAACACTACAACACGGTTCACCCTAAAATTTATGGTCTCATAAAATTGCATAAGTGAAGTTGCAAGCGGGAGAAAATCACTTGAGGGATAAACTTACAGGGGTTTCTTTTCCTCCCCTGCAAAAAGAAACAAGGCAGAAAATGCAGCCTAATTAGTGCTGACAACAATTCTAGAATGTCAGGGTGACATTTACACTCAACAAAAAATATATTAGCACCTACATGCTGATACCACCACTTGAAGGCCAAACATTGCCTGATCATCAGCAGAAAATCAGAATTTTTCCTGATTTGAGGCATATGAAACCTGCCCGCAAGTGGCTGTAAAAGTATGATGGAAGGACTTACAATCATGTTTAGGGTGTTCATCAACTTGTTATACACCCATACAATGCCAAACAACCACTATTGCAGCACCTACATGATGCCATACCCCCACTTGCTGGCCAAACATTGCCTGACCATCAGCAGAAAATTGAGATCTGAGGCATGAAACCTGCCTGCAAGTGGCTGTAAAAGTATGGTGGAAGGACTTACAATCATGCTGGGAGTGTCACTAGCCTTGCTATACACCCACACAATGCCAAACAACCACTATTGCAGCACCTACATGATGCCATACCCCCACTTGTTGGCCAAACATTGCCTGACAGTCGGCAGAAAATCGAGATCTGAGGCATGAAACCTGTCCACATGTGGCTGTAAAAGTCAGTTTACCCTAGGTAACTCCAACGAGTTTTTATTGTTCTCCAATTTTTTCATAGACCAGGCGGTAATCAAACGGTACTGGACATAATACAGACCTAAATCGCCAAAATTACCTTGAACGGATTGGGCTCATTAATGGTGTGATAACCACGAAGCTGCTCCCAACGGTTGGCTCTATATTTTGCTGTTAATATGCCTTTTAACGAGCCTAACCCCTAACAATACAATATAGGATCATCTAGGTTTTATTGTAGACTCTTGCGTTACAGCGTGTTCTAATAAATTTTGTGCATAATATGATGTGCTCTATTATCATATCAATGACGCCAATGAGTAATATTTGATCAGACATCACCTTGCTCACCATTAATATTAATAAACCATCTACTCATCATTTAAGTCAAAGCAACAATTACATGATAAATCAAAGATATCTACGGTTATATCAATAAAAGATGTCAGCTCGTCAAATTGCAGCACTATTAAAATCTAGCAGGGAAGATGGCTTGACTAACAATAACAACAACATGTACGTCCATCAAGTGCATAATAATAATAATAATAATAATAATATGATCAATACCACAATGTACCCGGAACAACAGTTGTCGGCTGATTTGTTGATCGGACAGAACATTCCACCTGCACAGTTTCCCAACAATTTTAATATTAATGTGAATATAAACATGAATGCAACTAATAATGCAACGAATAATAATCCACAACAACAAAATATCAAAAGTGCTGATATCAACTATTCTTCGACAATCCCTCCAATGGTACCACCAACCGCAGCTGTGTATAGCTACCCCTCCGGATTAATGCAACATGTAAGTTCAGGTGGTGATGGGTATCAAACTCAACAAAATAATATGATACCTCCGATACCTCATCAATTTAATATGCAATCATATTGCAAAAGGAACTATGACAATGCCTACGAGACCACACAGCGTCCCCAAAAACAATTAAAACGCGAACAATACTCAGGGGTATCTGGCGACAATAATGAACTATACCAAGATTTATCAAATAAGTTTGGACACACAACAATGGACAAATCCACTGCACCTCCTGAATTCAATAATTGGTTGCCATCAAAAGATTGGCGTAAGATTGTTAGCTTACATCAAGCTGTATCTAGTGAATCTCGGGCCTCTGAAATGTTCCAAAAACAGTATCTCTTGAGATCAAAAACTCGAACGAGATCAGATAGAGACAGAGATATAGCAAAGTACAAAAGAATTGACTTGATACATTTATTGAAGTGGCAAGAATTGAACTTGGAGGGAAAGATAGATTCTATTACGACCATTACCAGCCCGACAACTTTCAAGAATAAGAATAAGTCAACTAATCCTCGTAATCTTTACAAGATTGTGGATCCTAATACTGGCAGGATTGTGGATGACAACACATACTCAGGAGGTAAAGGAAGGACAAAAACATTTGTAAAAGTACCCAGTAATGTCCGTCCCGGTGAGAAATTTCAAGCATTAGTTGATGATCAGATAGTTCAAGTTTGTTGTCCATTAGATACCAAGCTAATTATGTACAATAAAGAAACATGGGATCACTCAATATATATTACTGTACCGGTAACTGAAGATACACCTGATAAGTTAAGAAAGCTTGGTAAATTAGATACTAATGATCAACCTATACTCAAACAGATTAAGGAGCTTGAAGATATATGCCTTAGAGCTCACTTCATTAGCGACCGGACATCAAAGATGACAATCATCAATAAGATTCAAGAGTTACGATACGGTTATGATGATCCAGAGGCTGTTCATTATTCAAACAAGAAGATAACTTGGCCCGATACATTGGAGTTTGATGCTTACCATTCCGTGAACCATTCGACAGATGAAGATCTTGTTCGTCTGACCGAGGCATACAAGAAAGACCAAGATATTATCAGCGCAAAAAAGTCTGTATTATTGGATAACATGAAAGTACAAGTGAGTGCTTATACAAGTAAAGAGCAAGCTTCCATGCGTACCAAGAATGCCATCATAAATGTCTACATCGATCAACTACAGTACTACAGATTACTTCTCGTGAGGCACCTTCGTAGGTGTCATAAAGTACTCCTCGAAAAGAAAAGTCAAGGTGAGAAGTTCCTCGACAGCGAGAGATATGTTCAGATACATAAGCTCAAGCAAGAATGTATCACACGTGGCTTCTTACAGTATGCGAATCCAAAGGGTACAAAAGGGGTGCCTTTGAACTTGTACATTGGTGAGTCTGAACATGAATGGAAAGCCATCATGTACAGACTACGACGGTTTCTAGATAATGGAAATAGATGCGAGAAAAGAGTTGGGCAGTATATAACAAAGCTCCGAGGCTTAGAATTGGAACAAATCTCCAAGAGAAACGAGCTTGTATCGATGGGAGTCATCATTATACCTGGACAAGACAGAGATTTATATATTCCTCCGCCAGCTAACAGATACTTCTATATGAAATCAGAAGTTATCTGTGTAGTCACATCCCAAACTGTGACAAGCTCAGCTGATCGAAAGTTGTTGATTAGAGGTATTGCAGAGGCAGGATATATCTCTAGCGAGTCAACTTTCTATGATGTATTGAGGAGGTTCGAGAATGGAGAAACAATTCTAGATGATTGTTGGGCTCGAGGAAAGAAATGGAGATTCGAATACAACAGTCCAACACCAACATTTACAAATAAGTGCATCAAAATGCCAATGTGTACAGCTTCCGTCATGAATGCAACTGGTATGATATCCTACAATGATTGTATCGACAATAGTTTACCGCCGCCTTCCACAAGTACAAGAGATACAACTGAAGATACAACTGAAGATACTTCAAGTACAGCTGCTACGGTATCAACGAGTGATGAACCTGTCTACAGTGTCCCTATTTATAGTATTCTTGATGACGACCAGAGGTTAAGCTATCTCCTTCTTGAGGTAACTCCTGTAACATTTCATCAGTTAAGATACCTGGACGCCTCTGATCTCACCAAGCCTGAAAGAATGAATGTTGTAAATTATATCGGCAATGATTCTCAGTACGAAGATGAGGATGGTAACCACTTCTATCATAATGAAGTAACCGAAGAAGACTACCTTAAATATGTAGGTGAACCTTGGAAATCTTGGAAAGAGAAAGATCCCGACTGGGTAGAAGATCGAGTAATGGGGAATAAGATATGCAGGTTGTACTTGTCAACAACAGAATTCCCACCTTTGGAGCCACCGAAAATGATTGGCGACGAGTGCAAGTCAAAGCAAACGCGCAACCAGTACCCACAACCCATTCCTTGGGAATATCAATATGAGAATCGTGACCTACTAGCAGAGTTGGGCCTCGGTACTGGGCGAACTAAATATTATTATGATTTGATTCAAGCCGCTGACTGTGATATACCGAGACACGAAGAATCAACCAAAAAGAAGGAGGAAAAGAGAGAAGCAAAGAGAAAACACGACAGAAATATGGCCATGCTGTCCAGAGTTGCAAAGTATATCACAACAAAATCAAAAGAGTGTGGGTCTCCTCTGGTTTCTCGTGTATATGATAAGAACAAGTATATCTTCCAATGCCAACATTGCCACAAGACTGACCGAGAATGTTTTACTTTCAAGGTTGAATTTGATCGACATGGTTTCTACATACCACTTCTTAATAAAGAAGCTGATGAGATAGCTCTCGGTGGTGCATGGCACAACTGTGAGTGCCCAATACCAGAGGATATTAAAAAGAGATTAGTTTACAATAGCGATGGTATCATTGAAAGTAGTAGTAGTGAAAGTAGCGAAAGTAGCGGTGATGGTGAAAAGACTAGGTGTTATTGCAACAGTTGCCAACTCTATCGGATTTTAGGGCCTCCTTATAGAGAATGTTCTAAGTCTAAGGCCTAAACTTCGTGTATATACACAATCTACTATCTAGCTTAAATTAGATACTAAACATCCATCGTGTCCACAAGATGTGTATGCGTAGCTTGTTGTTGTGGTCGTACAACCTGACCAATGAAGTAACACCAGCAAGAGCAAATTGATATGGACTCATCTCTTAGCGTATTACTCAACAACCACACGTCGCTGGAAGAAGCCCAGTGGCTCTGTAGAAAACTAATACCCTAATCTAAATGTTCCGTTCATTAATATGATTTCTAATTGGCGTTTCTTAGTCGTACTTTGTGGTCAAGATAGATAGTCGTAGTTTTAGAGCCGTTTTGTGATGTTAATGTCTAATTGTTTAGCAATATCTTTGTGATTTCATTATTTGGTAATGGATGGTGCATTATATATCTAACTGCATCATGTTAAACGATCCGATTGTGTTGTATCTACTATATCCGATGTTAATAGGTCACTTCTCTTCTTTCTGAAATACTCCTTTGCAACTGCTCTATATATTGCTTTATCAACGTAGCAAAGTTTTTGATATCTTTCTGAGTAGGCTTTTGGGATTAGTGCGCATGTGCGCACGCGCACGAATTGCTCGATCTCGAGCGCTACAAAGTACCCTAATATAGGGCAGAAATCACGCAAATATGGGCATAAATACATGTATTTGTACCCAAATATGTGGAAATGTGCGGCGCACGTGCGGCTCGCGCACGTTAACCTCTGAAAATGCGCACTAATCCCAAAAGCCTATTTCTGAGGCTTCTTGTTGGACCCCGGTTGGGCATTCTCCTGATTGTTTCTTTGTCTGTTTTTTCATATACATGGGTTCTAGTCTACTACTCTCTTGACGATTGTTATACTCATGAAACCAATACTTTAAGAAATCATTTAATATTATATCCTGCTCATCTTCATCCAAAACAATTCAAAATTTATCAATCAATATAATAATATCACCGATCGATCCTGCTACTATCACAATACCCACGAAAACCATCACACTAACGAATACTACTCTAATATTAAAATGTCAGCTAGACAAATTGCTGCCTTATTAGGCTCGAACAAAAACAAAGACGATGATATAACAAATAATCGATTAAATCATCCACAACAATCACTCCAGTATTATCCCAATAATGTTCCCTCATTCTCATTCATTGATTACACACAAAACGATATAATACAAAACAATATACCAGTTGCAATCAATAATACAGAAGTAGCATCAATAAATGGTTCATATTTGCAACCAACACCAAATAATATGACAGTTCATCAGCTAGCTGGCAATTTAGGGTTTGATACATACCAATACCAACCGCACATGACATATATGCAAAATCTACAACAACATAGTGTTGCTTCAATATCAACTGGAAAGCGTAAGTTTGTGCCGGATGAGGCTGTATCGAACGAATATAATACACATAATCAGCAAAGGCACACAAAGTGGAATCAAGATCCAATAGCAGCGTCGGCAGTTGATTTCATTGGACCTCCAATCAATGTGGATGATATATATTTAACATCCAATCCGATTGTACTTCAGGACAAAGTTGCAAAGAGAGTGCCAGGTCAAAGTATATCAAGGAAGAAACATCCCGAAAGAAGTATTGCATCATCCACATTTTCCACCAAGAAGCTCGATCCAACCAGAGCAACCAATGTTCCTTGCCCGCCTCTATGTGGTGCTACCTTCAGTAGAACTGGTGAATTGGTAACCTTCAACAATGGTCAAGTGAGGAAAATATGGTCATTTCAACAAATCAATGAAGGGGGGTCTTGCAATGTACAAAAGAAGTTCCCTAAAACCATAGCAGATTTGACAGAAATGAATAGAAGCTTACAAACTTTGAAGTTGGAACATGCGCTGGAAACCAATGGTTCGAGTTGCGCAAAGGATGATAGTATTACATCGAGTAACAGCAACGAAGAAGGCGGAGGCGGAAGTACAAACTGTAGTAGTAGTAGCCGTATTATCAATAAAACTAAAAGAGATACTCCCACAACGAATGATTATAGTTTTGCAAACGATGATAGCAGTCTAATATCGGGTAACAACAAAGAAGATGGAAGTACTAGCGGTAGTAGTAGTACATTGGGTATTTGTAGTAACAACGGTGACAGTATAAGTTACTACAAGAGGAAGTGCAGATTCATAATTGCTACTGCACAGTCATGTGATACATCATCGGTTCATGAGCCAGATGAAGCAGTCCTTCTGAAGTGTTTGAAGGCAGATATTGCATACTTTAAGAAAGAATATGGTTCTTGGAAGCTTTCAACATGGGAAGAGAGAATGAAAAAGTTCATAAAAATACCAGAATGGACAGGAGCATATGATTATCAATACACCAGAGAATTCAAGGAATCGAAACAGAATGTCATCCATTATACGCGATTTGTTGTTAAAGAAGCTGAGAAGATTTTGGCAAATTATAATGACAAGAAGCCAATGACTGTAAGGGCAATACAAGATATACAGCGTAAAGCTAAGAGGGACGGCTGGGAGAAATTTGCTGAGTTTGCAAAAGAGCAAAGGAAGAAGTGGAGGAATTACCAAGAGGAATCCAGAAAGAAATGGGCTCAAGAACAGTGTGATATGATTTCTGACCTACTACAAACCAAAGTCCGACTAGAAACAACAACTTCTGTGAGTTTTGTTCGTTTGTGCATATGATGTGTACTTTTTTCGTGTGAGGTATCTTTAACTCGAATTCTTTGTACCTCTTCTATTCAGAGTCCCGACGCCACTACCCAACACAAAGTTCTTGTATCCCGTGGCATTGTAGAAGCTACAACAACTGATGCTAAAGCAACAGCTGAGGCAACAACCACTTCTGTGAGTTTAATTCTTTTGTGAAAGATGTCCATAATGATGTGTACTTTCTTTCGTGTGAGGTATCTTTGACTCAAATTCATACCTATCTCTTGGAAAGGCAAAAGCAGATAAGATTATAGCAGAAGTCGTTGGTAGTCTCCCCTTCCTATCTCCAATTGTTGAGATAACGAGAGGGTTTGATAATAAACGTCTGATAGCGCATAAATCAACCTTTCGACTTGACATGAATAAGAAACGATCGATACAATGGACAGAGACGACACGACTGCTGTTGCACAGAGCTGCATCACTTTCAGCCCAATCTAACGCATTCCAAGACGAATATCTTTCAAAACATCCACAACTGGACGATGAGTTTAAATGGCAACAATCAAAAGCAGATGTTGAATCTATTACAAATATTGTCAAGACCCAAATCAATGTAAAGAAGAAGGTATCATCAATACCATACACAAGAAAGGCGCAAATTTATTTGGAAGCTGATACCAATAGTTGCAGACCGATTGTTGACCACATTAACAAGCTAGTGAGAGTTTGCATCCGCCAACGACTACTACCTCCGCCAGTACAGGATTATGAACGTTATTATAGCGTTGTTAATGGGCGGATTAGGGGGTTTCATTTTGATCGCCTTGATAAGATTGAGTGGATTAAGGTGTTTCTAGAGTTGGAGGAGAAACTAAAGAATGGATACCCTTACTGTTTTCACAGAAGAAGCGACCTTCAAGCAAAATACGAAGAACCAGATTCGGATCATCTACTATTACTCAAATTACGCAATGAGGGTACAAATCAAGTTACGATAAATGATCATGGAAGCCATAATATTCGACTTTATTACCTTTTCCTCTTGAGATCGCTACTCGTTAGACATGTCCGTCGGTATCACAAGGCATTGGACAAAAAAGTTACAGAGTATGAGAAGTTCCTCGGGAGTGATGATTACATCGAGATGCATCAGTTGAAGGAGGAATGTATCGAGCATGGCTTGTTAAAGTATTCGAACCCAAAGGATACCACAACTCCAATGAATGAGTACATAGGAGCCAATGGAGGAGAGTGGGATGCAATCATGTCGGTGTTGAAAAGATGTTTAAATCTTTCACCAAAGATTAAGGCTGAGCAAGAAGCTATACCAGTTAGAGAGTTGGAAGAGAGAAATGCCAAACTCGTAGCAATGGGAGTGATTGTAGTCGATGGTGAGTTTGGCGATTTATACATTCCGCCACCAGCTAATCGTACAAGCAATGTCTACAGAAAATCCGAAGCTGCTTGCATTGTTACAGCTCAATCTTTCAAGAGAACAGCAGACAGAAAGACATTGATTGAGCGTATTGCAGATGAAGAATACGTATCAAGTTCAAGTGCATTGTATGATGTCATACAGAGGTTTGAAAATGGAGAGTCCGTCCTTGATGATAAATGGGCTAGAGGAAAGCAATGGAAGATTGAATGCACTAGCGACAAAGAATTCACGAAGCATAATGTTGACATGCCAACAAGCTTCGTTCATGTGATGGATATCACTCGATTGATCCCCAAGTCATACAACAACCCAACTAGTACCAACAACAATAATGTTTATTTCAAGTCTGGCAAGAGATTGGCAAGCATCATTCTCCAGGCCACTCCATTTACTTTTCGTCATCGAGACTGGAGGGACACAACCAAAGTGAATCGTGGACCTGGAGGACAGGCATTATTTCCTGACATTAGCAATCCCAGCGACATTGACATCTTTGATTTCATTGGAAATGTGCCAAAAGACTCATGGGGTGATATATATGGCAACGAAGAGCAGTTTGAGTTTCATAAAGTGAACAGGTTGTACTTTTCTACTACTGAATTCCCTCCTCCAACTCCACCTATTACTCCTAGGGAATTGGCTGACGACCTCACAAGTCACAACGGAAGGGATTTATTGGGTGAGTTGGGTGTGGTACAAACTAAACATTATTATGACTTGAGGGAAGAGCAATTACACAAAGCTTCTTTGCCACTGCAGTGCGATGCTTCAACCTTGAAAAAGTTAATGAACTATATCAAATCAAAGTCAATAGAGTGTGGGTCTCCAGTGATTTGTACAAGATCCAAGAGTGGAGGGCGAATCTTCCAATGCCAGCATTGTTATCGACTGTCTAACCACAAATGTATCTCCTTCGATGTTAGGTGGGACAAATTTGGATTTTATGTACATCTTCTTAAGTCAAGGCGTCGGGAACGAGCTGTTGGTAACATGTTTCATCATCCTGATTGCATTATACCAGAGGAGTTTGCTAAGAGAAGATTTGTAGATATGGAGACGGATACTGACACAGACGATCAATCGGAGTGCATCTATGATATAGAGAGTGATGATTCAAGCTTTTCTGCTGGCACCTCGTCACCGTTTGAATCAGCAGAAGGCAGCATAGAGGATACCTCAACAGTTTCATATGACGATTCAAGTTCATTGGAGAGTTATGATAGCTTCAATGGAGACCCGTGCAGATGACTGAAAGTTTACACGTCAGTAGTAGTAACAAACCTATTTAGATATAATGAAGGGTCTATGTGATGTCCTTGTCCTTGGGTCTATACACCCACCAGCATGCTTCCGAATCATCCACATACCTAATCTAGACTATTCCTTGTGGATATGATGATGATGCCACCAACCGGGCGCTTGGGTGGGCCGGGCAAGATGCCCATTTCTTTTAATATCCTTCGAAAGGCTTCATGTACCTATTGTAGGCGATCATATTAGATATATTGCATTTTGTGTTTTAGTCATCGATAATGCAGCTATAAAACCATTACGTTGTCATCAATAGCAACAGTTTGTAGAGAGGTACATTTGGAAACAATAGAGTCAACAAAATCGATATAATTTATTTGCAAAATAATATGTATGAGTTCACTTAAAAGTTGGTGATGATATTGTGGCCAGAATTATGTCACACAAATCAGATTTTATTGATTATAATGATGATAAATGCTTCAGCAACTACGGGTTATATTTGCTAAGTAATGTTGCTGTCGCGGCAATTAACAATACAAATATAAAGAAGGAGAAAGACCGAACATCACTGACTATAAACAACAGCAGCAGCAACAACAATAACAAGAACAACAACAAGAATACGAAAGATTCCATTTCCGATGGGTGGGATGTTTTTAGATTTCAAATTAGTGAGGAGAAGCGTCTGAAGACTACATTCAATAGTGCAGAAGAGTTCCTACACCATTGGTTAGTTGAATTGAAGAGATGCAAAGAAAATAGTAGGCTGAGACCCATCTTTATAAATGTTAAAAAGTTTAAGTGGAACAGCAAGTCACAAACTCTAGATGATTTTCGCACAGAAGCCTCGGCCAGATATAAACAACTAACATATACTCAGAAAGCATTATACAGAGCAATAGCTAAGGAGTATTTCAGAAAGAAGAAAAGTGGCTGATGTATTTTGTAAAAACCCATCTTATTGAGAGTGTCCTGTATAAGGAAGACAATCGCGGGATGCTAGTGTTGAATCGTTTTGTTGGTGTAGTAGGAAAGACAATAGTTTAGTTTAGTTTAGGGAAAGACAATGGCACAACCTTAGTACTAAACTTATGCAGTGGATGGGACATCTAAATATGATATTAATTTAAATAATTGGTGTTGTACAACGATGACGACAACAACAACAACCTTGATCATCGAGCTATAACAACGACGATGGAAACAATCTGCCTGACTTGATATGATGATAATGGAGAGCTAGTATTGATATATAAGATGCGGCTGCAATGAAGATATACCTTGGCGTATACCAAAGGAACGGCATCTTCTACTACCACCAAAATAAAGACGATTGTACTCTATCCGTGATTGTACTGGATCAATAATTAATTATATCAATTACTCATGTTGATAATTGATGGATGATATATATGAATTGCGACGACGACAACTACAAAATCTAGGTAGCTGCAAAGAATAGCCGCTTTTGCAATTGATAGTACGGCAACATATCTGGAGGGAAATCAGTAAAGTCAATGTTTTATATCCGCAAGAAAGAAGAAATTGACGCCAAATCCAGGGTTTGATGTTACTATTTTTTACAGAAAAGGAAATTCAATGGCTGTTAAATTGCCTAACTTTTCCTTCATTTCAATCAGTCGCGTGGGCAAGTCGGTACTTTAGCTAGCTTGCCGTAGTATTAACTCCTAATAGAGTATGTGTTTGTGTCAGCTTTCATACTAGGCCAGTCCATACACCTAACACCGGGTAAACTGCTCCCGCCAAAGCGGACTCGGTTAGACAGGACGCTGGACTTGTCCAAGGACATGTCTTTTCCTGTCCTGGACATGTCCCAGACATAGCACATATTTGCCTTGCATGTTTCAGGACTTTGGACACTTTCTGGGGACACTAGGACATTTGATATATATGCTGTTCATGAAGGTATAAACCAAGCTAGAAAATGGTTGTATCTCTCAATGCATGAACTTGTTAATGT
>Ga0214478_100663_pt1 | contig 19885 bp, 15 predicted proteins | sample M1_20Mar14CPVII9_2_FD_178001 | JGI IMG/M metagenome (GOLD analysis project Ga0214478, IMG submission 178001) | Marine eukaryotic communities from Monterey Bay, California, United States - M1_20Mar14CPVII9sort6BwellD7 | ecosystem: Environmental > Aquatic > Marine > Unclassified | place: USA...
AGTTCTATATGCATCAGAATCTCATAGCACCTACTTATCAATCACAGGCATTCCACAAAGAGACTATCTCAGAGTCTGTCATATTCACCTCACTTCTTCTATCATCAGATAGTATACAGTCTTCTATTACTACTGGCAATGTTAACGGAGAAGAGGGAGGAGTGATAGTTGTCCTATCAGGAGTAGTAGCTTCTGACGATATTGGATTGAGATCTGGCAAAGGAGGTATCCATGAGGGAGACAGCCTGGTACCATATTCTTCTTGCAATATGTTTACAACATCTTCGAGAAACGTCTTTGTCACTTGATCGAGCGTAGAGAGTTCCATCGCTGGCTTGTGAGGAACTTTTTTTTGTCTGTGACGCTTCTTCAGTTCTGATACAAGCCATTCCGACGACAAATCCTTTAGGCATGCATATCGAGGAGGAAACGGAGGTAGTAGTGCATTGGAGGTGTACTTCTTTGATTCTAATCGTCTCTTGCCATGATATAGTTCTCTGAGCATCTTTATCCGCTGCTTCTCAAGCAGAACAAAGATAGTATGCTCCAAGTCATCCATTAGCCGCTGTTCATCATTGCAACTAGTAGTCCGTGTCATTGGCAACTCGGCAACTGGTTGGGATGACGGCATTATGATAGTCAACTGCCGCTGCTTTCTTTGTAATGGTGATATGATATTCATTGTTGTAATTGTTATGCTTAGCTTTTTATGACGATAATTGGGGTGGTAGTAAGCTAATCATGCACAGGCCACTCAGAGTCGTGATGTGATACAACTTTGTGTGTTCAAATGACAAGTTAATGACCGCAACTGTCTCCGCATACAATCTTATATCTCTTACTCACAAAAACACTGCATACTCCTATCGAAATCTAGACGGTTGTGGGATTGATTACACATGGAGAAGTACCATCTTGTATAAATCGGCATACATTGTTGACCAGAGGCAGTTCTAAGAGGATAAGCAAGCCTGATAAGCTTCTTCAAAGAGCTTCTAAGATTTGACAGTGATCGTATGAACAAGAAGCTAATCTTGCATGCACTGTTAAGGGCGGAAACGCATGGGGTCTAGGGGGTTCTGAAAAGTCTAATTGTGTACGACATTTGGAGGACAAAAGTACCTTCTTTTGAGAAGAGGATACCCTTAAGATACCTTATTGAATGAAAAGATTTCTCTCTCCCCCTTCATTTCAAGTGTCAAAGTCCAGTCAGTACATAGGATTAGTTTATTGAATTATTATATTATATTAGTTAAATCATGAAGTCCACTCTTGCCCTCGTTGCCCTATCTATCACTGCCACAAGTGCCTTCACAGCGGCACCAAGAACTGTGGTATCAAAAACATCAGCACTTTATATGGGTGGCTTCCTCGAAGGTAAGGGAAATCGCATTACAATTAGAGATGACGAGGATGATGCCATGTGGATTGAAGACCCCAAGGATAAAAACAAACGTCTACCTGGTAATGGAAAGAAGAAGGAGGCGCCAAAGAAGCCTGAAGCAAAGAAATCCGCAGGATTCAAGTTCCCCTGGGACAAATAAACAAAGAATAATGTTAATAATAATGATAGTGATGGGTAAAACTAAAACTATGTCATATTGGGGTGGGGATTGTTAACAAATTAGTTGGGGATTGCTGAAATTATAATTCAGGCGCAATATTGGTATTAATCTGAAATGTTTTAGATGAGGTATTAGTTGCTGCAATAGTGAATTGAATTGCAATTATTAAATAAAATGAAATGGGGGATAGCAATTGATTGGCGTTGTTACTTATTGTGCCAGTAGTATTACTTGTCAGAGTATTGTATAATACATATGCGATATTTGTCATAAACATATATGACAAGGAAGGAGTGGTACCTTCTTTTTTCTAACTTAAAAGCCTGTTTCTAAGCAAACTTATATGCATATTGGTCATTGTCCTAATTGTGGACAGAATTTATCATCAGATATAATTCTTTTCATCTCATCTATTATCTTTACTGAATTTACCAACCAGACAGAGATTGCGTGTCGAGAACCCCACTGGAAACTTGAGAATTGAAACGTCTAAATTCACAGCCGATCGTCTACTTACAGCCAATGCTCTCAGGCCACATATAGTATGCATTGCCTTACTTGCAATGTTAATATCTCCTTGTAGTTCTGGAAGATGCGCGTTTCACAGTTTATGGATGAGAAGAGAGAGAGATAGTAACTTATGTTAGCTTATGCAGGGGTTGCAAAGGCAATAAAATAAAGGTAAATTAAGGTCATGCGAAGTAGCCAAATAATCGAGACTTCATATTGATCACATGAATTCATAAGATAAAACTAAGACTTTCCAGCGAGATGCTTCAGATGTTCATATTCAGAAGGATCAACACCAAGGAATTCCTCTGCAGTGACTAGTTTAGTAGCACTTGGCTCCTCTGTTGGTATTGATACTTTAAGATGAGGATTCGACTTGAAACAGCAGGGGCAGATGACAAACCCAGCACCTTGGCAAGTAGCATGCCCAAGTGCAACATCACTTAAAACTCCACATGCATGTAATGCGACAACAATATCTACATCATCAAAAGGGAGAGTTGTAGCATCTCTTGCTTCAAACTTGATATTCGTTATCCCTTGTCGTCTTGCCCTCATCTGCCCGTTATTAGTTGCCGACTTTGAGATATCAATCACCTTCACGTCAACCACAGAGTTACCGAATGTCTCAGCTAAGAAGTTGCTGAGCAAGCCCCTCCCTCCCCCTATATCTACAACCTTCAGAACCCTTTGGCCATACTCTGGATGTGAGCGGAGGACATTAGCAATTTGCTCCATCATTAGTTGTAGCTGAGGTCTCTTAGCACGCTCCCATCTAGACCCTTCTAAGTTTGTACGTGGGCCTGTACTTACAGCGATTTCAGGTTTGTTGCTAATCTGTTCAGTTGGATATGATTCACGAGCATATGCAAATGTTTTCAAGGAATTCTTCATTTCATTAGTAATCTTCCCAATTCTAGAATTGTCTCCTTGTAAGGACTGTGTTAGTTCAGCGGCTAACCATTGTCGTTCTGTAGCTGATGTAGTCCCCATTGAAACGTTTTCTCCCTGAGAGTACTGGAGTTCTAGTGCACTGGACGCTTCTTCAACATCAAGCTTTCCTTCATGTAACAAATCTAAGACATATCTAACAGTATTCAGTCTCCAACTCGAGCGGAGCAATGTACAACTCGTTACCCAAAACGTTGGAGCACCTTTAGTAGAAGGTGATGTTGACATGTATCCTTGAAGTAGCACTCGTGCTCCAGAACACAATATATTACCATACCTCTCTGATAAGTCAATACCGCTAGTTGTAGTGTCAGTATTATCGTTGCTGTTAAGTGCATCTGGATGAAGCACGGCGTATATCCTATCTTTCCATAAGTCTTTAAGCTTGGAACCTTGTATATCATCATCACCTTCGTCATTTGAGGAGGCGGCCAGAGAGGAAAACTCATCAACTAACTCCAAGATAGAGATGGCTCCTTGATACCTTCTCCTATTCTGTACCCAACCAGTGATGGTAAATTGTGTATACTGATCATCATCACTCCCTATTTGATTCTGTTGCTGAAGAACAATTGAAATGGTTGTAACCTCTTGACTTTCATTGACAACATTATCATCGTTTACAATACTACTAGGCACTTTAATGTATTCAGGCGGAGAAGGTGGTAGAAGCTTTACCTTTTGAGAGTTTGTCGATCCCATCAACTTAGATGGGTTGTATAGATAGTTTCGTGGAGATCTGTTTAGAATGTCTAATGCCATAACATAAAAGCTACTATGGTTTGTTGTTGAATCGTCTCGACCAATCAATCTTATTAGCTCTTCTTTAGTGATCCATGGCAATGCATTGACAACTTCATCTATATCTAGAGTCTCAGACTCTTCTTTTGTATTATAAGCTGCTGCATATCGCAATATATTTCTTACATGCTGTGGATTGTCATTAACTAATGTTATGCTGCCTGCGTGTAAGAATAAGATGGCTTCTTGCGCATTTCTACTTGGTCCTGCCTCGCCAAGTAGTTGTACATGAACTCCTGGCTGTATTATCTTGTGGTATATATTATACGTACTACTTGTATTTGTATTATCTGTGTTGTCGTCAAGTTTGTTCCAACAATCTCTCTTTAGTATTGCTTGAACTGGAGTAATCGTCTCTATCTCATCATATCTAGTATTTTTGTTGGTCTTCTTTCCTTTATCATATGATTTATCAGGTATATTCATTGGAATAATATCCAAAAAGACTAGAGACTTCCCGATAGCCCTTCTCTTGGTTACTAATCCTTGAAGTATTATAGTACTATCATCTTTGGTACTAAGTAGATTATATAACACATCATTAGCAGTGTCGGGATGTAGTTGAATGATATCTTTAGTATGTGATGGCGGCGGTGATAGTTTGGCAGCTGATGAAGCTGAAAATGAACTTGTTAATTCGACAAGATAACAACAGAGGAAGACGATATGTCGCTTCATTTTGCAATATAATGTTGATGAGTGATACTACATTTTCACACTATCACTAGTGACTACGCAGAGGGCAAACGAAGTCCTCATTACACATCGTCAACATAAGTGATTGCTCAAATTTTTTGTCTACGGTCATCGGTCAGCACCAATTGAAAAATTGGTACTGATCTAGACTTTTACACAGAGAATACCAGTATATTTTGAGTTACCAATACATCAAATTGGTGTCGTCGCATGTGTTTGATTGGATTACTCTATATCTCTCTATTAATGCCTGAAGAAGAAATTTCCGTCACCCCAAAAATAAATGACAAACACATGATCGTACTTAGATTCATCAATCAATCAAGTGTGCCGCACTAGAGTGGAGCGCTCTGAGGCACTGAGCTAAGGGGTCAAGCACTAATAATATAATCCACTCTTGTATTTGGCTGAAGGACTTGAGTCGATAGTTTCATACTTTATATGAATATCATGGCATGTCCTGACTTGCATATAAACAGCCTTACTATCAATGATGATGGATGGATAATATTAGCTGAGAAAAACAATGTAGATAATGATAATGTACACATAACTCCAAGTTGTCAGTGGCTCTTGAATGTACTAAAACTTGATGGTACATCTGATATTATACTACAAGAAATACAAGACACCACTGAAGTAGATACACTGAGGCGATTACCACATAGTACTGAACTACCTAAATGTATCATTCGACTTATTGCTGATATTCGTCGTATGGGAACAAACAAAGAAGGTGTTTCTAATCGAAATCAAGGCAAAGGATTAAGCAAGAAGAAGAGGTCTCAGCGTAACAATGCTGCGAGGTTAGAAGAACAGAGAAGATTGAGGAATGAAAAGGAATTTCAACAACAACAAAGTTCAGAGTTGTCTGTGGAAGAAGAGCACACTGAAGATAATGGGGTATTAGATGACGTCAAAGATAATAATGATGAGGACAGTGTCCCATTGGAATTACAAACAGCTGCAGTATTGAATAGTTTACGGGTATTAATTGCTATATTACGTCCAATGTTAGATCATCCCGAGAAGACGAATTATGATCTCAAAATGAATGGTCCATCGTTACAAAAGAAAGGCAAGGCTAATAGCTTTTACCTATTCTCTAATAATGTATATTCATGTATATCGGAAGGATCTAAAAGAGAGATTAATCGGGAATATCAGGCTTTAGTGCAACTTGCTGGAAAGAAAGAGATTATGAGTGCAAAGGAGTATGTGTTATCATTATTCAATCGTGAAATTTATTCAATGTCTCATGAACAAGTAGCAGGGAGATGCTTTGAAGTTACAGATGATATCAATCTAGAAACTTCAGAGAAAATACATATTGCATTAATCAATAGGTTTGAGAATGAACATGATGAGAAGCAATACATGCTACAGAAAAGTATTGAGAAACTTCAAGACCATCTTCATAGGGCTTTGTCCAAGAGATTCAATGGAGTTAATTTGACAGTCTATGGCAGCTGTTTGTCTGGGCTTGCATTAGAAGGAAGTCATGATGTTGATGTGTCCATATTCATTCCAGAATTGAATACACTGAAACAACAGTTTGATAATGGGCGTTGTTCAGGAGATCAGTATCAGAAACAGTCTAAGAGAATCATCTTTAGAGTTCGAGACTCTCTACAGTATTATAGACAGGTGGAATTCTTTGACTTATTTGCAATCACAAGGGCCAGAGTGCCAGTGGTGAAAGGCAGTGCTTACATGCAAAATCCATACACAGAAGACGGGCATATTCAATTTGACTTGTGTTTTCTGAATGATATTGCAGTTGTCAATTCATCACTGCTTAGAGAGTATAGCTTGTTTGATAATCGTGTGAGGATAATGATGTTATCAGTCAAATCATTTGCCAAAACGAATAATTTAGCAAGTGCAGCTGATGGAACGCTCTCGTCATATACTTGGAACAACTTGGTGCTGTTCTATCTACAATGTATTGGCATGCTACCCGCCTTGCAGTGCCCAACAATGATTGAAGAACATGATGAAGTTGACATGAGTGATCGATGGAACTCGATCAACGGTTTAGATACGTTCTACCTCAGTAAGGATATGGTTGAGAAGAAGGGGTTATGGCAACCATCTCCTGGAGCCAATGATAGTAACCTGACGATGCTATTGTATGGATTCTTCAACTTTTATACAAACATATTTCCATCTACAGTGACAGCGGCTTCCATTCGACTAGGCAAGATTACTCTACAAAAGACATGTCTCGCTGCCAAGCTTGGGAAGTTGAGTGTCGAAGATCCATTTGAAATTTGTTCAAGCCACTGTCCTCATGACTTGGGATCACATGCGAAAGAAGATGGCCAGGCAAAGATTAGTAAACAGCTAATACACGCAACAAAAGAGCTGGGTAAATTGATTCAGATGCCTTTGGATAATGAACATGCTTCTATTGTACTCGGCAAGTTGTTCGGTCAACCTCCTCAGCATCATGCACCGAAACATACTAATGCACCACAGCAGCGGCGAAACAATCAGAAGAATATAAACAGAAACAATTCACATGCACCTCCGCAACGGCAGAATAACAACCACAATGGTAACAGCCGACAGCATAATAGCATCAATAGGAGCAATAATGGCGGAGGCAGACATAACAGAAATGGGAAGCAGAATCAATACAACAAGAATAACAAGCCTGGTCGTGGCCACAACAATCCTCGATCACAAACAGGTCAACAAAGCAACAATCCTGCTAATATGAATACAAATGGCACTCAACCACAGACACATGTTAAACCAGCAATAACCGAGGAGTTTAAGCAACAGCAAATGGAGAAGCTGATCAAACAAAAGGATGATAAGCAAGGGGAAAAGAAGAACCGAAGTAAGAAACAAAGGCATAGAGGAGGCAAAGCCAATAAAACGGGCAATGGTGCAGGAGGAAAAGAAGATGGAGGTGGCACCAAACATACCCAGTCTGATAAACGGTACCGTCAGAAGGTAAACGCTGCTAATAAGAAGAAGGTACCGGAGGACAATAGCAGTGAAAAGTAGCAAGTTGGTATCATAGTTTGGAGAGTCAGATTCATTTCTTCTTTGGGGTTATGTAGATTCGTGATAGTAAACTTTGAGCTACATGAATTCTATTTGGACTTCAAGCATTGTAGTCTCTACTCTCTAAATATATAGGAAGTTATTCAACCATAAGCTAGCTGACTTCTTCACTGCAACTAGTCGACAGATGGCCTGAGCTCTTCAAGTAACCTGCTCGCTCGTTCAAGCGATTGCCCCTCCTCACTCCTCTTGTCGCTCAGTCTAGTAGTCGAGGTAGGATACCAAAAGGATACCATTCTAGGATACCGTTTTCTTACTGGTCAGACTTTGCCGCCGGCATGAAGTTTGCAATGAGTACTATAATATATTCAAACTTCACACCAAGGCACACCACTATGGCACACAGTGATTAGATCGACCATACTCTGCTCATAAATTGCAATTCACATCCCCAACACCAAATATTGTATTTATACTTTGCCACCACTATCAACAAGTAACAATCAAACAATAACAACATGATTAAATCAACACCCATCGTCGCATTAGCCATCATCGCCTCCTCCTCGGCACAAGTAGCAAAAGCTCCAAGACGTCTTCGTGGATCAAACGCCGTCGCTCAAAAGCACAATGTATTCGGCCGTACTACCACCGGCAAGAATAGTAATATGAAACAACGTGTATTGCAAGATGCATCCATGTCAATGGCGTCAACTGTCGTCGATACACCTGCACCCACCGAGTGGTACCCTACATACTCGCCTACTTCTGCTCCAGATCCTTTGATTTCTGCCGCAGATGCCGTTGAGGAGCAAGGAGATATTGGTAAAGAAGAGGTGACAGGTTGGGTGTGCGCACTAATGGCTAAATTTGGCTACCATTCTTATTGTATGGTTTAGAGGGAGAGCTGTGGAAAGTCAAGTAGTCTGGAGAAAATGTTAGGTTAAGTCAGCTGAGTGGTTACATAGGATCGATAATTGTTGATTGGATCATCAGTGGTACTATGCATCGTTTGTTTCTCGTTTCCGATCGGTATACATAAGTTGCCGTAGGGATGATACTTAGTTGACTAATGTTTATAATTTATACGTCATGTGTTGCAAATAAGAACTTCTCTTTTACTTCATAATTTGTATCCTAATCTTTTAGGTGCTCGTGTAAGTTATCTGGATAACTCTCACTCAGGCGTTCCATGATAATAAGTTTTAGATAGATTGAGATTATGTCGACAATCAATGGCACTATGATAGAGTTATAATCTTCTTACCTTCGTTGAAGACTGGTCGAAAGGTTGTAAGATTGATAAGCACATCAAATAGGATACAGATAGATCAACTAATTCAATACACAACTTTAGACAAAGTGGGGCTACCTAAGTATACATTCACCCATATTTGTGAGCTTAAATGGTGATAAAATATACTCGCCCCATCAACACTTGCATCCTTTACTTTGCAAAGCTGTTAAAATCTCGTACTTCATTTACAATCTCCAAAGCCTTTTCTAACAGATCTCTCATTTCCATACAAGTTTTTCTCCTCAATGCAATATCTTCTGCCTCCTTCATTAGGAACTCCACCTCTGCCTCTCGATATAATTCACTTACCAACTCATTTTGCAACTCATCCTTGACATGGTTCACCAAGAAGTACATGATAGTCTTTGGTACCATATCAATATAATTCTTGCGCACGATGGAGAAGTATGAGTCGATTAGTGATTTGATAATCTCAGTTTCAACACGTTCTCGGTCTGATGGAGGAGCATCAGTCTGACGCATCGTATCAGGAACTTGAGGTAGTTGAACAATCGTAGGAGGGCCACCAACACTGCCTGCAGTGCTATAGTGAGAGTTGTTTGACCGCATGGTGTTTGGCATACCACGATTGTTCCACGAATCTGATCGTTTAACTCCTCCACCAACTGAATTGTTCGAGTTGTTATTACGGAAGATGAAGTTCATAATACCACCATTGTCGCTGTTATTGTTCGTAGCAGAAGCACCATTACTTCGATCAACAACAACGTGTTGTGGAGGTGCACCATGACCAGAGGATGTGTCCATATACTTCTCGAGAGATGAGGACGACAAGGGTGTAGCCCCCACCTCTGCACTATTGGGACGTTCCTTGACTGGAGTCATATGATTCTTGGACTGTTCATTCACTACCGGCGGAGCAGCAGCTGCCGCAGCGGCCTGACGAGCAGCAGCCTCTTTTTCTTGTGCCATCTTTTCCATCAATCTTGCAACGGCTCGGCTACCACCGATGAAGTCAGGATGGTTGGTGTTGATGTAAGATAGCTCAATTCTCACCAAATTGCTGACCCACATTTGTGTAGGACCAACACTTTTCTTCAAAAGTGAAGACACAACATCCATCATACGATCACGAAGGTTAGGGTATCGAGTTAGCTCAGTAGGTTCCGACTGTGCCGCGATACGTTGCAACTCATCGTATACCAAGTCCACACATTGTACTCCTGGCTGTTCCAATCGACGAATCTGACGTCTGACTAGTATGTCAAAACTAATCTCAGGCACAAATAAGGCTGGTCTTGTACCATTAGCGTTGCCAATTGTGGTACGAATCTCATCCTCACTCAAGCCATCGAATGCATTAACAGAATTGAGTGATCTGCCAAAGACTTGATGGAAGATGAACGAGATACGCGCTCCTCCATAGAGTTCATCAGCATTCGTACCAATCGCCGAGGTGACATTTGCAGAGGCACTATACGGCGTGCCGATATTCATACTGCCCATACCCATATTGATACCGCCCATTGTTGGAGTACTACAACCATAACCTCCACCCCCACCGTTACCCATTAGGCCTCCTCCACCACCTCCACTAGCCGAGGGAAAGTTTGAATCATGATGCTGATTAGTATTACTAGCTCGTCCATCAATCATAGCAGCAAAGTTGGCAGAGAACTTGGAAAGCAATCCCAACAGTTTACCACCCATAACACTCTTCTCATCACCACTACCACCCTCTGGCATACCTAGTGCATTCAATTCGCTCTGAACATCGCCCATCATATTGGCAATACGTATCTTGAGCTCTGGTAAACAATCCCGAATATGATGAATGAGAATACCATTCAGATTACGTGCCAGATTCATCGTTCCACACTTTCCTAATATACCACGATCTCGTGAATATGTCGGGTGTGTACGGAAGAAACGTTCTTCATTCCTCAAACCAATACGTATACTCAAATCAGCATCTATATCACGCTGGCCGCGATTTACAACTGCAATATATCCACGACGTAATGGTATTACCTTATTATGTAATATCTCGGACGCATCAGTTCCTGGATCCATTAAATCTAATTTGGTTAATACTCCAATAGTTCGTTCACCACGAGGATCCAATTCTCGAGCTAACTTTAATGCATCCGAACTAGCCAAATCTGTATTGGCGGAAGTAACAGCTAACAAGATAGCATTAGGATTACTACCATATTGGCAATTCATTTGATATATCTGTTCTTCAATATCTTCAGGCTGATCCTTCACTGCTACCTTTGTTAATCCAGGCAAGTCTACCATTGTTAGTGATAACACATTGGGTGAATAGATTTTTAAATGAATTGGTGTTGGTGATACACCCTTGGAATGTAATCCGGCTAAGCGGTTTGTATCACGTGATATCTCATCGCGTATTTGTGTAAAGTCATAATATCGTTTACCTGGTTGATGTAAGAATTCACCCCATTCATCTTTTGTAGTATCTGACTGTTGCTCTTTGGATCGTTGTGATCTACGTTCACTATGATCAGCCTTTGTATCACTATCTTCATTATTATTGACATCATCATTATCATCCTGTGGTGCGGTATTAAACAATTGCAATACCAATGGTCTTCGTGTGACAATACCTGTACCTCGTGGCAGAAATGATCTACCAACGACACTTTCTAATACACTTGATTTACCACTACTCTGTCCTCCTATTACAACAATTTGTGGCAAGTCTAAGTTTGTATTCTGCCCTAGTGCGCCGAGGACGTCTTGTAATTTGGATGCTATTGGTATTAATTCTTCCATAGTTTTTGTATATTTGTATATATTATTGGTTTTTGCTTGATTGATGATATAATGTTATAAATATAGTATGTATACTGTACTAATAATTTGTTGCAAGTATGACAAAAGTCTTAAACAATCGAACTAGTATGCCGGAAAAAATACAAGCTAAAACCCCTGATATAATATACGCCTGACAATTGAATATAATTCAATATAATAGATTTAACACTCGCCTGCTACATACAATACCTGCAGTATGTTTGTGTGCTGATTGCTCAACCAAAAATAACGACTATTTTCCGGTCGATAAGGTACAAATCGCAATTTTCTGTACGGTTTGCTAAAAAAGATACCGATAGATTGGTCTAGCTCGATTGGGATTTTGCCGCAGTATGATTCTGACTCTGAGGCGTTTTGATGTTAAGTGCTTGTGAATTGATTGTTGCCATTAGTATACGGGTATAACTTGGAGTAGTTGTGGGTATATTGCAATTATCTTCAATTGTCAAAAGTGTCAGTAACGGAGGATATAATTAGCAGTATATCCTCTTCTTATGATGATTGAATCAACATACGATACCTCTCAATCAACAACAATATTCGATGAGGAGCATCTACAGTCTCGTCTTGAAGTGATACGTCAATATGTATCAAAGCCCATACCTACACAACCATGGGATGATAATTCACCTGCTTTAGTTCCCTTCCATGATGATAATGATATCAATCCAAGTAGCGGAGGAGGGGGTGGTATAATAATTGGTGGTGCTCGTCATGCCGCAAATATACCATTACTAAAATCAATGAATGTAGTAGCAGTACTCAATTGTGCATCGGGAGGAATAGCTCGATTACCTGTTAGTGAAATGAAAGATTGTGGTATACGATATGCCTTCACTAACGTCAAGTCAGATTCATATACTTATCCAATATTGCATGAAAAGAAGACGATACCCAAAAGACCACAAAAATTAGAAAATCAAATGAATGGCAACACAGAGACAGAAGAGCGAATTGTATGTTCACAACATTTAGAAGTATCAAATGCATTATTCACTGATATTAGAAGACAGAATAGTACCAAGAAGGATGATGAGCCAGTGGGAAATGTATTATTCATTTGTGTAGCGGGACAGAATAGAAGTGCAGCACTAGGAGTTGCAACACTATTACTTCATGGCAAGCCATTGGAAGATATATTAAAACATTGTGCTAAACAACGTCCTTTTGTATTAGAGAATATAGGGTTTCAACGACAGCTTGTGGAACTTGAAGCAATTATACACAAACTAAACAGGAGATCTACACTGACAGACAACAATGAACTGCTTAGAGATCAGTACAAGTCACACTGGAATCAAATACAGAGTGCTCGATTAGAAACACAGCAAGAAGCGAATAAAAGAGTTCGTATAACGGACGTAAATGAAGATGATAGAAAGCTACAACACCTCACATCAAGGCCATTATCAACTATACATCACAGTAAATCTGAACGAGATATACTACAAGGGAAGAAAGTCGAAATAGAGCTGTTAATACCCGGACTATGTACAATGGAAGTTCGTATACCAACAGAATGTACGATCAACACTGTGAAACAAACATTGATACAGCATGCAAATAAAAATCTACTTCGTCATGACAAACAGCCAGCAAAAATAGCAAAAGCATGGCTAATTTTGGCAATGTTTGGGAAAGATGATATGTACGATATACCCTTGGAGTCGGAGGCAGTTGAATTAAGAGTACAACTAGAGCGTATGAAGTCCATGTTTGGCTTAAATGCCATACTGAAAGGTATGTGGTTGTTTGTCATAGTATGTATGTATGCATGCATATTCATATCAAGCTAACTCGACACATTGATGATCATGTATAATGTGTAGATGGCGAGAACCATATTACTTGGAATGAGAAATGTCGTTTTGCTCTTGTGATATTCTCAGTTGTTAGAATCTCCAAAGCAGATCCATTGAATGATGACAATAAGATGGAGGTGGATAATGATGATGGCAATGTCGACCTTTCTCTTTCACCTGAACAAAAACCTTGGACTTTTGTGCATGAGGAGAGACCTAATGCTCCGGCAACTTTTTTAGAGAACACTCTAAAGGCAACAAATCTTCGGGCTTGGGACTTTGTAACCGGTGAAGCTCTGGCCTCCGACGAACCCGTTGTATTCTCATATGCTGAGGATGAACATGATAGACGAGCATTCATGATGGTCTCCAGATCTGCAGGAAGCATGGTGAAGTTTAAAGCTCCCGGAGAAGGTGATATATTAGGTATGGGCCGAAATGCCATAGTACATCGAGTTCAATTAAGTGTTACAAAAGCTAATGGTGGCATTCAATCAAGCGGCAGTTTTGATATTCAACCGTCCAATCACGATGAGTCAGAAGGAGATGAGGATGATGGACACTGGGATGCAGCAGTCAAGCGTCCATTTAGTTTGTCAAAGATGATTGTCTTCCTTCAGAATAGTTCAGAAGCTGGTCTGGCGAAGAGACTCAGACTAGCCAACTTGCTGAATAGTGATAAACGAGTGCTTTACTTCTATGGCCTTGGACTTGGGTTGTCATAATGAGAATCAATACAAATTTGAGCTGATGTTATTGGCAAAGTATGAGCCAGATTTCTCAACCTATACACTTCGGTCTTTTATTGAGGAGTATATTGCAGTACCAGATACAATCACATGTGAAAAGAAACGTCTCTCAATTATCAAACTTCAATCAGAGTTTACGCTCACATCAATCAAGGTATTTCTAGTATCTCTATTAAATGCTTTCCGAGATCTCACTCTTATGGGTATCCAGGAAAGTCCGCGTTTGTATTGTTTTGTGTTGTGTTATTAGTGTGTTCAATACGAAGACTCGATGATTTGGATACCTCATTTGTACTTCATTTGGCCTTCTTTAGTCTTCATTTGACTGCCTTTACACCACATGCACTAACATATGGTGCAATCACTTCTCTTTCATCATGACAATTCATAACAACGCGCATCTTCCAGTCATTTGATTTCAATCACCTAAACAATGTTTTGGTATCTCGAGACTATAAGAGCGTGAGGTTGATAGATATAGATGGCAATTCACAAGGTTCCGTGGACTATCCTTGCCTAGAACAGATTGCAAATGGTAACACATCACCGACAAAGCATCTGCATCTACCTCAAAGACCTTGTCTTGATGTTGATCTCAACATATTGCTTCCATCTATCATAGAAAGCCTTATCCTTGGTAAAGGTCGAGGCAAAAGCTTTGTAAGCAATAAAAGAAGTGAAATATGGAGAGCAAAAGAAGATGACGGCAAAGCAATGATAAGGGGAATCTTGTTAGAGAACTTTTATCCCAGCATCGACTCAGCAGAGGACAATGAACTACAGAGCAAAGTGCAAATTCATGTTAGTAAGGTTGCCGAATGGTTTTATGCATTACTCAAGAAGTCTGGGCCATGGACCTCTTGGACAAAGGACATCTATGATGCCATGCGATGTATCGATCACCTACCAATATCATAAATAGTCGCTAATGACTGACTTAATACTACCACTGTTACTTTAAGATGGCTCCCATATAATATCCATTCTGTACAGAATATTCAACAACCTTGACCTTTAGTTTCCAGAGGCGGCCTCCGCCGCTGCTTTGACCCTAGCATCTCTTTCTTTGACTTTAGCTTCAAATGCTTCCCCTCTAAATCTCTTTGTTGAACGACGAATCTCATCTACTGAAGGAATATCTCCACCTCCATCTGGACCGAGCAATCTACCACTTGTTCTATAAGCAAGCATTGCTTCAGCCATTCCTTCTAAAGCACTAGAGCTTTTAGCAACATCCTTCTTTTCTATACTCTTTACTAATGCCTTTTGTTCCTTTTCGAATGTCTTTGTGGCCGAAGTCATCTCTTTAGCAAATGCAACCTTCACTGCCGTTCCCCCTCCTGTCAGACTACTAACATATAACTTCATTGGAAGTATGGTATCATCAGCTACTACTGTGGCAAAATCTCTGGCTGCATCCCAATCTTCTAAACCAATAGCTTCAGCAACACCTTTATATTGTTTTGTGTTTTTTATACAACATGGCACAAGAGCAAAGTTAAAAGAGCACATGATATGAGCTTATTTTTTTGTAAATGATATGAGCAAAACAATACGATAATATATCAATAACTCACCTGGTATGGCATCACTGCATTTCTTAATCCGTGGCAAATATCTAACTTTATTTGTTGGATAGTAATAGTTTGAGCGTAAATTAGGCTCAACAGCACTTTCTACCTTGGCTTTAGCCTTTGCCAATTCAGGCTTCTTCTTCTCCGGTTGTTTATCCTGTGTAGGATCAGTACCATAATCATCTAATAATCCTGCATTGGCAATGTTTGGCAATAATACTCCTGATATTGAAACGAGTGATGATAATACTTGGCGACGATCTTGTGAAGATTTCGGGGAAGAAGTTGTGGAGAATGCCGATGTATACGATATGGCATATAATACCAACGCCAGAGAGAAACTAATTACCATGCTATTGCAGTACCTCTAGTATGTGGTCGATGAAATAAATGACGGGAGGAGGCAAAATTAGGATACCTTCAATTTCAAATGAGTATCTTTTTACTTACTCAGCGATGGCGGCAACACACGCCAACACAAATATGCCTCCATAATGCGATAAGTATGGTGTTTGGCAAGTCAATACCTCTGCTATTTGCAGCCCCATCGGCGCTGCAAACTAATATCCCATTGACTGGTAGAGGAGTAGGATATATCAGTAGAAAACCAACACATTTGCAATCGACTGTCGAAAGATCTACAACAAATGACGAATCATTTGGTATTACAGATGCAGTTGAGTTATCACGACAAACATATGAGGACTTGGCGTCAGGTTGTTTCATTACAAAAGTATCACCTACAATTTACTTCCAATACACTAGACCGCATGTAGAACGAACCAATAAAGATTTCGAAGAAGAAGTAACTTCGACTGATAATGCACACGAGATGTATAAGAAGATACAAGATTCACATGACAATACAAGGCCATTGTTACTATATCTACCCGGTTTAGATGGACAAGGTATATCAGCAGTACAACAGTTTGATGATCTAAGTAATAACTTTGAATTCTGGAGAATGAGAATCGACCCAGTTCATGATAGATCATCATTTACAGAACTCACAACAGCTGTATCCAAATTCATACAAGATATTGCAAAAGAAGATAGAAATATTATACTTGTTGGTGAAAGTTTTGGAGGATTACTTGCTCCCAGTGTGACAATGAGATGTGAAGCAATAGCAAAACGAAATGGGGTTGAGAGTCCAATCCAAGGATTAGTAATGGTCAATCCAGCAACTTCATTTTACAAAACAAACTGGAATACTTGGGCCCCAATTCTAGCCAGTTTGCGTCATATTGAACAAGAAGAGGAAGATGGTACAATGGATAATCAATTACCAACTCCCTATTCTGTCCTTGGAGGTATGGCTTTGAGTATGACTATCCCAGATTCGTCACAATACAAAAGCATATTGGATATGGTAACGAGAACCAGTGTCGATGAGTTATCAGACGTTTTGACAACGATGCGAGATGGATTTGGTATATTGGCTGACAACTTGCCTGCAAAAGTTGTAGAACATCGTGTAGGTCAATGGTGTAATGTTGGAAGTAATGTAGTCAACCCTCGTCTCAAGAACTTACAAACTCCTACCCTGTTTATCGGTGGCGATGAAGATTCTATGTTACCAACGAAAGAAGAAGGTGAACGATTAGTCAAGCTCATGCCAGACTGTACATCAATGTCTGTCAAGGATGCGGGACATTTCATCTTAGATGATAGATTCAATCTGACAGAGGCAATTATAGAAGCACCATTCTACAAGAAGTCAGTACATGAGAAAACGTACGATCCCATTACAGACTGGGTTGCCCCAACTAATGATGAAATTCAAGAAGCAGTCGAGAATAGAGTCAAGCCACTTCGTCAGTTGTTTAGTCCAAAGTTTTTCAGTACTGATAGTGAAGGCAAGAGACATACTGGACTCGGAAAGGTACCGTCACCTGATGGCCCATTGTTGTTTGTTGCCAATCATCAACTTATTGGGCTCGATCTAGGTATGATCATATCTGAATTACTAGAACAACGAGGCTTGGCTGCACGAGGGCTTGCTCATCCTATAGTGTTTCAAGCTGGTAATGGAGGATTTGGTAATGGACCTGGGCCAACTGGGCCTCCTCAGAGGATAACAAAGAGGAACAAGGATGGAATCGTTGATCCTCCTACTGGAGACTTTCAAAGATTTGGAGCTGTTATGGTAAGTATTACTTGTATGATATATATTATACTTCCAACGCATCAATAATCTTAACAACCCCCACACATACACAACAGGTAACTCCTAAGAACTTTTATAGATTACTTCAGACTGGACAGGCTGGCTTACTCTTTCCAGGCGGTGTTCGTGAAGTATTTCATGGCAAGGGTGAAGACTATGAGCTCTTCTGGCCTGAGAGTACAGACTTTGTAAGAACTGCAGCTAGGTTCAACACTACCATTATTCCCATCTCGGCCGTGGGGGCAGCAGACAGTGCTAATATCCTCTTAGACGCAGATGAGCTTCTCGACTTGCCATTTGGCTTGGGCGATAGTTTGAAAAATAGCTCTGAAAGTACTATCTCAGCTCGATTCAACCAACAGAACTCAGACGAGCGATTTGTTCCTCCTCTTGTCGTCCCAGGCATACCATCAAGGCATTACTTTGTCTTTGGCAAGCCGTTTGACACCACAACTATTGATCACAATGATAAAGAAGCATGTGCTGATACTTACGACAAAGTGAAAGCCGAACTAAGGCGAGGCCTCGACGACGTTATTATTGCGAGAGAACACGATCCATACAAGGATTTTGGAAAGCGGAGTGTAGTAGAACGACTATTTGGCAAGCAGGCTCCAACGTTTGATATAGAACAATTGAATAAGTGATAGTAGCATACTGATTTAGATAATGAGTATCTGTGTATATATTATGTAGCAGATCCTACTATATACTTATATCATACCGATCTACTAAGCTATACGTAGTAGACATGATGATAATAGAGGAATATGAGCTCTAGTTAGGCTAGGATATCCTTGGATACCGTGACGCTATCATTACTGGTACTACATACAGTCACCATAACATCTATTACTTTATGATCATCTGTATACCATAGTACACAGTCTTTATCCTTCCTCAATATTCACGCACATATCACTCATGTGGCCCCGGGAAGGATGCGAATTGATCGAGTTTTATCAGCTCGAGCTTCAACGATACACTTCCCCAACCTATCAAGGAGCTCGTCAAACTCCTCATAATCAGCTTCAATCTTCCACTCTTCTCTTGACTTGCAGGCCTCCCTCTCATTCTTAATTGCAGCCCTAAGGTGCGTCCTATAACTATACGTCTTGTGGCTATCAATTGCAAGCTTTAGTCGCAATACCTTGACTTCACGTCGATATTTCTGTCGTCTGTTTGGATCGATAAGCAATCTACCATCATGTTTCAAAATTACCGTCCTCCCGTGTCGTCTATACCGAATCTTATTGCAACTGCACAACGATAACAGGGATGGGTAATGAGGAATAGCGGGGACAATGTCGTTGTTATTGATAACGTTCCAACAGTCAGGCACGAGCCTATTAAATGCATTGCTGAATGAAACATTTCCATGTCGAGGACATCCAAATGTATAGACTCTGATATATGCGAGGCCCGACATTCCAGTATAAGATAAGGAGTTGGACAAGTCAAATGCCATGAGTACAGCAAGGCTTCCCCCTAAAGAATGGCCAGTTATATCGATAGTTGGCAGTGCAGCAAAGGGGGGCATTAATAGACCTCCTCGTTGTGCTTCTTGTGTTTCTCGATTCAGCTCGATAATTTTGTTGTACAAGTGCTGCAGGGTTGATTCTCGCAATGGCCAGTTACTCCAAGTCTCATTAATACCATGATGAACATATGCTCCTTTGATATCCTTTTCCAGTTCCTTTCTACTCTTGTCCCCTTCCACTCCCTGTCCTCCTTCTGGTACAAAGGGTGGATTATCATACTTCAATGCAATGGCTTTGGTATCCTTGATAACATTATCTAATGTGTCCGTTCCCCTGAAAGTGATTGCTATCGAGCCAGGTGTATACTCTAAAGAGTAGAAAGGAACTGGAAAAGGATATCAAAGGAGCATATGTTCATCATGGTATTAATGAGACTTGGAGTAACTGGCCATTGCGAGAATCAACCCTG
>Ga0214478_100664_pt1 | contig 19879 bp, 18 predicted proteins | sample M1_20Mar14CPVII9_2_FD_178001 | JGI IMG/M metagenome (GOLD analysis project Ga0214478, IMG submission 178001) | Marine eukaryotic communities from Monterey Bay, California, United States - M1_20Mar14CPVII9sort6BwellD7 | ecosystem: Environmental > Aquatic > Marine > Unclassified | place: USA...
ACCAAAATAAAGACGATTGTACTCTATCCGTGATTGTACTGGATCAATAATTAATTATATCAAGTACTCATGTTGATAATTGATGGATGATATATATGAATTGCGACGACGACAACTACAATCTAGCCGCAAAGAATAGCCGCTTTTGCAATTACGGCAACATATCTGGAGGGAAATCAGTAAAGTCATTGTTTTATATCCGCAAGAAAGAAGTAATTGACGCCAAATCCGAAAGAAGTGACGCCAAATCCAGGGTCAGGGTTTGATGTTAATGTTACTATTTTTACTGTAGAACATAAACGGCGAGAAAACTGGGTTACACAGTTTTACATTTGAGATTTTGAGTTTAAGACTTGTTCTATCTTACCACTACCTAACACGGGTAAACTGCCCCCCGCCAGAGCGGGCATCGATATTGGTTGTCTCAAATCTCCACTCGTGCTCACTAATGACAACGTGACGACCACCAAACTTCTACCGATCGAAAGGGCGTTGAATAAAGATGTAGTGACAGTATTGATGGTATACGAAATGCTTTTATTGCAATAGAATATTGACATATCAATTTAGGCACATCTACTGTGTCATTTTTTTTTTTTTGCTGCATAATTCACTATTTAAATAGGTCACCGCGTGCTCGTCTCTTAATAATCTATCTCTTTACCTCGCTTCTCGTGTATACCCAAATAACAATTAATCATCACACGACTCGTGTTATTATAGATACCAATAAATTATTCACGCGTTGTGAATACCGAGCAACTTGCAAAAACTTTATACATACCCTTATCGATTTGAGTTCGGTGCACCTATTCCCTACACCACACACATAACTATACTATTATACCGCCAATGTTACATACAAAACACATTTGTAGTATTAAATAATAATATTGTAAAAATGGATGAACAGCAGCAGCGATTGGATTTTGTGAAAGAACTACGACCCCGATTCGATGTGCTGCCGGACGATGCACCTTCTCAATCTACATGTTGTAATTTCAATTGTAATAAACTCAACATGCCTATCAATGGAAGGCAACACATGGTTGGTCCGTTCCATGTTTATTGTTCTCCAGAATGTATGGATGAAGGTCATCGACAGCAATATGATGCCCGCCTTGATATTGGAAACAAAGCATTAAAGATAGAAGAAAAGTTGTTAGGTTTAAATGCCATGAGCGCTTGGCACCCCACATTTGATATTCACAATTATTTGACAAATGTGGAACCAGGAAATATGTACAAGTTTTTTACACCACACGACGGAGTGGTGAGTGGTACACAGAAAGTTAAAGAATACTTTATAGGCAGGGAAGACTTAATTAAGTTATTGATTCAGGAGGCATTCAGTGGAAATAGATTGAACAAACTTGCTTTGGATATTGCGCTAGTGCAATGCAAAGATTTGTTTCGTCTTGATAAGTTCGACAGGAATTACTCACGGGAAGATGGGTTGAGTCCGAAGAAGGAGTATCTGTTGAATTTACTTCTCTTTACAGGGAGGTATGAAGAGCATTATAATAAATGCTGCTATTATGTCCAGAGGGGAGAGCAATTCGATACTGAGCCGGATTTAGCAAGTCCATTCGACGTTAGCATCGGTTTTACTGACACTGAGAGTAATGATGTCAAATCGGTCATTGAGGCAGATGTGAATGTGGAAGATATTACCAGCTCTTATTTTGAAGAATATGACTTGCATTATCGGCATTTCCCTCGTCTGTCAACGAGCCATATGTTCATCAATAAGTATACACTTCACATGAATATGGAAGGTCTAAGGTTACTTCGTTATAATGTCCTGGATAATGAAGATTGTATTGCACTTATCGGAGAATATATTGGTCTAAAGAAAGAATGGCTAAAGTATGAAAAGAACTGGTATAAAGATCAAGCAATTGAAGTTCTAAAGGAGTTTACTCATAGTGAAGAATTAGCAAGTCAATTCGGCGTTATTCATGGCTGCTCAGATATCTTCCTGGGTAGTGGGCACTACAATCAAATTAGCAGGGCATTAAAGATTGGAAGAGGTATGATTAGCAAGATGATGATGTCTCAAGAGAAAGGAGAGACCGGTCGCATGAGTGAGCATTGGATATCTGACTTGAGCCGTCGTAGTACATATAACGACGATCATGTTGATGAATTTCATGATACTTACGTTCGATATTATTCAGATGAGTTGATACAAAAGTTAAACGAAATTGTTGGGTATACCGCATTTGGTGCTAGCCACTTCTCAATTTCACGGCATATATCTGCAACTGAATTCTTTAAGGAGATTTACGATATCTGTGAGAATAATAGTCCTCATTCTCTTCAAGTATTATTTGATTATATGGACGAGGAGATTGGTGGCTTTTCTTATGGCTTGTTGGAATGTCTTCTATGTGAACGAAAGCAGATTCAGGCTCACTTTTACCACATTCATTGTTTTGGTGATGATGGGATGAATCGTATCAATAAGAAAGCAAATGAGGAGTATACTGAATGGGACAAAAATATGTTGCTTGCTCATGGAGCTTTGGACCAGATCCCTTCAGAGCTAAGTCCATATTCATACCGTCGTCCACTGCCATTGCCTGATGATGATCCGTTTCTCAATCATCCACTAGATTTTAGCAATGATTATCTTGGTAATGCGAAAAAGATGCAACAGGTTGGTGGTTGGTTATCTGATGTAACAAGAGTTATTGATGCCTTGTTCCACCGTGGTCTTGCAACAGATGAAAACTTGACAGCAATCTTCGGTAATAGCTCAATGGTATCATATCGTCTGTATGAGTTACGGAAGATAAAGGCAGAGAAGAATCAAACAAGCATTACATCATTCTTTAGTAGGAAGAAGGCGAGGCGGGGATGATAGTAAGGCACAACTTTGTCTAGAAGAAGTTAATACATAACTTCGGTTTATCAATACTGGACCTACTAGACTTTATATAGATAAGGCATAACATTCCTCACCACAATGTCTGCCCCGCAACTCATACGATATTGCTGCCTTTGTCCAATTAGTGCAGGGGATTCATCCATCATCTGTTTCCATAGAGCAAGTTCAAGTATCGAGGAAGTCTCTTTTGCCAATTCGTATGTGGCAAGCTTATCATACAAGGCATAGGTATCTTCTTCTCTGCCTCCTTCTATACGAACTTCATCTATACGATCCTCTAGATCTTCTCGAAATCTATTTACACCCAATGCATCTAATCGTTTTGTAATGCTCATCCGAAGTAAGTATCTGAAAAATATAAGTGGAGTGTATCGTTTTGTCTTGGTGTCATGAGCCACCATCTCCAACACAATACCTTGCATATCATATTTCTGTTCTGGAAAGCTATTGTGTTGGGTACTGACCAACTTCTTAATGTTAGGTAGACGTACATCACGCCCAATTAAAACTAGGAGCATGCCCTTCCAATCAAACTTATACTCGGGGTGTAATGTTTTGTAACTATCTACTAACAAGTCCAATACCTCGGTTGGTGCACTACACCAAAATGCATATAACAATGGAATACCATTCCACCTGTCTTTCATTATCAGAGCTTCGGGATACTCGTCAATCAATAGCCGAAACATATCGACATTTTGTTTGGTAGAGCATGCCAATATGTGAAGAGGAGTCATACCAAAACAATCTCGTTGTTTACCCAGTGTTTTCAAAGACTCGATTTCTTGTTTGATAGATTTCATAGTAGTTTCATTATCGTAATATGACTGATAGTAACATATCTTGTGTATTGGTAAATCATCGAATCTGTGCTGTAATATATCTATATAGTAATGAACATCTTTCTCTGGAAACGCAGCCATTATACCATCAAGGAGGTCCGAATGTCTCCTGTTAAAATCTGCAAATAATTCTAAATATGATTCTAATCTATCCATATTTATATCACAGCCTAATGGTAATGCAATATTCTGTGTACATACAAAACAACAGAACAACACTACATGGAGGTCCACACATTCTGTTATATTTTCAGATAATTCAATTGAGACCAAGGGGAAATTCTCCTGAAATATTCCCATATCGACATTTGTGATTAATGGTGGTATACGGAAGTTTGAAAGGCTAGCCCCCTTAAACGCTATACCCCCAACTGTTTCTATAGAGTCAGACATACTTATCCCCTTCAAATTCAAACAACCTTCGAATGATTTATAACCAATAACTCTAAGAGAAGATGGGAGATTGATAATTGATAATGCATTGCATTGCCGAAAAGCTCCCTCGTCAATTTCACGAAGATCTTCTGGTAGTACCACATTCTTCAACTTCCTGCAAGCATAGAATACATCTTCTTCAATTGTATGAATAGTAGAAGGAATCTTAATCGTCTTTAAAGAATTGCAACCTGCAAATGCATTATCTCCTAATCTTTGCAACCCCTCTGATAAGATGATCCCGTCTAGTTTAAAACATCCGTCAAACGCCCATGGACCAATTTCTACTACTGTGGAGGGGATATTGGCAAGCCTTAGTCGTTTGCAATCTGCAAATGCACATGCTTCAATTGTTATGAGCCCTTTGGGCAATTCGATCTCTATCAATTCGGATTGGTATTGAAAGGCACGTTCGGGTATTATGGTAACGGTGGGCTCTACAATAACATGAGTAACATACTCTGGTACTTTATCAGCTCCATTGTAAGTGAAGGACATCCGCCTATCACTATTATCGTCATCATAATAATCTTCCTCGCTGCTAGTACTCATTCTTAAGAGATCGTATTTAGAGGGAGGCAAAGACCAATTGTTTATGAAGGAGTTGGGCAGGTATAATTTCCTTGGGTAAACCTGATATGCTGGCAAATCAAAAGGTGTATGCTTCTGTACGCTATCAGTATACATATGAAGTAATGTATGCAATATACTTATGGTTGTTAAACAAAAATGACACGATGTGCACTTGGTGAGAAAACTGTAAATATCAACACTACCAACTCCAAACCGATATTGATCGAAAGAGCATTAATAAACTGATATTGTGTTCTACCTTTCACTATACTAACCCATTACATTCGCCTATCAGTATTTGCTACTAAATTATGACACCAAGCAAAAAATACTCTCGTATAAGTAGTATTTTTCTTCTCATGGTATTTTGGCGACTAACCGGCTATCAGCATTGAAATAACTACCTCAATCACTTTAACTTTAGCACCTATTTAGCAGTATTTAGCGGTGGCGTGGCAACTCTAACACAAGTGTATGATAAGGATTCGGTGGCATATTATCTATCTGAGCACATATCTTAGGTATTTGATTTGAGGTTCTAGGTGATTGTGCAACAATATACACACTTTTCCCTCGCTTTCACCACACACATTTAACAAATGGCAGAACAAGAGGAACAGCAGCAGCAACCAATATATTTCGTAAAGGAACTACTAACCCGATTTGATGTGCCATGCGATGCACAATCTCAAACTACATGTATGAATTGCAATAAACATATACCAAATGGCCACACACGTACTTACAGCTCTTCCAAATGCCGTGTCTTCTGCTCGATAGATTGCAGAGATAATGACAATTGTATGCGAGAAGCTCGACTTTTTAATCTTGCAGTTGCTAATTATAGCGGTGTTATACAAATGAAGTTGCATGCCTTCACTACGTTTACTGGAATCGATATACATGATTTCATGGTGAATGAGGCGCCACAGAATATGTACGAGTTTGCTGTTCCCGAAAACGAGAGGTTGCTAAATCCATGGGAAGTGAAAGAATACTTCATAGCTAGAGAAGATTTGATAAAATTACTGATTCAGGAAGCATTCATTGGTGTTCAAACTAGACGCAAAATCAATGCACTTGCTTTGGATATTGCGCTATTGCAATGCAAAGATTTGTTTCATCTTGACAAATTCGATAGTAATTATGCAAGAAGTGACGGACTTAGCCCAAAGAAGGAATATCTGTTGAATTTACTTCTCTTTACGGGGAGGTACGAAGAGCATTATAATGTATGCTGCTATTATGCCCAGAGGGGAGAGCAATTCTATCCGCCACCTGATACATTGAGTACATTTGACGTGAGCATTGGTATGGGCCGTAGTGGCATCAAATCAGTAAATGAGGCAGACGGGGACAATGCGGTAGATATTACTAGCTCATACTTTTACGAGTATGATTTGCATTATCGGCATTTCCCCCGACTATCAGCGAGTCATATGTTCATCAATAAGTATACACTCCATATGAATATGGAAAATCTTAGATTACTTCGTATTAATGCCCTAGACAATGAAGATTGTATTGCACTTATCGGGGAATATATTGGTTTAAAAAAGGAATGGTTGAAGTATGAAAAGAATTGGTATAAAGACCAAGCAATTGAGGTGTTGAAAGAGTTTACCCGTAGTGAAGAATTAGCAAGTCAATTCGGCATTCTTCATGGCTGCTCAGATACCTTCCTGAGTAGTGGGCACTACAATCAAATTAACACGGCATTAAAGATTGGAAGAGGTATGATTAGTAAGATGATGATGTCTCAAGAGAAAGGAGAGAAAGGTTATATGAGCGATAATTGGATATCAGATTTCTTTCAGTGGAGAGCATATACTTCTGGACTCAATCTTGATTTTAACAATTGTTACATTCGACGGTGTTCACCTGAGCTGGTACAAAAGTTAAATGAAATTGCTGGATATGACGTCCTTGGTGCTAACCACTTTGCTCATTATACAACTGCAACCGAATTCTTTAAGGAAATTTGCGAAGTTTGTGATAAGAGTGGACCTGGTTCACTTGAAGATTTCTTTCTCTATATGGACGAGGAACTATATGATCTTTATGATGATCCTGATGAGGAATTTACTGATGCTTTGTTGAGGTGTCTTTTAGCAGAAAGGAGAAAGATTCAAGCTCACTTCTATCAAATTATGCATTTTCTTGATCTCGACGGTATCAATTGTATAAAAACGAAGGCGGAGCATAGTGAATTGGATAAGAAGATGTTGATTGCTCATGAGGTGATGGAATCTTTACCATCGGAATTGAATCCACTGTCTTATCGTCGTCCACTGCCATTGCCCGATGATGATCCGTTTCTCAATTACCCGAAAAATTTCAATGTTAGATATGCCGATCATATAAAGTTTGTGGGTGGATGGTTGGATGATGTGACAAGAGTTATTGATGCCTTATTCCACCGTGGCCTTGCAACTAATGAAAATTTGACAGCAATCTTTGGTAATAGCTCAATGGTATCATATCGTTTGTATGAGTTACGGAAGATTAAGGCCGGGAAGAATCAAACAAGTATAACATCATTCTTTAGCAGAAAGAAGGCGAGGCGGGGATGATACTGACAGTACGGCTGTATTAGAAGAAGAAGCTAATATGTAATCTTTTGTTTATCAATACTCATACAGATTCATATTAAACCAACTACTCATTAAGTTAAATTGATTGGTATCTCCTCGGCCCAATGTTAAGATATTTTATTTTGACTTTATGCACTTACCTACCCACCTAGACGTCCGTTATTTACGATTATGCGCACACTGTCCTTTACTATAGCTCTTTGATACTGCATGTATTGATTTTCATGGTCGAATTCCTGGTATCGGCGGTTATGGCATATTGCAATGTTTTGAGATTTCTCTGTGAATTTTAAATGGTATCCTCTGGATACTGCATTCTTTCAGCCTCTGTATCATGATCAAATATCAAGCTACTACCTTGAAAGTATAGCATGTATCTCTCATACATCTTTTCTATAGCCGGTTGATGCATGAGTATACCATTCAACATATTGACGCCATAAAGTTAAAAGATACCTTGTAAGATTTCTGGCTTCTTTTCATTATCGATGCCCGCCACTCTCCTCTTCGATATGTGTCTCCAAGAAGCTTGCCCGGGTTAGTATACCCGCAACTTTACCTCCTGTGGAACCACCTAGGACGACAATATGTCTAAGACCGAGGGTTGTAAATAGACTATATGCCTATCAGTGAAAAGTTTCATCGTGTGAGAGTCTTGGAAATAGTACAATGATGAAATGTCATAATCATGAATTTCCGTCTTACCTTGGATACTGGACAAAAGTCTGACACTGTGTACGTTCCTTTATTCGCAACTGAACCGACATTTACCCAGTAGTTATTGAACTCCGTGTTATGCCATTCAACATCCACACAACCTCGGGTATTCCGACCTATCTGTACAAAGGGTGGAGAGAACGAAGACCTATCACTAGTTGGAGCAAGGGACATCCGAACTAGTCTATTCTCTTGTAGTTCGTCTTTGGTCAGCATGAGATGACCTCCGTGAGTACTAGTCTCGTCTATGATCCCATCGTCAAGGTTGATATGCATCGATACATCTTCACTACTGCGCTCATTAATCTTGCTCAGCTCGGCAGGATTTATCTCTCTTGGTATTTTCAAAATATGGTCAAAGCGGTCATCGTTGATCATATAGGCAACATGATTCAAAACATCTCTTTTGACGCCGTAGTATGCGGTCACCACAAGATCGTCTTCCCCAGTTATGTTGTGATTCTTTGAGAAGACTCCACATTCTAATAGAGCTGCAATTTGTGTTCTCTTCACCAGGCCTAAGAATCTTCCCGATCCATCTACAACTGGGTAGCCCTCGTGGCATGAACTATTGAGAAGCTTCACTAAATCACCGACTCGTTCCATAGGAGCAACAGTCTGTAGCGGATGACTCATTATATCTCTCACAGGGATAGCTTCATAATATCCTGATACAAGATTTAGGTTCCTCAACGCCCCATTGAGGTAAGGATACTGTTTATAACATATGACCAATTCAAATATGCCTCTTCTGCTAATGCACTGGGCAACATACCGAGCTATAATAACTACGAGTATAACAGGAGTTAAGATTTTGATCTGACCCGTTCCCTCGACGAGCATCATTGCCACACTAATGGTCGATTGTTGTACTCCGGCTAACATGGCAGCAACGCCTAAAAGAGCAAAGGTTGATGGAGTGGTTTCTTCATCAACATAATGATGAACTGCATTGCCAATGGCTCCCCCAAAAGCAGCACCAACGAGAATGATGGGTGTAAAGATGCCAGCTGGTATAGTAACCCCACTCGTGATGAGAGTCAATATGTAGAAGACTGTTCCAATCGTGAGTAAAGTCTCTTGTTGATATACTGATGGATCTGTTAATATATGACGAATTGCAATTATTCTTGATCCGAACATTGTTCTTGCCATCATGTTGATTTGTCCCGATGGGCACAAGTAACTACCCATTTCTATTGTTTTGATGAGAGCTTCATCGACGGCGTCTTCATTCCCATTGTATACATTCATCAAGTAGTCCTTTGTCTTTTCAACTTGGATGTCTCTGCATGCATATGAAGATAGAGGCATGTAGAATAGAACTACTGACGTTATGATACTGACCAATGTTACTTCTAATAGCTGGTACTTGGCTCGACCTTGACCAACGGGTGGGAATCTGCTTGTAATGTTTTGCCGTAACCATTTATACCCTGAACAGAATGCACCACCCAATAAACCTCCACCGATACCAACTAATATGAAATACGGTACCTGGTCGAGGCGGTTGACGAAGAGATCATCCGTGCCATAGGTTCCCAAATTGATAATCGAACAATTGCTCAAATCACCTCTCCAAGAAGCCAAGGTGAAGACACCAATGGCATTGGCAACCAGTAGTCTCAGTAATAGATTTCTCTCAAAGTAGGATGATACATCATCAATGATAAAGAGTAATGCCCCGATGGGTGCACCAAAACTAGCCGCCAACCCTACCGATGCACCTGTAGAAACTAGATCTCTTCTCTCGGCATCTGTTGCAAAATATGACAACTCGTTCCTAATCCGACTCAGTACATTTTCAATCCATGGAATTATTGTATTCTCTCCATCATCTTGTTGTTTCTTCCTCTTCTTTCGCCATCGTTGCAGACGAACAAGTAATCTAGAACACAAAGTACCAATCTTACTACAACTTGCACCAATAATTGCTCCGATATGCAGTAAAGGACCCTCCTGACCAACAGATAACAAACAACTAACACTAAGTATTGTACCCAATATCTTAACAAACAACATTGACCAATTAGCCAAACGTTGCATACTTCGTACGCCATTTAAATAGGCTTTAACTTCTGTGCACACAGTTTATGAAGACGAGGAGAGGCAAACATAACATATGTTAGTATATGTGTGCAAGGGCAAGCAAATGAATGCAATGGAGGAACAAATGAAGTATCCAAATCACCAAGACTTCACATTGAACAAACATATGTACATGATAAAACAATACAAACGCGGACTTTCCTGGTATGCCCGATCCGGCCGCTGATGGCATCCAATAGACACATAACATACTACTTGCTAATGCTAATAAGAGATTCGTCCATAGGAATGTTTGAAATATCATTGTTTTACTTGATAGTATGTCCCAATTTGCAACTAATGAAGATATGATGTGAGAAAGTATGTGGAAAGTAAGTACAATATTATGTGCACAACATATCATACAACATATAAGTAGAGCAGCGCAATGACCTCCGTTATCCGTCCCACAGTGATGTGTGCACATCATATGCACAGAAAAAAGTATTACTCACCAGCTTGATATACAATCCTAGCTCTCCACTTGACAATAGTACCAGTACAAGTAACTAATAAAACAGATGTTAATCCAGTTAATAATCCAGCTAGTATAGTTAATACCCATCTTATAGCCGTTTGTTTTTGATCTGCATAATGTTTTGCAAGATGATGATTTTGATTATACTTTTCCTGTATAGACTTTATGCTGTATTCATTAATGACACGCTCAAAGTCTAGACTTGATATTTTATACTCTTCATCTGCTTTTGTTGTATTGTTTGTTACTGTTACTGTCTGATTGATAGAAGCACCACCGCCATTGCAATTGGCATATCCATCATGAGAGTTGCTGTTTAGTGGCTGATGTTCAGAGTTCATAATTATAATTACTCCTATCACCAACAATGCTTAATTAATAATACGAAATACATTGCAATATAAATTATAAAGAAGTTAATATGATAATTAACGGCGGCGGCCTTCACAAGAGAAGAGACCTCTCAATATGTACCAGCGCAAGCATAGGTAGGTTTTGATAACAATTCATCAAGTCTCAGCCATAAAACCGTTTAATCGCGAAATAATGGTATCCGTGACAAATAAATGAATCACGAGTTCAACAGATTCGCTTGTGATTGCGGGCTTCTTTGCCCTTTGCTCAACTCCAACCAATCACATTGCAATAGGGGAGGTTTATTGGAGTAGTATGACGGCCAACTGAGCTACAAAGAGAGATATGGCATCTGCAATAGACAAACAAAGTAGCGTTGGCGTCGGCGTCGGCGTCACGATAAAAGATGACAGCACAATACCAACGCTCACAACACAATCCACCGATTTCTCGTCATTGGCAGCAGTGGGCTGCTCAGCCATTGATTCAATAACAGGCACCTACTCCAACATAACTGACAAATACACAATAAACTACAATAGCATTATAGGCGTAGGATGTTTTGCAAAGGTATACGAATGTACGAACCGATCAACCAACAAAATCTATGCAGTAAAATCTATAGAAAAAAATTACAACACCACAATTAATCCAGATCATTTAATACGCGAAGTGGAATTATTAAAAGAAATTAATCATCCTAATATTATTAAATTAATTGATATATATGAAGATATTGATTATTTACATATAGTTACTGAACGATTGTTGGGTGACGAATTATATGATAGAATACGAATGAAGAAGAAGTTAGTAGAGGATGGTATTGGTTGCTTCCCTGAAGATGAGGCTGCTGGTATTATACGTCAGGTTTTGAGTGCTTTGTTATATTTACATAGTCATGATATTTGCCATAGAGGTGAGTAAAGAATAGATGTTTTTGTTGGGGGTTTAGAGTATAGACTTTTGTGCATATCATGTGGTCACTTTTGTTGAGCTTATCTAATCTCTTCTCTATACCATCTTCCAACACACTGAACAGATATCAAACCGGAAAATATAATGTTTGAAACCGAAAAAGATGATTCACCAGTCAAGCTAATAGGTGAGTGAAGACGATATTTAGAGGATACGAACTTCAGGCTCAGAGTTTGAGCATATCATATGAACATTTGTTTGTTTGTGCACTACTCATGAATATGCCCACTCTTCCTTCCTTCTTTACTTCAGACTTTGGTGTAGCTAGAAAACATTACAAAGATAGTTTAGAGAAGTACATGACCACAACAGTTGGCACTTCATTCTTCATCGCACCAGAAGTTTTAAATGAAAAGTATGATAAGACATGTGATTTGTGGAGTCTAGGCGTAACTGCCTTTGTTATGCTATGTGGCTATCCCCCATTTCAGGGCCGAAGTAATAGAGAAGTATGTTTAAATGTCAAGAGAGGTAAGTATAGCTTCAGCTCGAAACATTGGGAAGGCATCTCGAAGGAGGCTAGAGACTTTGTCCGTAGATTACTCCAAGTGAATGTAAAGAAACGTATGTCAGTAGAGAAAGCATTGAAACATCCTTGGATAGTCAAACACTGTATTAGTACAGTGAAGGAGGGGGACGATAGAAGCTTGTCTAGTAGTACACTGAGATCGGAATCAGACTTTATTAAAATTGAACTTCTAAAAATGAGCTTGTAGAGCGAAGCACTTTTAGAAGTAGCAGTGACTTCTTGCCTGGGCTATATGAAGAGTATCATAGAATGAGTATTCTATTGGGATTATAGGATATAAATAATTTGTATTTAGAATACTTTACTACTGCTGCAAACGATTGACGAGTAGTTATGTTCAGTACAATCTCTACTCCTTCATATTCCTATTGCACACGATGTATACTATTTCAATCGAATTCTATCATTAAACAACGCCTCAACATCCTTCACGTTCCAAAATGGAGGCAAGTATACATCATCATCACTATTACCATTTGCTTTGCACTTAATCCTCAAACCAACAGCATCACATGACCAATCCTCAATATCACTAAAGTTTACCAATGTCTTCACACTACTGTAACTTACATCATTGTCATCACTACTCATTGATATCATCCCCAATGAAGATTCACTAATAACTAATCGATTGTTCGATGCATAATTGCGTAATATTAATGCAATACCAAACAATACCAATCCAGGAAGTAAACTACCCAAGTTCCAATAGTTCGGCGGACATAATCCATTTCCGCCGTCACCAATATACCACGGTACTTGATATTGTACATCGACAGGACATTTCCCTAATGAAGGCAATGCTGCCTGAGCACCAATGAATGCTGTTAGTGTTGGAATGTTATAGGACTGCAGTGTTTGGATTGTTGGGAAGAGTTGTACATTTGATTACTCGTTTGCCGACATTTAATGCTATAGTAGATGGTAGTGATTGTAATAACAGCATCATAAGAATAACAATCAGGCTAAAGATTGAGACATGTGATGATAATGGTATTGACTTTCTCATTTTGCAATTGTTGTAGATATATGAATGATGTGGACGTGGATAATGTTCTATTGATACTAATAATATGATGTATACTTTCACTGCAAACAGAGTACTGTGTATATATACCAACAATGAGAAGATGTACACAACTGAATGATTTTAAAGCTTTGATGGCTCGAACCACTGCATCTCACTGCATATTGAGCATGCTGACGATTGTTGAAGATAAAGATTTGCATTTGCAATGTGAGACATGAGAAGATAGAAGGATCGAGATCCACTTATTTCTAAGGAGAGATGATTGACTCCTACTTCTAGCAGTAACAACGATCATTGATGGCTTCCTACTATTATCTCTGCTCTCTCTATGAGTTATGAACACCACCTATTCATTCATCATCGATCACAACCATATAACAAGCTCAGAGACAAGCTCCACAGGGGTTCATATCAAAAATGGGGTGAAACGCCAGACAGACGGTATCCTATTTTAAAATTCCACTTGGCAAGAATTTGCCCTATATTTTTTGACAGAATTGATCAATTCTTCGTCTTTGATAGGAGTGTATCCATTGCAATAACCGCCGATAACCGCCGCCCATAAAGCCGCCGACGCTCTAGATATACTATCGACGATGCCGATCACGATGGTGCAAAGAACGCCACCATCGTGTACCCGCATCATCGTCTATCGTCGCCGACAGCTAATAGACGATGTATGATGATGATGAAAATTGCAAAAGGATACCACCTATGATACGGTTGTATTTGTTATTATAGATATAGCCATAATAGATAATATTCATAAAGCAGATTGTTTTAAACGATTTGCAATAATAGATTGGCCTTCTTTTATTCGTCGCCATTTTTGTCGACCGTATAAGAGAAATCAGTTTACCTAGCCTAGGTAACTCCAAACCGATGAAATTGTGTTCCGTCTGTGTGTGGCCGATTAAGAATAAAAAGCCGTTTATAGCCAAATAGATACCAAAAGAAATTTCCCAGACATTTGCCTTGACACCAAACTTGTGGAAGATGGAAGAAAGATTTTCTCTGGCTTTGTTGATCATAAGCATCCTGTAACATGGAAGATCTTTGCTTTCCAAAAGAGAATGTATAAAGAGGACCTATGAAGAAAGAATTCAAGAGTATTAGATTATTACCTGTATCTTAGATATGAGATGGAAGAAAGAATTCAAGAGTATTAGATTATTACCTGTATCTTAGATATGAGATGGAAGAAAGATTATTTTGCAAACAAAATAAGAACAAAAGGTAGGGCATCTAATTCTAATAAGATAAACATATGAGTAATTTGTTAAAATTAAAAGCTGACGAAATAGATGCCATATGTGGTTTAATAGGCATTGCAAAATGCAAAAATGTCACAGAGATATGCACCACTACCAATAATACTACCGCTAAGATCAAAATGAAGCCAGTAAAACGAAAACGAAAATACATTCCAAAGATGAAGTGTGTAGTTGAGGGTTGTAAAGCATTGAGCAGAGGCAATGGAGTTGGCAAAAATGGTGAATATTGTCTTCGTCATGGAGGGAGAAGATATCCTAGGAAATGCACATACGATGGATGCAATCATTATATACTTAGGAGCAAACTTTGTGCCAAACACTACTTACTCTGGGAGAAAGAATTAAGGTTGCACAACACAGGGGTAGTAGTAGTGGACATTCAACAACAGGTAAACTGCACCCTGCCAAAGCAGGAATAAGGTATAGGGGATATTGCAAAGACGAAGATTTGATTGTCAAGTTTTGTGCAAGCTAGCTAGCGTGACTTTCTTGCCAAGTTGGAATCTCAAAAGCTTAAATTTTACACTAGCGGTCTGTCTGGCGTTTCACCCCATTTTTGATATGAACCCCTGAAGCTCCACTTCCAACAATATGTCCTAGTTAGTGATTAAAGACTCCCAATCATAATCAACAAAATGATCAATAATCAGGTTACTGAGTATTGTTACGCGGCAGCTGCAGGCTTCTTACCATCTATCTGATACCTCTATCTTATTAAGTTATGTTCATCCTTGGATTACAGTGTTTCTATCTCACGCTCAATCAAAATTTATTTCCCATTTACTAAAGACCCCCAATTCGAAATTGCAATAAAGTGAAAGACAAAACAACAACAAAATGCAAACCAAAAATTAGCCGCCCAAGATAGCTCTAGCCTTCTACGAAGCCTGGATAATTGTTTTTTAAGTTTGTGTTGAGGGTTCCCTGTGTATGTGTAGCTGACCAATGAGACGACGTTAATGGCGGCATCGTCTTTTCTGACTCCGCTTTATTGGTAGTATGCAGAGTATGTGTACCAGTGCAAATTTTCACGTAGAAAAAAAGCTTGTAATTTTTACTCCCAAATTTGCACTGGTTGATTTATCTTGAACCGGCCTTAAATAATGATGGGATACTTATGTAGAGATAGTGATTGGAATATTAGAATATTACATAAGAAGTTACCAACCATAGTCGTAGAGATAGTGATTGATGTATGCTTTGTGACAATAAATGACGTATATTGCAATAATAATGTCCATAAGAAGTTATATGTATTATACATGATTTGGTTATGTCGGATATGTAGAAGTATCAAGTTATCGTGAGAGAGGAGGAAAAGAGATTCTATCGCTATATGTACGTACAGATGTCATTTTTGATATTACAATGGCAGCAGTGAGATGACCATTAACTTGCGGTTGTGAATGTTAATAGTGGGTTTAGCTGTAACCAAATCATACAAACATCACAAGTTGTATTATATTAGACCGATATATAACAACAAATCAAGCTTGCAATCAAATCAACTAAAGAATGACATCATCAAACCCAGACTTTATTCATCTCATCGAATCGAAACGATTTCAAACATCAGGCATTAGTAGTCCCAAGAACCAGGCAAGGCAAAAAGAACAACAAAAGGCATACAGTAATGAATTGATTAGTCTTCGATTGGTACCTCCATCGTCATCACTTGCATTGGATAATACAAATGATAACAATGCATCATCTAAACCAACAACTTGGAACATTCCACGCTATAGATTAACTTTGGGTTTTCTAACCGAGACTGTGAACAGAGGCAGAAATGACACATTACCAAAGTTGCATGTCACTCATCTCATTGATAGTAGAAGTAAGGATGTTATTCTACCATCCAATGATTTGAGAGTTCAGTGTAGATCTACGCCGGTTGTTTATGATGTCGTTACTCAACTAGCTGGTGGTATTAAACAAGGAGGAGTGTTAGCCCGTTCTGGAGATTCTGGAGATTCATATTACAATGGGGATATGTTATTCCTCATTACAAATGTGCCGAAGCAAAGTAGTTCCGAATTGTTTGATGTTCAGCCGGTTGACGTACACCGGTGGTTAGTTGAGTGTGCCACGTCGAGTGTTGAAAAGATCATGATTGCAAATGACAAGATTCAAGGATTGAATGAAACACTTCAACAGTTGGAGAAGACGTTGGCAAATGTACATAGAGCTCCTATGTATAATGACAAAACCGGCAGAGCAATTACAGGAGAGGCATTACAATTAGCGAGGGAGAATAAGAGGACGTCATTACTAGATGAACAAGAACAGACGAAGAACAACTTGGCAGCGGCGGAACAAGCTTTGAATGAGTTACGTTTAAAACATCTACGGCGTATGGAAATGGAGTTGAGCATTAAGAAACGAAATGATGTCGCATCAAACAATAGCAACAAGATGTCATTCTCAGTCAAGTTACACGGCAAGAAGAAGGAGTATTATACAGACCTCATTACAAAGCAGAAGGTTTGGAGTCTTCCAATGTATGCAACTGGTAGTGGTGATTTAGGTAACAATAGTACATCAAATGATACGGCTTTAGTATTGGCTGACATTATGGCATCAAAACAAGCCCAGCATTTTGTTGATACTAGCAGCGTCTCAATCGTCGTACTGCCAGGTGAGTGGTTCTATACATATCTTGTGTCAATCTGTCGTTGTACTATCAAATGCCAACCTCATTCTCTCTTCTATTCGTCACCACTTAATAGACGGCTCTGGTGTATACGAACACTATGAAGAGAACAATCCGTTTTCTACTGGGAGTACAAATGATACAGAGGAACAAAGCAGGGGTCATCACACGTTGTTTCACGGTCATTTCAATGAGGGCGAATATCGCGAGGGAACACTACATACTGATGTTGGTGTCTTTTCAGGTACTTTCCAATCCAATGGGCAGCCTTGCAAAGGAAGGATGAAGTATTCAGATGGCACCGTCATTAGTGGAGACTTTACTTTACCTCCGACATCCAAGGGCGACGTACAATGTAGTACCGAAGAAGAGGAGGTAGATGCATCTCCACTAGGTCCAAATCCATATCGCCTAAGTTTACCTCATGGTGATATTAGTATCCAGTTCAAAGGCGGGGCTTCATACCAAGGTGAAATGAAGTATGGAACTATATCTGGCAGTGGCACATATAAACATTCACAGGGTGAATTAAACGGGGAGTTTATTAGTGGAATGATTCAAAATAAGGACGGTGTTGCAGGCCTAGGAGGCTCGAATTTGCCTAGAAGTCTGTTATTCAGTGAAGAGCGCTTGTGGGGACCTTGAAAGAGACACATTCCTTCTATTATCTACCAATTGTATTTTATGCTTATTGATATGTTGTTGCCATATTACTAACTAATCGAATAATAACCGAAAGATCTCCAAACACAAGTGCCTTTTCGTGTCTTTACTTGTCTTATGAATCCATCCACTAATAGTACCGATAATTATCATCGGTCGTAGAGGCTTCATCCCTCTGATCACTTTTAATCTCCGCCAAGTATGCTTGATATAATTGTAATGCTTTCATGTAATCATCTTTTGTTACATGTCCATTTTTTGTGTATAATTCTTTAATTTCCTTTAGAGAATCATTTTCCCCAGCCCTTACGGCAATCATATGATGCCTCAATGCTCTCTCCACATTGCCTGCTTCCCCCTCGTTAATGCCAAGATTGTGCCTTGCTGTTGCATCTCCTCCCATAGCTGCCAGCTCATAGTAGTGATTAGCCTTCTTATTGTCAACTTCCACACCCTCTCCAATATCATAAGCATAGCCAATATTAGCATAAGCATTGGTATAACCAAGCTCACTCGCCCGATGCCAGTATTCTAATGCCTTCTTATTATCTTGTACCAGTCCATATGTCCCATCAGAATAGTAACATCCAAGATCGTAGGTTGCATATGTATCACCTGCTTCCACTCTTTTCTCGATCCTTCTTACTCTCTCCTCGTCTGAAGTTGGGTCCGGAGTTCTACAGAACGGACACTTTTGATTATCAACTTCATTGCCTTCGTCATCAAACAGCGGTGCATGAATACATCCACAGCAAATAACCTTTCCACAACATGCCATGTAAATCCTTCCAGTATGTAGTGTTGGCATTCGTAGAAAACAGATTGGACAATCTTCTGCTGGTGGAGGTTGTTTGAATAGTTCTTTGTCATGTATGAGTAACTCAGCAGCGAGCCTGAGGCTTTCTTCGCACTCTTTCTTATGTTTATGTCGATGTTTCTTCTTGCATGCTGCATTGCAATACTTTACTTGTTTACATTTGTTACATGTATTCGTAACGTCTCTACCCTCCTTGCCACAACTGGCACATACTGATACAGTCTCTTCTACATCGTTCATATTTTGTAACATATAATTAATCTCACACACACCATCATTATTTGATGTGTCATCGCAATTTTTGTTGGGTGTGCTCATATTTTATCAATGTAATTATAGATACGGCACTTTACTTTAAGCCAGTTGATCGGTAAATATTGTTATTCTATACCATAAAGATGCTGCAAGACGAGGACAAGGCCACTCTGCCCCTTTTAGCGTGTTGAGTGTTGAGTGTACCTTATCAAAAAAGTGCACAAGATGTGTACTTTATTTATATAAAATCCTTGCTCGTTCTCTATATCAATTCTATAGGCTTGAGACTATTACTATTTGAAAGAGTTACGGAAAGTCTCTTTCTCTTTGAGTATACTATACTCCTTCCACTCTATATCTCTTTGCTGCTTCCTGAACATACTACCTGCCTAATGCGGGTTGAGAGTTGATAAAGTTCACTGTTCACAAAGTCTTCTTCCCAAACTTAGTTTTCTAATTTGAAAACTGAAAAGAAAGTAAGAAGGAGCCTATCTAAATGAAAATATATTGCATCCATTATCATTAAGCATGGCAAACAATAGAACACTCTCCGGAGGAACAGGACGCTCATCATCGTCATTCGGTCTATCAACGACAATATTAATAATAGTATTGAACTCGGTCATATTATTATCTGTGCAGCAATTCTTCACCTCTTCGTCATTGGACGGTATTATTACACCTTCTATCGTTAGTAACAGCCCCC
>Ga0214478_100667_pt1 | contig 19827 bp, 15 predicted proteins | sample M1_20Mar14CPVII9_2_FD_178001 | JGI IMG/M metagenome (GOLD analysis project Ga0214478, IMG submission 178001) | Marine eukaryotic communities from Monterey Bay, California, United States - M1_20Mar14CPVII9sort6BwellD7 | ecosystem: Environmental > Aquatic > Marine > Unclassified | place: USA...
CATCTTCTTTTGAAATCTCTGGCTGTAGATCACGACTTTGGCATATCGTGTGTACAATGTTTGTGTCTACCAGTTGAAAATGATTCATACCATTGATCATTACAACAGAATGGTCAAATCTAGCTTCGTCGGAATCCTCAGTACGACTGACATCAACATGCACATGATGTTCAATATCCTCAGCGATCCTAGCGGCTCGAACGACTCCATCTAGATCTCCGACAACAGTTAGCCGTGGTATACTCTTATATGCTGCATTCTTGTTCTTGCGGTGTTTTCTTTCCACAAAGGATCCAAGTAAGATCATTCCTGCAACGTTATTTAAATCACTCGGATCCAATTGTTCAAGAATCTCAGGCAAAAATGTCCCCCCTAATGAATGGCCTCCAATGAATATCTTATTCTGTAATGGATAACCTGATGATTGCAGTCCTTGTATGCATTCTTTCATTGCATATGGAATGGACAATGGGTTTGCCGCGTTTAGGAAGAGTTTAGGCACAACAATCCAGGTAGGATGTGTAGATTGTTCTTGTATTGCAAGAGCAAGTCCCTCATACTGTAAAGGGTCAAGAAAGGCGCCTGGTACAAACACTAATGCAGTTTGTTGCTGTAGATACTGTGTCTGTGAAGTGCTCATGCTCTCATCTCTCTCATTACGATTTGCAGTGGTAGTAGCTAATGCATCTTCCCGAAGAGTAGGACGAAAGATGATATGATTATGTTTGTGAATTATTGTCTGAGCCGGTAGTATGGTTGTTGCTGTGGAAGAGATATTCGTATCCACATCTACTGATACATCATCATCACCATTATTCACTCTTTCGAGGTCGTTGATTTGATCTACTGCATTTGTACTATCCCATAATAATGTAGAATGAGCATCGATGATACTATCATCGGTAACACTCTCCATCGTATCATCTGATGATTTCTTATAACTAAGTTTTGATTGAACATTGACACTCTTCACATTGCAATTCGATGCTGCTGTTTTTAGATTACTGCCTGAAAATACAAATGCTGAAGACGACGACGACATCAACACCATCATTAGTGCTAATGTCAATTGAAGGGTAAATACAATCATATTCTACAATCGACTATTGAGTATCAATAAACTTATTCTTCTATCTCTGCTCTATCTTATTGACACATGAGAATACTCAATATATCAAAAGGTACAAATAAAAGCTGGCACTGCCGACTTTCACTGGTGCAAGTGGTGATAGAGGAGTGATGGAGCCGTTGAGTATACTGACATTCGATGTGAGTAAGGATACTGACATTTGTGTGATTGAGTATTTAAGAAGCAGCGAAGCTGTCCAACCCCAACCCCAACATTGGATCTACCCGTCAATCTAGAGCAAACTTTGCAACTGCTTGCACAATATACCATTACTATAATTTTTCCATATTAACTCTCGACAGCTGATTGGTTGACACCCATCAATCCCAGACTAGAGCAATTTAACAACTGCTAGTAAACGCACAATACACCATTCCTATTATCAACTCTACTCGAGTGTCATCTAAGCAGGGGGGAATGTCGAACTTATTACACATAATAATCTGTCTAACATTATTGATAGCCACAACATCATTGAGTAGTACAATGGTAGACGCATCTAACGGCGGCGGCGGCGGCGGAATCCAAGCTATCGAATTCTCTCAAAACACTAAAGTCATGTACGAACAGATGCTAAGCAAAACACCATGGTTTGTAAGAGATAATGCCCGAAAAACTATGGATGCAGCAATTATTGATGTATGTAACGGAGTAGTAACTGAGAAAGATATGTATGAAGTTGTTAAGCGAACAACACCAAAGTTATTCATACAAAAAAGTTTTGATATCATTGAACAATACAAGACGAACGTTTAATAAAGAGAAAAAATGTTGTATCGTCAGTTCAGATAGGATCTGAGTATCTAAAGTGTCTAGAATTTTGAGAAGAATGATAGGGTGTATAGAATGGATTCGGGATGTGCACAAGCAGTAGTACTCTTCCTTTAGTAAGAGGCGGTTGATCTGAGCATAAAAGTTATTTGTACAACAATCTAAGATATAGATTATAAGTTAGATATAAATTATAAGTTAGATATGTACATGCACAGAACAATATGTGTAAGGGGAGTATATCTGTTTCATTTTCTTGAGGATGAGATTAGATTGAGTGAGTTTGAGTCCTCAGTTGCAGTGATACAATCGCTTACTCACATATTTGTCGGTATCGCTTAACGAACGAAACCAAATATTAGATTGTCAGCAATATAATAAGAGGCGAAGGCCAGCCTACTGTGTGAGTGAGTGAGTGCAGCGCCATTATGAATGCCATCAATCGATTATCTATCAACGATAGAGCTTGTGTTTGAAAAGGAGTATATATATGTACAAAACAAGCATGAAGTATCTTCAATACTTGCTCTATGCATCCCCCATCGTAGCCTTTTCACCTAAACCACTTCGTCACTCAGCGTCGTTAGGGTTAGAGTATCGATCATCAGTATCATCATCAACTACAGTGCCGCTCGTTATGAATAATACTCTAGCAAGTCTACCCATCGATATGACTATTGATACATCACACTTCCCTTCGTTCTTTGACGATAATATTGCAATGGAGCAGATTAAAGATCTAGAAGCGATTACTAAATCATCCAGCATCGTCGCTACAACAAAATCAACATCAACGGTTGATCATCTACCATCTTACCACGAACTTGAGATAGCTGACTATCATACTATCAACAATCTAGAAGATATTAGTCAACGATTACTTCGAAAACAACACAAGGCCTCCCTGGGAATGCATACATATCACATATTGAACAAAAGTTACTCATTCTTAGGTGATACTGTGCGACATAAAACGAATGATTTCAACGAGGCGTTAAGACGTCTTGCATACACTACAATTGTCAATGTCCATCAGAAATCGACGCTATTGGATACCATTCGAAAGTATACCGGTTTGGCAGAGCATCAAACAATACCAACTAGGCCAACGACGAGAATCAAGAAGACCTTAGACAAGTATGATATCTTACATTGGTTAGATCGAGCTGATCGACTAGAGGAGTGTATATTGGAAGATGATGACGGCAGCGAGTCATGTTTGATGCATACTGGAGAGTATACACATCTGAGTTTGGATCTAGTTGACGAGATTAATGTACCCTATCCGGGATATATCAATCTCATTAATGATCGTCTGTGGATAACTGGCTTTTGTTTGACAAACGATAGGGGTGAATTGCACTCATATGATGTGAATACAAAACGCATGTCATCGGCAAATTATTTGACGTCCTCCGCGATCAAATGGCCCAACGAGGTCAACGCTGCACCAAAGGAGAACACAGTGAGTTGTTCAGAAGGTAATGTATTGCTAGTAACTGACGGATTTCTAGTCCCTGGGAAGGATAAAGGAGGTCTACACATTGTCAAGAATCCAGGTGACGAGGATGAAAGTCGTGTTAGTTTGACTGGAATAACAGATTGGTTCTATCATAAAGCAGTTTGGATGGACATGACAGGAGATGGACGTCAAAGTATCTTATGTGCGAGGGCCAAGATGGACTTCACTGGCAAAGGCGAAGGTCAGCTGGTTTGGTGAGTGTGTTGTGGTGTGAGTTTACAAACACTAACTCTCCAACTTGACTCACTTCTTGACTTGAATAAACTTGTACACTTCATATTGCCAAGGCTTGAGCGTCCACTACCTCATTCATACGACGAAGACACGGGAACTCCACTAGACGAGGATGGTAGTTTATTCGATCCGTTCAGTCCTCGTCACATGCCGTGGAAATCGAGGTATGCCATTCTTTTGTCTATTGGTGTATATGATGTGTATCTGCTTAGATTGGCGTACCATATCTTATTTCTACTTTCTTTGTATTTCATCTACAGAGTACTGGCCGAAGGACCAGACGTAATGTTTAGTGTGGCTGACCTAGACCCATCCGATGATACTATTGAGATTATTGCAAGTCAATTCTTCCAGAAGAAAGTTTCACTACACTCTATCAAGATTGGCTCTGATCCTCAAGTTGTATTCAAACGAGTCATCGATGATCAATGTGGCTCAGCATTTAGTTCTGTTCTTGCCGACCTTGATGGTCCAAATAGTATAGCATCATCAACAAGTCCACTGCCTACGGTACTTGATACAGGTAGTACTATCGCCTGTCTAGAAGAAGGAGATGCCTTCTCTCATTTATTAGTCACTAGCCATGAATGCAGTGATGCCAACACAAACAATCAAGATACTTCTACAGTATCTACTGCTAATCAGTCTGAGACGATTGATGGAGGATCATTGTTTGCATATAGAGTACCAAGGGATTGGAGGACAGAGGTATGGACTCGTAGCATTGTTGCGACAGGATTCAAAGTAGAAGGTCACCTCAGGAATATGATTAACCCAGGTTCTCCTGGCTTTTGTTATACCTTCTTCCCAACAAGAGGAGGCAACAAGGGCTCAAACAAGTGGCGTCGCCCATTGATTGGTCTTTCAGGTGACTGCTCTGAGTCTGGTTACATTCTTCAGCCCATAGAAGGAGACAGTAGTACTAAGTACTCGCTTATGAGTGAAGTAAAGTGTGGTTCTACAGTTGGCAGCTTAGCTATCGGATACACAAACACTGGCTCAACTCAGATATATGTGCCTTGTTATGAACAAGATAAGATACTTGTATTTACACTAGGCGAACACTACAGTGACGATGATAACACATCACAGGTCGTCACAGAAATGATGTATAAATTGTAAATAATGAGATTTGGTTTGATATAGAACTCACATGGTGCTCTGAATACTATCCTACCCTACCTGATAAGATCTGTGCCTCAACTTTCCCTATCTACTGCTATTGCACCCTACTCGTATAGTGTTCTACATTAATGATACCATTTGGTTGTGACCACAATTTAACTGAAAGGATGTATCAGTTTGTGTAGGATAGAGCTCGCATAACCATACAGTAAATCAACGGTAGTTTGATGTCCACGGTTTCCTACGAACAAGAGATTACAAGGAAATGAAGATGAGCCTAAAGTCAACATTCCAAGTATATACTGCAGAAGAGACCAAGGTTAGTTTACTTACCAAAAAAATACCTTGCATATAGATAACAATCATAGTTGACCGAGTTGATGGTATAATAGTCTGTACGAAACAAATAGAATTAAACTGATTAGAGAAGAAACTTGATAAGGCCATATATACACAATAGTTGGCTCACCTTTGATCAGCTTCACCTTCATAAAGCCTAACCGTTCATACAGTCGTATAGCACCTTTATTGTAAAGAATAACATGTAGATACAAAGCTCCGCATATTAAGTCTTCATTGTGTTGATCTTGTATCATATCAACCACTTTATTCACTAATATACTACCTAGACCACATCTTCTAAATTCTCTTGTTGTACCCAATGTCATTATGTAAAACATTCTTGGATGTGATCTACAATTTGGTATTAATAGTTGTGCAGTTTCATCGCGTGGTATTGCTTCATTAAGAGTGGATCGATGTTTTTTAGATGGTAGGTTCGATGGTAAGAAGGAGCCGACAATACAACCTATTATACGTTCAGTATCATCATTGTAATATGGACCCTTCTTTTTCTGTAGTATTGTCTGCTGATGTTGTGTAATATTACCATTGCATGTTTTTCCACTATCGTCAAACTGAAATCCATTGGAATAGAATCGTTCCATCCGTTCCTTCTCTCGTCGATGATGTATTGATTGTGCCGATTCACCACTCTCTATTAAATCATCATTGTTAGTTGCCCCATTAGATGGCGATTGATGTGATGTAGTAGTAGTAGTAGCTTGGTATGTTCTTTGACTACTTCTGCTACTACTGTTCGTCGTACCTCTATCATCATCATCATCTTCTTCTTCAAACTCCCAAAGAAAAGAATCCTGATACTCCTCATCTGAGTTCACTTGTTCACGACTACTACTATCGCCACCACCACTACCCATCCAATTGCTAAACCAACCAGATTTATTCTCCTCCTCACCTTCCTTTTGTTTCTTTAATCTTGTCTCATATTCATCATTTGATAACTCCTTGAAGCATGCTACACAACAATATAACGATGTATTTGTACCCGGTACTAACATTTGTTTTTGCTTTGTATATCCTTCCTGTTGTTGTCGTCCATTGTTTGGCTTGGCGGCAGTACCATTTGCATCTCTATCATTATCTGTACAAGAAGATTCACATAATGTATCAAAGAATTCATCCTTATAATCAACAGGGAACCATTCCTCATGTAATGTTTGTATTACTCTTCTATCTGATGACGCTATTGGTCTAAAGTATACTATGCCGCAATGTTTTTTCTTTGCACTGCTGCTGTTTTTTATATTGTTTGGTAGTTGCAATGGAATACTATCAAGTGTAAGTGTGGAGTTGGTATCATGTTGAGATGATGTAGTTGTAGCAGTGGAAGTATTCATTGCAGAATAACAGGACGTCTCTTGTGGACATTCAATATGTGATGACTCTTCATTCGTTAGAGTGTTATTATCTTCATTGTTGGAAGGGTAAAATAACCACATCTTATGGACCAGTAATTCTGATTTATTGGACTTTGATACTCAAATATAATAACAAACCCTGCCGAATAATAGCACATAACCTGACCATAAGTATAAGCATTAATACTACTTACACTATGCTATTGTCGCTCGTATGTATACGTAGGTATGTACAATATATTATAGTTGGTAGAATCAGGAGATGGTATCCTAAGATACCTGCCTCACTTACTATACTTCTAACTTCTTCAACTTAGATCAGCTACGAATAGATTCAGAATCTACTACTATGATCTATTGATCTTCATTCTTTAACAACACAAAAGATTCTATTTATTTCCATTTATTACACAACATCTATTTTTTGTATCCTATCTACAGCCCTAGCATCAACTTTTAAGCATATGATGTGATCCTTTTTTTAGAGCAGCTGCACAATTTGTAACTTCCCATTCTTAATCATTTGATTGATAAACATAGTTGAATCCTGCGTTAATTTCCTCTGCTCGGTGTTTCTGCTCTTTTCTTTCATCTGAGAAATCCTTGAACTTGGCAACCTCATCATCGACAGCACCTCCGTCACCATAATTGTAGTTGTACTGCATGGCTGTCTCTACCGACTCTTTCTTTGCGGCCTTGATGTTATCACCCATGGCCTTGAACTCAGCGCTAGTTTCTTCTACTACTCCTCCATCGCCATAGTTGTAGTTGTATTGCATAGCTGTCTCGACAGATTCCTTCTTGGCATTCTTGATATTGTTTTGCATTTGCAAAAACTCAGCACTTGTTTCGTCAACAACTCCGCCATCACCGTAGTTATAGTTGTACTTCATAGCAGTCTCTACCGACTCTTTCTTTGCGGCCTTGATGTTATTCTGATTGGCTAAGAACTCAGCACTGTACATAGATCACAAGATGTGAGTGAAAAAAGGTGTGAGTGGTTTGGGGTATCCTCATGTGTGAGATATCAAAAGCAGAAAAGAGATGTCATACAACTCACCTCGTCTCATCGACGATACCTCCGTCGCCGTAGTTGTAATTATACTTCATTGCAGTCTCTACTGATTCCTTCTTTGCTGCCTTGATGGCGTTTTGATTGGCTAGGAACTCGGCGCTGGTCTGGTCTACAACTCCGCCGTCACCATAGTTGTAGTTGTACTGCATTGCAGTTTCGACAGATTCCTTCTTCTTTGCCTTGATGGCATTCTGATTGGCTAAGAACTCAGCACTTGTTTGGTCTACAACTCCGCCATCACCGTAGTTGTAGTTATATTGCATTGCAGTTTCGATAGACTCCTTCTTTTTAGCCTTGATAGCATTCTGATTTGCCAAGAACTCGGCGCTGGTCTGGTCTACAACTCCGCCGTCACCATAGTTATAGTTGTACTGCATTGCAGTTTCGACTGATTCTTTCTTCTTTGCCTTGATGGCGTTTTGATTTGCCAAGAATTCAGCGCTTGTCTCATCTACAATACCCCCATCTCCGTAGGTGTAGTTATACTGCATAGCCGTCTCGATAGACTCCTTCTTTTTGGCCTTGATAGCATTCTGATTGGCAAGAAATTCAGCGCTTGTCTCATCTACAATACCACCATCTCCGTAGGTGTAGTTGTACTGCATAGCCGTTTCTTTGGCTTCCTTCTTTTTGCGCACACGTTCATCTTGCATCTTCTTAAAGTCAAGTGTGACATCGTGCACACTAACAATAACACCAGCATCTTTATTTAACTTGGCAGTTTCAATGCTTTCCTTCTTGGCGGCCTTTTGTTTCTCGCCCAAACTCTTGAACTCCTCAGCTGTTTTAGTAGCAATGGTGGCGTTGACTTGGAAACGTTTAGCTGATTCTTTTGCATCACGTTCGGCCTGTTTACGGGCTGTTTTGTGTATGGGGAAGGTGAGAGAAGAGGGGGAAAGGTGTGTATTAGAGTTTCAATGCATCATGTATCCTAATAGATTGAGTTCCGAACCATCCTCTTGGGTCATATTATGAATATGATACTTACCATTCTTCTCCTTATTCTTATTAACGGCAAAATGGATAGGATCAAAGTTAATTTTCGTTTCATTATTAAATGCCTTCATACGATCTTTCACTGAACTTCCTCCACTACCTGATCCAAACATACTCTTCATTTCATCTTGACGTCGTGACGTTGCTGATCTTGCATCACCTTGGATACTTGATCCATATCTTGATGATGATCCATATGACGGGGTACGAGATGAAGAAGAGTAGGAAGGTTGTGGGGCACGACGGGCTGGTGGTGTAGATACAACAGAGCGTGGGGATGGAGCTGGTTTTGCCTTTGGTGTGGGTGTTGCCTTGATTGACACCGCCACGGGTTCTACTTCTTCCTTACCACCATCAAGCGTGGTGAAGAATTTAGTTAAACATACACCTAACTTTTGTGCAGCTGCATCATCACATACTGGCATTTCCATGAATTTAAGCTGTAAAAGAATTTATCATATAATGTGAGTTTTCCATTGCAATAAAATCATAGTATAATATTCATATATTAAATGCACACACGTAATCAGCCCCCTGCTAGGTTTGCGTTGCAATAAAAATCATATCTCAATACATAGACACAAAGTAACTCCAATCAGCCCCACCACTCTTAAACTTTATAAACTTACCTCATCAGTAACATGTCCAACAGCCTCACCACTATCAATCATATCAATAGCATAATCTAATAAATTTTCAGCATCATCCAAGTCATCACCACCTGATATGTTAAGTTGTTGTGTTAGTAAGTCGCGTAGTGTATCCGTCTCATCGGTGGATAGTGGACGTGGTAATGTTAATTGTGTGTTGACACTCATTGTTTTAATTTATTTATATATTTGGTATAGTTTGGTATTTGTTTGTGTTCACTTGTAAAGCTTGGAGTTCTCAGTGCGTGTCAATGTTTTTAGTTAGTCGTAGATTTTGCAGAATTTCAATTGCAATGATGTACCTGAAAGCATATATCAATCAGAAGATGCCAAACCCAGAAACAATGAAGATATGGCAGAGATAGATGAGGTGATATAGTTACCGAGAGAAGTAGATTTGCTGTACTATTACAGAAGCCAAATATTATGTTGAATGCTAGATTTTTTTAAGGGGCAGTTGAGAGTTGAGAGGTAGGGCAATAGATAGGATACCATACTACTAGTAGAGAAGCCTCCATCTATGAGCAACTATTGTGTTTAATACAATGATTGATAAAGTATACTAAACGAATGCCATCATCAAAAGTTAGTGTAGCCGGAGTAAATGTTACTCTATCATGGCCGCCGTCATCATCATCGTCAGTACTCAACACATCAGACATATCATCAACGCCAACATCAATTAAAGGTGTTGTGTTTTTACTCCCAGGAGCGATGATTAGTATATCTGAATATAATAATATAAGAAATGTCATACTAGAACGAAATTATTTAGTTGTTAGTTTGTTTATGAATGTACTATGGCCAATCCGTGACAATCATCGAAAACATGCAAAGAATGTAAAGAAGGTATTTGATGGACTCAAATCTATATACAAACAAGAACTTTCAAAGATTGATATGTATACAATTATAGGTCATTCAGTTGGAGGAAAGGTCAGCTTGCTTGTGGCATCCATCATTGATTCAAGACGAGTATCATCAGTATTAGCTTTAGATCCCGTTGATATCAATAGTGTTGAGTTTACCAACAAGCGTGGATCTAATCTTTCTCTACCTTCAAATAGTGGTGACAATGAAAAGGATAGCACATCATTAGGCATTGCAATAACTGAAACTTGTAGTGATGAAAAGGCCGCCTTGGAAGATGATTTTGTCCACATCGATTCAAAAGAACAAAGTGACATGAATACAACCACTAATATAGTTCTGACTTGTACTGATGGAGGACGTGGCATTCCAAAAGCACACAACGCTCATTCTATACACATTCTACATCCAGTAACAACATACTATCATCACAAAAATGCAGGACATATGGCTTACTGCGATAACGGCGGCGGAAGATGGGCTGGGAAGTTCATGCCTGTTATTGGTACTAGTGAAGGAAATGATAAGGCGAGAGAGTCTACTTATGAGTTGATTCGTCAAATCCTAGATTGAATACTATCTAGTAATTCCATTTACATCTATTCTACATGAGGATACTTTGCTTTGGGCAACATCCTTTGTGTTTACTTCTCAATTCCGATATCACGCTTTAGCAAAATACCATTCAAGGTTTGACTTTGTCAATGAATTATTAGTGCATATCCACTGAAAATCTTCAATGTCTTCAATGTCTTCAATATATTCTTCTTTCATTGAATTGAGGACGAAGTTACACTTTTCTGTAAACTCATTATGTTGACCACTCACATTGTCATCGACAGGAACATCATTTTGTACCTTGGTATGTACTACGCCGACATCACTTCGAAACACTTTGATATGCATAATTGCTATAGCTTTATGAATATCTGTAGTCAAGACTTCCTTATCTGATACTGACATTGATGAATGCTCCGCTTTGAACATTTGAGATAACTTGTTTGTAATATCCATAAGATCATCTTTTGCATTAGAAAACATATGATATGATTGTGTTTTCTCATTACTGCTAATGATATCATCTCCGACTTTCTCTACAACTGTTATTTTGCTAGGAATATCGCGTTGACGGATCAACTTCCTCTTTGAATCTATACAGTTGACGAGAGAGTACAGTATAATACCAACTAAAATCAAGTGAAATATAATCCGTGTATGGCGACCGTATTTTGCTATATTATTCTTGAGCTTCTTGATGTGACGATGTAAATAGTGTAGAGATTGTGGCTTAGAGGGAGGTAGAGGATATCTTCTACTACTAGATTGGTATGTTGATGGTATGGTTTGACGTTGGTGGTTGTGATGATTATTATCATCGTCAGTATAAGATTGTTCAACATCATCCCGACTTGCAATAATTGGTAGGATACTACTACTCTTATCATCGTTGCGGTCTCGAAGACCGAAGGTCGCCTTTGTCGTCTTCATACTTATGATATGTTACTGATATATACTGTCTACGTATTAGTGATAACCAGGGCCTGGTGGTGGGATATCCGCTAGATACTAGTGATTGTAGATAGTGAAAAAAGGCCGTCTGAGTCTTTTTCAACTGTCATACATATATCAAATTTGATGCCGACAGTCGAACCAGACCATACCTTATGACTCTCCTAATACACTGCTATAGTATAAGTAGGTAATACTAAGCAACAGACAGCTACCTGCTCTTCCAATACTACTCGAGAGTATATCTATATCTGTAGAAGTCGTAGTCGTAAAGCTAGCATATCAAAGCAATAAAAAAAAGTTCACATACATAAAATTATGAGAAGAACATTAGTATCAACGACCAAGCATGTACGTAATACTTCGAACTCATCACTTACTCTGTTGGCTGGTAACAGTAGTAATGATAGTAGTAAACAGTACCCGACGAATGATAACGAGGAGATATCCAACTATCATTCATTACAGAGTCTTACCATGTCGGCCTCAAGAGAGAGCTCCTTGTTGAGTGACGATGATGTCAATAGTGATGACGAGGAGGAGGAGGAATATGAGGATGTAAATGTAAATCCCATCACTCGATTACGGAAACTTACTAATAACATTGTAGACTCTGCCTCTTCTTCCATCAACCACAGCATACCGGCAGCAGCACATGTGAGCAAACGTCAATCAAACGCCAGTAGCTCAGCAATATCGTCAATCGATGACAGTAAACAACAACAACACTCCTCCGACTCATCATCATCATCATCTCAACAACATCAAAAGGCACTACTATCTCTCCTCAAAGACATGCGCAGTCTCGAACAGCAAATGGAATCTCAGAAACAAAGTTACATAAACGAGAAGGCAACATTAACAAACACAGTATCACAACAAGCAACATACATATCTGAATTACAACAAACAAATGAAGAGTTACATAAACAAAATCAGATATTAAATAAACAATTATCAACCATGTTAAGTAAGCTAGATAGGTTTGCTACAGGATGTTGGAAGTTTCAGTCATCTTCTGTTAAGAAAATGTCGTCAGCATTACATAACCAATTACGTGAATGGAATAAGTTATACCAACAACAGGTAGTAGTTAATGCAAATGTTACTGAAGACAAAACAAACAACAGTAACAATATGACAACAGCATTGAGTGTGACATGTTCACAAGAAGAAGAGGAAGCAATGGAATTAGTAACAATGGAAAAGTTGATGAACATGGAATTGGAAATCCAGGAACTAAAGAAGATGAATTGTGATTTGAAAGAAAAGTTAAGCCAGAGAAGTGATCGAAAGAAGAAGACGAAAAAGAAAAATAAGATGGAAGATGGTGATGAGAGTATCTTCTCCGGTATAGACGATACCCCTACGAAACTATTAACAAAGGAGAATGCCAAGAAGGTTCAAGTAAGTAAAGATTCACCAGTACGATCGATATTGAAACAGTCATCACGATATGATCATAGGTTGAATACACATACGTTGAAAGTCCGATTGCAACATTCTCCTAAACATTCACTACAGTGCAAGCCAAAGTTAAATAACGCTGTTAATAATTTGAATGATAGAGTTGAATCGTATATGGAGAGTGATATGTGGGCTGTATCATGGGGAGACGAGGAGAAAAGTGAAGTGTAATATATGTATATAGTTTTGAGAGAGAAGAGAGAATAATAAGAAGGAACATTCTGTAGTATATTTGGGTGTGTTTATCATCATCTTATGAGGGAGAAGAATTAGGAAGAATCTATAAGTTTTATAATAATATGTTGTAGAATAGTTACTTCGGTATCGTCATCTCATCTTATGAATATCATTATTATATTAAATATTCGGGATATCATCATCATCATCATCTTTAGATATATTGGAACCTCCTCTACTTCCTCCTCCTCCAAGACTCTTCTTGATTTCGTGTCCCCAGCCCAAGCCTGCACTAAGCATACCCTTAGCACCGGCTTTGTATATATCACCATCAGACAATGTATCTTTCACTGCACCTCGTATCTCAGAGACAAAGCTTTCATCCGCCAAAGCTTGTGATACCGCTCGTGTGACAACATCGAGTATGCTCTGTGTAAGTTCCTCTTCTTTTGAAGCCTGGACAATTGCACCAACCAAACTTGACATTAAATCTCTTACAAATTCCTCATCATTTAGAGCGCCCACAAATGCATCTTTCACTACAAATAGTGCTGTTGTTCTAAATCCTTCATTTTCAGATGCTTTTATTAATGCTTGTTGCAATGTATTTAATGTAGCTTCGTGCAAGTCATCATCCATTAATGAACTAAGCAAGGATTTTTTCAATGTAGTTGTTAATGTTTCACTCTGTAAAGTAACAACTAACAAATCTGATACCGCAGAGAATAACTTCTCTCGCTGTTCACTATGCTTCTTGTCTGATATTGTGTTTAAGGCATCTGTGAGAGTTGTCGTTAATCCTTGTGTTGCCGGTTTTGTAAAGTATTGCATTACTGGTGTAATATAGACAGTAGAAAATCCAAGTATTGCAAATATGATTGATGGTGCAATGGATGGATCAAGCCAACATATTGCCGAAGCTAGAAATAAAGAACTTGGTATGATTATATCCCATTGTGCTGTTTGATTGATATCATTTCTCATGTTCACCATTGCCAACACTTCTATATCGTATCTTTTCTACCTCTTATGGTATCTTCTTCTTTGGATCTCGATTGTCGATTATTGTTGTATCATGTATCCAACTCCACTAACGCTAAAAACTCAATCGGTTTCCTTCCTCTCTTAGGTATGGTACATGCCTGCCAAATAATTGAATGCCTCGAGCGAGTGCCACTACACGAGGTTACTCAATATGTATCAGATATGTATGGCTGCCAGGTCTCTTTCACGCGATTATGTCTACCTATGCTAGTTAACTATGTATTCAATAAATAGGTATTGTAGAAGTATGGTCAGTATTGTAGCATTTATTAAGCTCATAACCTATTAATCACAATCACGATCACACACTTATAATTTTGAGAGGTGAACCTTCATCTCTAACATTAATATAATATAAATACAATAAATACTGGTATGTCGACTGGACAGGGTAACTCCTCATTGCAAGCTGCAGCTTCTGGTCGTGGCCACCCACAATCGGGAAGAGGCGGCGGAGGAAGAGGAAGGGGTTCATATAATCAAAGTGGTAGAGGATCATACAACCAAAGTGGAAGAGGCGGATGGCAACAGCAGCAACAAGGTCCACCACCCACTACGCAAACCGCAGCTGCAATGCAACAAATGGCATCAATGGGACCAGGCGGTGCGAGGCCAGGAACTGGGCCATTACCCCCACATATTCAAACAACAGGATACCCAATTCAAGGTTCACCCTATGGTCATCCTCAACAATATCAAATGCATCCTCAGGGTGCAATGATGATGCCGCCCCAAGGTATGCCAATGTATCGTGGTCCTATGCCGCCCGGTGCTCAACGTGGCCCACCTTATGGTAGTATGCCACCGCAACAATACCCCCCACCACAATATGGGCAAGGTGTTCGTTATCCTATGAATGCCAATGCTGCCCCTATGAATCGTAGTGCCCCACCTTCGTCTCTCGGTGCTGCAGCAGCGGCGGGAGGTGTTGTAGTGGGAGGACCTAATGTGCCATCTACTAGACCTGCACCAAGTCCCCGTGTTAAGAAGGTATTGAATATTACTGATAAAGATGGCAATCCAATTACTTTTGAGAAGAAGGATGACAAAAGTAATAAATCTAGTACACCCGCTGTCAATTCTTCCATTTCACCAGTACCAACTGATGATGCAGCTAAAATAGATGAAGATAAGAAGGATGGTGAAGGAGGAGGAGTAGATGCTGCAACAGATAAAATGTCATCATTGCAATTGGCCACTGCTAAAAAATCTGAAGAAGCTGGTAATGCAATGTTAAAAGCTGCACAAGAGGCAATTGCGGCGGGATCAGCTAAGAAGGCAAAGGAGGCTGCTGATAAGAAGGCAAAGGAAGAAGCTGAAATCAAAGCTAAAGAAGAGGCTGAGAAAGCAGCAAAGGAGGAAGCCGAACGTGTTGCTAGAGAAAAGTTAGAAGCTGAGGAACGGGAAAGATTAGCAGAGGCAGAAGCTCGTGCACGTAAGGAAGCGGAAGAACGTGCCCGAAAGGAATTTGAAGATCGTCAACGTCTCGAGGCTGAAGAAAAGGAGGCACGGATTAAAGCCGAAGAGGAATTGAAAGCAAAGTTAGCACAGGCAAAGGAGCAGTCGGCATCTAGTTCTGAGGAAAAGAAGGAGAGTACTCCAGCTGCAGCGCCAAAGGCGAACATCTCACCATCTCCATCTTCTGGGAATTTCCGTCCTGTAAGTTATTTTATGTATACCTTGTGTGTGTATATGTATAGTTTGATGTGTATATATTTTTTTGATTTTGTGCATATCATGTGTCACTTTTCTAACTTTGTTTAACTACTATTATCTTTGCCTATCTAAAGGGTGGATTTCGTCCTGGTGGAGCACGACCTGGTGGTGGACTACGTCCTGGTGCTGCACCGGTGGCTGCTGCATCCGACAGTTCGGCAGAGAACGTGAATACTGCCAATGGTGGCGATTCGGCAAGGAAACCATTAATCTACAGTAAACAAATGTTGTTAAGTTTGAGAGATGAGGATTATTGTGTCTGCAGGCCCGATGATTTGATTGGTAAGTACTATTTATCGTTCTTTGTTTTTTTGAATGTCTTATTATTGATCATATCTCTAATTTGTCTGCTATTTGCTCTCGTCGTATTTTTGCCACACAAACATAACAGACATGACTGTCAAGCCCGCAGGTGGCGGGGGAGGAGGAATGATGGGACGTAGACAATCAAGTGGTAGGGGGAATTATGGTGGACAGGGACAGGGTAATTATAACCGTGGTGGTCAAGATGGACGCCAGGGAGGTGGTGATTGGTCTAGAGGTATGTGCAAATATCTTTTTTTGTTTCACATTGATGTATATACTAATTGTTGTGCTCTTGCTTTTTCTCTAAAATAGGACGTGAAATGCCTAGACCACCACAAGGCCAATCGCCTGGGCGTGGAGGAGGCAGAGGCGGTGGAGGTTCTGAATGGAATCGCGGTGCGTATCGTCATACAAAACGAAATGTTATTGGAAAATGTTTGACAACATTTTTGACAGAAATACTCATTAACTTGTTTTCACTTTCATACATCACAAACACAGGACAAGCTCCACCTCCGAATAGGGGCGGAAGAGGTGGTCATCAAGGTAATCGTCGTCAGTCCAGCCGTAACAATAACGAACCATTCCCTGATGATGATTTTGCGCCCCTTGTTGTTACCGAGAATCATTGGCGTCCAGCAAAGGACACTTCAGTTATGGTGAAGATCGAGAAACAGGTTAAGAGTATTCTCAACAAGATGACGAAGGAGAAGTTTGACAAACTCTCCAGTCAAATGTGTGAGATTCCAATCAAATCGTATGAGATGCTTACCTTGATAATTAAGTTGATATATGAAAAAGCTATCGGAGAGCCCTATCTTAACGATATGTATGCGAATCTATGTTACCGATTGTCTCAGACTGTGAAAAAGGGCGGTGCATTCATTCAAGTTATTGAGAGTGATGAAGATCCTTCTGCGGAACCTGGCGCCGAAGTCGATTACAGCGAGGGAGGGAGTGGATCAGTATCATATCGTTGGAGTCATGATGTTAGCACAAGTGATGCTGAAATTGTTGGACCCTTCGAGACTGACCAAAAGTGTATTGATGTGGCTATTGCCAATAATGACGAGAATGATCCTATTAAGCGTGAAGATATGGAATTGACACTTCATCGTCTTCTCATTCAACGTGGCACATTCATCAAGATTATGAAAAGCGAAGATGACAAGTACTACACTGTCTTCTTCCCCATGGCACAGGCAGAAGAGTGTGGACAACAAATCAGTCTTGAAATATTTACCAGTGAGATTGAAGCACAGAATCATGCTGTCAAAATGAGCACCTTCAAGCGATCATTATTGAACAAGTGCGAGGATGAGTTTAACAAGCAAGATATCTATGATGAGTGGAAGAAAGAGAAGAAGGAGTACGAGAAGAAGAAGTCAACTCTCTCTGAAAAGAAACAAAACGAGATAGAAGAAGAGCTGGAGTTCCGTCGAATGAAACTCAAGAAACAAATGCTTGGTAACATCAAATTTATTGGCGAGCTTTACAAATTAGCAATGCTTAAGGAGAAGATTATGAGGTTCTGTATTCACAGTCTTCTCAAGATCGAAGAGGTTGATGGTGGCCTACGCTCCAAAACCGGAGAGGATGGTGAGATGGATGCCGAGGATCACGAGGCTCTATGTCACTTGTTCATTGCCATCGGAAAGAACATTGACAACCCCAAGGCTCAACCCTACATGACATTTTACTTCAACAAAATTGCCAAGCTGAGTGAAGATACTACCATCACTCAACGCTCTCGTTTTGCCTACAAGGATTTGATTGACATGCGTGCCAACCGATGGAAGTTGAGGCGTAAGGTTGAAACAGCCAAGACTTTGGAGGAGATCCGTAAGGATGCAGAAAGGGAAGAGCGGCAGGCTCAGGCACAGAGTGCTGGATATGGAGGACGAGGCGGTGGAGGACGAGGCAGAGGTGGAGGAAGGTAAGTTTGTCTATTCATATTCGTCCTTTCTTTGTCAAATACAGAATTCTCAATACATTATAATCATACTTCTTGCATATTTACAGAGGTTATGACAACAATCGTCGTGATGGAGGACGCGGATCAGGCGGCAGAGGAAATTACCGTGATGACAATCGAGGATATGACAATAATCGCTCAAGTCGGGATGGTGGCCGTGGATATGGAAACTCATCAAGAGGCGGAGCTTCATCTTCTAGGGCACCTCCTGTTACTCCTGGTATGGGAGCCGGAGGAATCTTACCTGTTCGCGGTGCTGGTGGACAAGTTCTCTCGGAAGAAAAGCTCAAGATTAGGGCCAACAATATGCGTCAAGAGTTCATGCAGTCCAAGGACAAGAAGGAACTTGAAATGTCTATTGAGGAGGTACTATCATCCCCTAATGCATCAAAGATTATTGTTGCGACCAATGTTGATTATGCTGCCGATTGCAAGGCCACCGAGCTCAAGACTGTAATTGAAATGCTTGAGCATCTCTATAGGAGCGGCAAGGTTACCAAGTCTGACATTGAATCTGCAATGGCTGATTTAGTGGAGTTTATTGATTCATTTGCTTGTGATAATCCTCGCATCTATGATTATGTTGGTGACATGTTCTGCTCATTTGCAAATATGCAGGCACTTACAGTTGCTTGGCTTGCTGACTGCACAAGTAAGGTTATGGAGGAGAGTTGCAAGCCCAAGGTGATTGATGGTGCCATGAAGTCAATTCAAAAGGAATACGGAACTGAAGCAGTCAAATCTTGCTTCGGCGATGCAAGCGAGAGGCAAGCACTTGAGAGGTTATTAGGTAAGGCCAAGTTAACCGAGTTAGAAGCACAGTTTGTCTGAGGTTTTCATGGGGAATCAATCCAACTTAAGAGGGGTAGTATTAAGACATAAATGTTGTTTGATGGCACTTCTATTGTTGTGTATTAGCTGTCGGTGTCTACATAGCGCCTCTATTTATAGTTTTTCTAATGAGTTACAAGTTGTTGCATGCATAGAACGCCAAAGCCAATAAATACCGAAGCTTAAGCCAACACCAAAAAGCCACAATCAGCCAGCCGTCATCTCAACTAACCATATAATCATATTTAGACAGCCGTCATCTCAACGTCATCTTAGCCGCCTGCCTTTTTGGCCACTCCATTTTGGTAGGATATAAATGGCGAGCAAACGTTCATTTGCCTCTTAAAGCTCTTGCCATGCAATAGAAATGGACACCTTTACTACTCCACCATCATCTTCATTATGATCACCTCGGTTAGGCTATTTATTCTATATCTGTCTGTAGCATTCTATTATCCAACGACGACTGCGTTTTCTGCAGTTCAATTGCGAACAAAGATCTCAATAATTGATCGACGAAGATGTAATGATATCATACCCCATAACTTGAGTGCTAATTCCAATGATGGTAATACTAAAAAGAAGGGAGACTCTCTCCGAGATGCAACGGGCATACGTCCATCTCTTCATCCTACTACTATTAATTGCATCGCCGAGGCATTATTGCTTAGGAGTCAGTGTATTCTTGGTGAGTTGATTCTATGATGTG
>Ga0214478_100668_pt1 | contig 19798 bp, 16 predicted proteins | sample M1_20Mar14CPVII9_2_FD_178001 | JGI IMG/M metagenome (GOLD analysis project Ga0214478, IMG submission 178001) | Marine eukaryotic communities from Monterey Bay, California, United States - M1_20Mar14CPVII9sort6BwellD7 | ecosystem: Environmental > Aquatic > Marine > Unclassified | place: USA...
GTGGAAAGGGTTGGGCTGGTGTTATCAAATTCAATGACAATGTATTCCAACAGTTTGAAGCATTCCGTAAGAGAAAGGATACATTCAGTTTAGGTGTGTGTAATGGCTGTCAGCTCATGGCTCTCCTCGGATGGATTCCAAACAGTGAAGGCCTTCCTGAGGAGAGACAACCTCGCTTACTGGAGAATGACAGTGGAAGGTTTGAGAGTCGATTTTCAAGTGTCAAGATTGTTGAAAGTCCTGCCGTCATGTTCAAGGGAATGGAGGGTTCATCACTCGGCGTTTGGGTTGCACATGGTGAAGGTCGCTTCCACTTTCCTGACAAACAGATACATGATAGTGCTATTTCATCCAATCTAGCACCACTTCGATATGTTGATGATTCCAATAATGTTACGCAAGAGTATCCATTCAATCCAAATGGAAGTCCTGATGGCATGGCTGCATTATGTTCTGAGGATGGTCGTCATCTTGCTATGATGCCACATCCAGAACGTGTCTTCACCACATGGCAATGGCCTTGGATGCCAGAAGAATGGAGTAGCTACAAGGTTGGACCATGGTTAAAGATGTTCCAAAATGCTCGTGAGTTTTGTGATAGCAATTAGTATATGTGGGGACAGTGGTCAACAGACTGGCCATGATAAAGATTCAAATGTCAAGATAGTTTAATAAAGAATAGCCCCAATCTTAAGCTGGACAAATGCTTTACCAGTATTCTGTGTCAATAAAAAGTACCCCAACGCCTAGCAACTAAAAGTATTATACATAATTTCTTGTGTGACGGATACCGATGACCTTTTTTCGCGAAAGGAACTCACTAACTATGACCTTGCAATCATAGCAACTAGGTAATAGTAACTGTGATCAGGCGCAAGACAATCTAATGCATACCATCCGACGCTAACAGTGCATGCAGCAGCTGGCCGACATCACCATCATGATCAAGGAGAGGCAATCGTGCACAATCTGGGAATGGTTGATGATATTGTGTGATTGATAATGGTTCATAATTTTGTTGCAACATCGTTATCGATTATTAATCATCATCATCATATCTATCATGGCCAATATTCATCCATATGAGGAAAAAGGACAGGGTAGCGGTGAGACTCTATCCACCCCCCACAGTCCTGTTGGTAAATATGAAAAGAGAGTCATGATTACATCCACCCCCCACAGTCCTGGTAAAGGTGATAAAAAGCGTGTCATGATTACCTCTCTTGCAAGCATCACCATGAGTTCACCAACTTCAGCTTCTTGGAACCCAGACATCTCCCCGTCGCCATCGATGACAAGCTCTCCTCCATCTCCAGCACGACGAGCCCTCAATCGTATTCTAAAGCCGTTTAGTCCTCCTCCTCTTCCCAATCTTGATGACGACGATGATGCTGTCATATCAGATTCGATATCTGATCATCATGGAGGTTTGCAGAGTAGTATATTGCAACTTACTCTCGAGGATAGTATGGATGAGCAACTATCCTCGGATGAGCAAGTATGCTGCAAACAGAAAGAGGCCAAGGCAGTCATTGCACAACTGCAAAAACGAGCTGATAATCATATACAAGAAGGTCATCTGACTAGTGCTCTGTCTATTCTCAATAAGAGTTTGGCGTTGCAACAGAAGGTATATGGGAAAGATCACGCGAAAGTGGGGGATACTCTTAACCTCATCGGTGAGGTGTTGAGCAATATGGGTGAAGACAATCGATACATGGCAATGAATAGCTTCGAAGAGGCGCTTGATATTCGAATGAATATCGATCCCGGTAGTGAAGATGTGGCTACGACTGTCAAGAACTTATGGTTGCTATTGCACGACGTACATAGCCACAATGAGGATCACAAGGATACTTCGACTTCAGGTGCCGAGCTTATGGAGCTATATAGGAATGATTACATTTGTGAACGTGAGAAAGCTCTACACTTGAAGCAAACAAGCCATAATGTGGCTATATCATCAAAGGATGGTGATGGTAAAGAAACTCTAACTTCCTTTCATGATTTTGATCAAGGTTCAGGTGAGGATTCTATGCGCCGGTCTTATGTTGAGCAACAGATGAACCGGCGTATAAATCAACCAAAGTTCCTGAGACTAAGCCAAACCCAGGGCCCTGTATACTAGTCGGCTGTATTAGTCAGCCTTGTATTGTTAGAGAGATGCAAATGTATTGATAGTTAGGAGAATGTACTGATATAGTAGGAATAAAGTGTATGGCTAGACATGTAGATTAACAATCCTAATCAATCCGCTACAGTAAACTCATTCAGCCATAGATCTGTCTTAGCTTGTTTCTTATCATTGTCTTCCTTCCTGATACTACTATACACTTTGGGCATATCATCATTCTTCGCTAGTCCTCCCCTTTCATTTGGCACAAGATGTGTATACTGTGCCTTTTTGTGTTGTGTTATATGGGTCTTTCTCTCACTATTGTTCTTGCTATGGCTTGTCTTCTTTGTACTCTCCTCCCGACGCCTCTTTCCGTCTTCATTGATAAAATCCTGTCGTGATACTTTGACTTTGTTCTCTTGTGTGCTTGCTCTTTGATTATCAACTTGAGTGCTTATCCAGGGTGTATCTTTGTTCCTTGTCGTGTCGCCTGACAACTTTCTCCATTGAAGGATTGGCCCCATTCTTTTGGTCTTTTACATAATCTATACTCGAACTCTCTCTAACGTACAATACATAATGCCCAACAGAAGAAGTAGACAACTCAAAGAAGAAGATAGTGTGTTGTGAATCTCGAGTCCCATAAAAAATCTCAGGTATGGGGCTGCGGTCTCGATGCGATACAACTCTCTTACTTTACCGACTCTATCTCTTCCATACCTTAACAGTGAATACATACTTAACTAAATAATATACCACAGCTATCTACTAATCGTCCTTCTTCAGTGTTTTCTCATAAGCCTATTTTATTTTTATTCCTCTGCTGTTACTGCTGTTACATCATCATCTGTTTCTTTGCCACTTCAAAGCTACTTTTCACCTCATATTTCTTATCCTCAAGTTGCGTATTGAACTCTTCCTCCTTAGACTCGACGTGATGGACTTTGACATGGCAAGGTCGACATAATGGGCAGCACTTACGACGTTCAAGACGACCTTCTTCTAAATCCATCATCACACATTCACTGGGATTCCTGTCTTTACCCTCTGGGTCGACATGATGACCATCAACTGAACAGAAGTCTCTGGCCGGACCATTCAAAATAGAATGATCACACAGAAAACATCCTCCAATAGACCGCTTCTCATAATAGTATTCAATCTGCTTCACATAGATTGTCCTCTGCCTGGCATCAGCGTCCCTCCACTCTGGTTCTCTGAACAAGGTAATATCACGGAAGTCGTATCGTTGGATTTTGTCGAAGCGCTCCTCAAGGTCACTGTAGGACACTTTATTCAGATCAGTTGAATCAATCAACTTGTCAACAACGTCATGTACCCTCTGACATTCAGGAGTAGCCTGGACATCTGAATACATATGAACACCTTCTAATTGACTATAATTCCCGTGACACTCAGGATCCAAATCCCAATATGGCTTGGTTGATCCAAAATGGTTGTGACAGCGTTTACATTCCTTTTGTGACTCGCCAATTTCTGCGACTAAACGGGACATCTCATATTGTGCAGCTTTGTAAGACAAATCAAATGACTTTTTATCAGCCTTACTGGGATCTCCATCGGCTTCCACATGATTACTTTCACCATCACCTCCAAACATTGTATCCCCGTCGTCTGGAAGTGTATCACACCCGGGGCACCCATGTTGTTTGTACCTCATCATATACAAAAAGCATAACTTTAAGTGGAATTGTGTATGACGCCGGTCGACTTTCTCATTGAACCGTTGCTCCCAATCATCTCGAAATATTGTGATATCTATCGGTTTACCATCTGGGCCCTTGACAGTTTTGAATAGATCAATAGTCTCTTTTAAGGTGTAATCTTTTTCGGCTAGCTTTGCTGCAAAGATCTCATAAATCAGATTCTTCACCTCCGCTTCTTGATATATCTCATACACAGGCACGTGGTTCTTGCTGTCCTTCTTCTTGATCCCATTCTTGATTGCAAGATCATTTACCTCCTTAGCACGATCGATCATTGCTTGATGATTGTAAATAGCAGAATTACCCATACTAAGACGACCTAGCCTGACGCTCACATATTGGGAGCATCCTTCTAAATAGTCGGCATTTTTGCACTCTGTTTGCAAGCGCACCTGTAATCTTGTTAGTTCAGCCTTCTGACCAAATGATTTGCACTCAAGTAAATGTTTGATGATACCACCACTAATCATATCTTGTGATTTCTTTGCACTATCGTAGAATAACTTTTTATCACAGCAAGTACATAGAATACAGGGATATCCTTCATGATATTTATCTCTTTGTGAATGATGAGTAAAGGCTTGGATGTCATCAGAAGTTACAACACTCATTTTAAAGTGTTGAAGAGCCAGTAAAGTAGCTCTTGGAAAACAATTCTTCTCCTTTTGTGATAAGTAATTGTCCAGTGTCTTATCTGGTATAACAACTTTCCAACGAAATTTACTATCCTCCTCTTGTGGACAAGGAAGTATATCATATATTAATGGGGTCATTGGATATTTCTCCCACCAACCTTCCTTAGAACTGTACGGAACAAAACGTAGTGTTACCCCTTTGTTCTGCTCACAACTCATGAATTCAGGAATTAGACCCTTATCAACCACCCAAAAGATTGTTTCATTTCCTTTCTTTTCTCTAAATAAGACACCAGAGTTGGAATCTGTAGAGTCTGAGGTAAAGTCTGAATGTTCAGGAGGGAATTTTAGGGATAGACCACTAGAAGCTTGTGCGGGATGTGATTGCTGTGTTGCGGCTTGAGCTTTAGCAGCCGCAGCAGGTACGACAGCCTGTACGGGAGGTGGAGGTGCCGCCGCGGCTGCACCGGCTGGACGTCTTTTTTCACATCCACCACATGTGTTACTGCCAGCAATCATGCCATACCATTTAGCAGTTTTGCACGTATCACATGTTTTCAATGTCGGCCGTGGAGCTGCTTGATTGGTAGGTGCATTAGAAGAAGATGCCCCCAACTCCTCATCAACTTCATTACTATCATTATCGACCTCGCCACTACGTTTACGCTTTGCCATTAATCCCCCCGCAGCAATTAATGCCACCAATCCACAAATAACATATATATCTGTATCATCATTATTACCATTGGTTGCATTGGCACATACAGTAGTAACTGGTAATAATAGAAGTAATTGCAACTGCAACTTCATAGTACATAAACTAAACCTCAACTCCGTACGCACTACAGCATGTTGTACTTTCTTTTGACGAGGTGATGGCAGTGGTGGTGATGGGGTATTAGCTACCGGAGGTGGACGAGGAAGAAACATATCATCTGCTAGCCTAACACATAATTTATTGGAACAGCCATTATGACATTCATTACATGATGTATTGATTTGTGTACTAGATGTATTGATGGTTGGTTGGGGTGGTGGTGGTGGTGGTGGCAAAGTAGATCTCCTATTTGCAGGATTATTACGTCCATTCGTAGGAGATTTTTTACGTGGTTTGTGGTCAGGACCTAGCGCTTTGGTAGGACGGTTGTGGTTGTGTACATGTTTATATTTGCTACGTCGGATGTTCTTTTCGTGCCGACGACGACGTTGGCGTAGGCGGGGATTTTTATTATGCCCGCAAGGATTGATCTTACGGCGGCGGCGCTTAGGCTTCTGCCCAGACGAGTTAGGATTCATTAGGGATAGCAGTGGCATGTTGTCATGTGCTGAGATTGAGATGAGAGGAGATTGTTTTGAGAGTGAGGGGATGAAAGTCACGTGATTTTTTTCTCACGTGATTTTCACAAAAATCACATTCAATCGCACATCTACTAATACCCGTCTGCCATTAACAAACAACTACTAACAACTATATACCCGTCTGCCATCGGCACAAACCAATATATTCTAATATTTATCATCTAAATCTAAATAATGGACAAGACGCAGAAGCAAACTAAATCATCAGCACTAACAACTCTACCCAATGACAATAATACCAAACCAGATCCTCGTCGTATTTCTTCTTCACCATCGCCACGTAAACGCAAGCCGCAACGTAAACGCAAGCCCGTAAAGTATAACGACGACGATGACTACAACGATATTGATGAAGAGCATGTAGTTAAGAGTGATTCCGAGGATGAATTCGAGGCCGAGCAAAAGAAGAAGAAACAAAAGAAGTCTCAAAGGAAACAAGTCGCATCAACCTCAACAACAGCACTAGTGGCACCGACAACCAAGCCAAAGAATAAGCACCAAGCCAAAACGAAAGCCGCAACACAAAAGAAGAAGGATATAGCCAAGGCTTACAATAAGAAATTGAATGAATTCCATGACAAATTGAAAAAAGATAATAAAGCTAGTGGAGTGCAAGTCAATAACTCCACAATTAAAAAAGGTAGTGTCAAAATCCAATTGAGTAATAAACCAATAAGGCAAAAGAACCTGTCCTTCAACGAGCAAGATACATTTCTCCTCTCAGAAGGAGCATGGACTCAAGATCGGTTCAAAGCTATCATATGCCAGTTTAATAATCTGAGCGAAGCTGAGAAGCGTCCATTCTTGGAGCGTATTCTACAAGATCCCTCTTCGTGGGATGATTACTCTTCTATCACTTCTGCTACAAGAAAATTATTCAGTGTACGACGACAGGGACAAAATCCTGTACAACTCAACTTTTCTAATGAGAAAGAGTTCCACTCAATGAGACAGAAGGAGATTACATCCAGAGGTCTTGTAGATCAACCAGAGTTCAACACGGCTCGGAAGAATAGTTTTATCCGCCAGATCACAAGAACTATTATTGGAGAGATTGAAAAGAGTTCAAAGCCCAAGGACAAGAAACCAAAAGCAACCATCAAGCTTCAATCTACAAAAGATAGGGCTTCTGCTGCTTTAGCTAGAGGCCGCCCCCAAGATGTGATTATGGAGAGCAATCATTGGAAGGAGTCTGCTTCATTCCTTTACATGTCGTGATTCCAATAGTGATGGATCCTTACTATCTGCAATATATGAATGAGCACGTTGATTGGGATGTTGAGTTACTAATCGGATATCAACCCTACTAGGCGGATAGAACATTGTATTAAATTAGATATCACTCAGGCACAGCACACATAATATCGTCATTCTCCACAACCTATTCCTCTATTCAATATGGTACTGCTCATGAGCTTGTTTTGCTACTTCTTTCCAAGCAGTCAGCTGTGATTTACTCAGGCTTTTGTACTCTTTCCTCATGAGGACTTGTATATCTTTCGGAGGGAGGCCGGGATTCTGTGCTGTCATTTGAGCCCTTACAGAATCACAAAAAAGATAAAAGCCATTTTTTGGACGCCTTGGTTCATTAGGGTCAGGCTTCTTCTTGGGTGTAGAGCTCTTCTTCTTGTGATCATTTATAGTAGATGGCTTAGCAGCAGCAGACTTCGCGGCAGCAATCTCCTTTGCATACCGCCCAGTCATGATATTCGCCTTCCTTTTCTTTTTCGGCTGATCACCAGCGTTATTTGATGATGATTTATCTCCATTCCCTTTGGTAGCATTCTGCTCTCGTTTTCTCTTATTCTTTGATCTCGCAGGTACCTTAGTATCTTGAATACTGTTGGTTGGTTTCTTGGGCTCAGTTGCCTTTGTTTTTACTTGTTTCTCTTTCGCTGGCAACTTCTTGTTTGGTTTAGATTGTGCGACATCAATCTTTTTCTGAGTGGATACTTTCTTCTTCTTCGATACTTTATCAGTCGGGGCAACTTCTTGCTTGGTTGGAGATTCTTTCGACACTGCTTTGGACGGCGAGTCTTTCTTGGTTCCATTATTTTCTTTGTTCAAGGCAGGTCGAGAGGTGGATATAGGTGCCTTCTCGCTTTTCTCATTGATTGCAAGACGATAATATGGCTGCCTCACATAGAATTTTAGTTATTTTATAATCAGCACATTCACTATTCCTTTAATTATCCTTCTTGTTGCCTATAACTTACGACGGCTTGCCTCTTTCCACTCCTGATTCAAAACCTTCATAACTGAAGGTAACTCCAATGGCTCCTCTGACCCCCCCTCGTCATCAATATCATCATCCTCTCCAGTGTATTTCATGATCATCTTCTCTTTGTCAAACTTGTATGGGAATACTAGCTCAAGGTCTTCCATCAAGTTGTCGTTGTCTAGTAAGTAATGAAACAGACTATGGTACCTACAATCAATCAACCGGGTGATGACCAACTCTGGGAATAGATTTTCAATGAGATCATAATGTGACTTGGCATGTCGCTTGATTTTTGCTGGTTCGTTTACCTTCTTAGTTACTAAAACTGTTGAGCCAATCTGGAGGTCGTACAATAGTGCCAAGTGATGCAAATCAAAGGCTGAAAGATTATCTTCATTGGCAGTGTGATCAGAATTGACAATACATTTGTTTTTGTTGTATTTCAATGATAATTGGCCCTGTAGATCTTTCATTAATACTGATCGTATGCTCTTTCCATTGAACTTATCTTCATCTGCTGCCAAATCAACTAACCGATGATAATATTGACTTTCCATATCCATAAATGGACCTTGTATTTTCATATCCTCTTTGTTGTATTCAGATGGCTGCTTCACTTCATTGTTTGGCCATTTCGTTTCCAACTTTTGTTTCCTTCCTGCAGGTCCAACGTGATGCAATTCGTGGAAGAACTGATAGTTTAGCTCTTTGTAACTTGGTACCTCTACCTCTTTCCCTGAAGGTAAGCGTACAGTACGTGAGGGTTGTTTCAATGTATGATCTGCTGCACGATCAGCTTTCTCTCCAATGTAAACACTGTCAATCCTCTTGTTGTTGTAATGTTCACTAATTGCTGGTAAGTGTTTCCGGGCTTTATTGATAAAGTCCACTGTGGCTCCTGCTAGACGGTTCATTTCCTTCTCAAACTTCTTAACCGTCTCGTTCTCCAAGTACTCATCTAACATCTCAGACGCATGTTTCGGGTTCACTACATTGTATTTGTTTTTATCCTTCCATTCTGTTAGATTCGTTACTCTTGCCCAATCAAAGAATGACTTTATTAGATGATTGCCGAACAATGTTGTATCACTTCTGATATTGGTGTCACTCCGCAACCATTTATAAACTTCTTTCTTATACTCTTCTTTATCACCTACCAAACCAGCCTCTAATCGAAGTATACTTAAAATATTTTTGCATTTTGTTACTCTCATTGCATGGGTTATTCTCTTATCTGATGATGTTTTTATTGCATTTGTTACTGTCGTCAACACTCGTCTCAACTTATTATTGTTAATTTGATCGAACCACCACTTACTTTTTTTTTCACTTGCAAGATATCCAGGTAAATATGATACGGCTAATTTTGGGTCACTTCTCATCCAAGGGCACTTTCTTGTCATGTACTCTAAATTATCTTTCATTACCTCAATACAGTCATTTAATGTTGCTCCTCCTCCCACCACTGTTAATTCTTGATCATATGGATGAATACGATTATCTTTCTTACTCCACCAATCAAAATGATTTTTGTTACCATCACCAATTAATGCTGCAACATCCTGCCAAACTGGATCACTACGTGGTGGTATTTCATCTTTGCCGATGTGATGATTTAGGATGATGAATCTCTTTACATTAACATAAATTGAATCGGATACCGTATGTCCAAATAACTCCTCAGATGATTTTAGTTCCATATAACTCAACTTTTGATCATCGATATCATCAACCTTTTCTTTACGATCATCTACCAACGTTTTATTGTCACCAAATGCAAATACTTCTTGTACCTGTAATGAAGCAGTCTCCCTTTCCTCTGAATTGGTATTTGGATTAACCAATACCTCCAATAGCTGACGAGGAACGGTTTGTGTGTTGGGTGTAGCACCAGACATAATGTTATCCTGTAGGGCTTGTGGTAAGTCACGAGAACGTTTCACTTTATTTACAGACTTCTCAACATCCTCAACAATTTGTTTATTATTTCCCATCCTAGTATCATTTAATTTCCTCTGTGCCTCAGATGATAATATTGGAAGATCAAGAGATTCAATCGCTTCGGGGAATTTATGCATCCAATTTACTAGACGTGTAAGTGCTTGATTAGGCTGAAATGATCCCTTCTTTTCAAGGTCAACCTTTGTAATTTTATATGTGAAGTTGGGTAAGTTTTGATCCATATACATCTGGTAGATACGATTGATTTCTCTTTGACGTTCATTTTGTGTACACATTGCCGTCCAATACTCGATCATTGTAGCACTTTTAACATTGTTATCATCATCATTGATTGATGATACATCGTTTTGTGCTCTTGACATTAGACTATCAGATAACTTTTGAACTTTTGTAGGTGGTTGAGTAGTATCCTCTTCGGTTTTGTGCACGGCCATATCATCTTCCGTCCGTGCCATTAACCTATCTAATATATTTTGAGCTTCTATTTCTTTATCGTCCGCCATATTATATGATTGTGTATTAATAATAAGAATACCAAGATAGATAGAGGGTTTATGGTATTAACTTTGAATGGTTATGAACCAGGCATTTGTCGGAAAAGGATACCATTTCGATACTCATAAATCTTCACAAAAAACACTCTCATAACTCATAATTCATCATTGCTTATTAATTACCATCCGCAGTTAATGTTTTACAATTATCCTCATCAACCTATCCAATATGTCATCGGAACAGCCGCAGCAGAAGCAGATGCTCAAGCATACACTACCAAGTACCACAAACTTCCTAGTTTTTTTCAGTGAGAACTATGATAAAGGTTATCTAATTCCCAAAGGTGAATCAATGCCAGCAGATGGTTCACCTGGATCTCCATACAGTTTCATCATAGGAACATTTCTCTCAGTCATTCGGTGTAACATGGGTCTTTACATTCCAAGTGAAGTATGTCAACAATTGTTATCTGAGTCGGATATCGATCCTAAGATTTTGATTAAAGATTATAAAGCTTGTGATCCTGAGAAAATTGACAAAGATTTACGTGTGCAAATGTATCTAAAACTAACCGCATTTCTCGAGGATGCTCGATTGGAACTATCACAAAACCCGGAATATATTGTTGAAGGCTATCATGATTTGCTGGCTAGTGCGGTTGCCGATGCTGAGGCTCGTAAGTATATTTTTGTATGCCATTTTTTAATATGATGCACCGTCTCCTATAGGATGAACCAACTCATATATATATATTTATAATCAGCATCGGATACTAAGAAACCTGCCGCGGAGCAGAAATCTTCCGCCGCTGCTGTTAGTTCAACTGCTGCTACTGGCGGTGGCGGTGGATCGAAGTCTGTGAAGAAGGGAAACGGTAAGTATAAGGTGCACCTTTTTTTTAGGGTGAACTTTTATTTATTATATGCACCTTAACATATTATATCACCTACATATTATATCACCTACATTAACCACGTACAGGTGCCAAGAAGAGAGAACATGCAACTCTTACCAATGCTGCTAACGCCGGTGGATCTGATGGTGATGTATTTGTTGGTTCATCTGATGTTAGTAACAATGGGAATGGTACCACGGCTGGTAGCAATACATCCAAGAAGAGGACGAAGAAGGATAAGAAGAGTGCTGGTACAAAGGATTCATCATCATCCTTGAAGAATGGTGTTGAGAAGAATGGTGTTGATACTAATGGTGGTGGTAAGTTGAAAGGTATGTAGTAATTATTTTATCTTTATTATTTATGTGTGGTATTAACTTGTAAAATGATATGAGATGATATGTCTAACATGTTTGCAATTGTTTATATTTATTAATATAGGAACAGACAACCTTGTTGTTACACCTGCAAAAACTCCGCAGAAGAAATCACATCAACAGAAGTCATCATCAATTGCAGCCAAACAAAGTAGTATGAAGATGCCCCCCACACCTGCTGATGAATCAGCACCGGCACCTCCCAATCCATTCTCTGCCTTTTTTTCGAACAATACAGGTGAGAGAAAGAAGTGGATTGAGGAGGAAAAGAAAAAGAAGATCGACAAGGCCAGCAAGAAGACAGATTAGATTTTATATCTATTATTGCATTATGTTTTTACATATACAAGAGAAGATTGAAGTACAGCTATTACAAGTTATTACTGCATTCGTTTGTCGATGTGTTATACTCAACGTGCTATATGCATATTGAGAATAGTGACGCATTCATCAAGATATCAAGTTCATACACAATTTTGTGTGTGGTGGTGATTCACACTACCATACAACTAACATAATTGTCACTTGAAAATCAAGTCTACCAATCATTTGTATTGAATTGTTCTCTCTATTGTACTCCCGTGCCTTCTTTCTCTTTCTGCGCGGCATCCGAGACGTATGATGGCCTTCGTGGTCGCATATATGAAATACCATGCAGCAAAGTTTGAGGAGGTTGGTATAGAAATCTAACTGTCCACCAACACATCACCAATTCTAACGACGACACACTGTCCGATATATACTAAGATATATAAAACATAACCATTCAATTTAATACCCAATTATTGTCAAGTTGTTGTATCATTACACACCTACATACTCGTTCCACCTTCACCACTATTCAATCTTTTCTGACAACCGCCACACGAAATATTTCCGAATTGATAATCATCATTCCACAGACAATGGAAGCAACGGCAATCCCCGCATTCATTACATGTCTTAATTGTTTCACAACCAAATCTCTCGTGATTATAACGATCGTCCAGGTCATTAATGCCTCGGATACGCCAATACAAATCAGATGCTTCTTCGTCGTCCGGACTGCAGTTATTACAATAAGAATCTTCACACCCATTACACACTTTGTATTCTAAACATTCACTACATCCATGAATGCTGCATCTAGGGCATCTAATAATGAGTTCATTTTTGAGTAGAGACTTGCAGCCAAGATAACACCGCCTCATGTGTTCACTTATCATATTGTTGTTTGTTCGAATATTATTGATGTCAATATTGTTACAACCACCAAAACTCATGCCATCGAGATAACCCACGCCGATACTGCCGGTGATACATCTTAATACTGTATTGATACTATTAGTTGATATATTTGCTAATGTCACTCCAATTGATATACCGGAATTTAACTTTATTATGTACAAGTATTGCTAATGTGTCAGAAGTATTATCGTCATCGTCGGTAGTATCTAAAGATATGGCAAATGATGCAGTTTCTGCCGCCCCAAGATAATTTGTTATATCACATAGTATTGAAACTGCAAATTGTGAAATATTCATATTGCTATGTTTATCTATGATATGATGGCAAATATTAGAGAGTATAGAATGCAGAGATGAAAAGTTAGACACAAATTTAAAATTGATGTGGGTAAAAGACCATCCAACCAACAAAAAAACGCATAGCAGCACCTTACTTAGCGAAAACAATAGATATAGACAGTATACTGACACGTTATATGATTTACTATTGATATTACCAGGCTGAGTAGAGTTTGTTGCATGTAGGTAGAAGGATAGTAGTCATCAGAAAAATTGGACCTCATCAGATAGCGGTATCTTTCCTCGAGTCATGTCATTGCTGCTATGTTGTTTGATATATTCATATATTATAAGTAAGATACGATATACAACGTCAGAAATGAACCAACAATTTCCTCGTAATATTGCAAAATCAAAGAAATATGGAAGAATCCAAGCTAAGCTAGTACCAACAACAACTAAATCTAATGTCTTAAATGGCAAAGGAGGTATACCTAGGAATAAACGTGCTAATCGACGTCCAAAAAAGACTATAGATCATAAAATATTCGAACGTGTGGGAGAAATAGATTTGGACAAGAATGTAAACTATTATAGTTGTGTTACGTGGAGCGGCAGTAGTGAACAACTAATTGCACCAACACACAGTGAATTGATTAATGCTGATGATTATGTAGAATTGAAGGCTACTAAAGACAAATTAAATGTAGTCGCCGTTCATTTATTGTTGCAAAGATGTCTCGAAATAATGCAAGGTCTGATCTAGGTGGTAAAGAAGGTTTTAATGTTATCCGTGATGCAACCGATGTTATTGACCAAAACAAACCTGATATTAAACGAGGAGAAACAAGAGGAGGATATCATTCTACATACAAAATGGAGGGTTATCGTAAGGATCCGCTAAAGAGTGGAGTATTGGGTCGTTATGCATTCAAACCGGGCACTGAGGATAATGTTAAACAACATGCATATGATGGAGCAGCCAGTATAGTCAACAAGTTAGAAGAATGTGGAGAAAGAGTAACGAAATTCCTCCATGAAACAAAACACTTCAGGGATAAGGTCCAAAAGTTCTTGAAGTTACCTACGGTTGGTACAACTGATGATAGTATTGCAACACAATTGGCAATTGGTTGTAACTATTGGAGTCAGTGGCATCGTGACCCCGACTATTACTTTACGTTCCTATCATGTATGTGTAAAGAGGAGAAAGATAATGAGGAGGTGATCTATTACTTTGTATTCCCGGAGTATAAGTTGAAGGTGCCAATGAGATCTGGCGATGTGTTGGTTTTTAACCCAACGATGATTCATTCTTGTAGCAATTGTAAGCTACCCGACTCACATATCTTCTCTGCATATGTAAGTCAAAAAACAGTTATGACGGCAGCAGTTGGAATGGAGTTAGATAAATAAAAATAGAATAAAGGTGTTTATTTGTCTTCCGGAGAGTTAGCCAAATATAAGTATCATATAGATTTAGGAGAAAACAGGCTTTTCATCTTCACTGTCAGAGCTGTCTGATGATGACGACGATGATGAACTACTTTCATCTTGATTCTTCGCTAATGCCTTGTCATCCTCTTTCCTAGTCGCCTCCTTGGACGCTTGTTTATCTTTGACATTAACTTCTTCTTCCTCTTCACTATCAGAGCTATCAGATGAATCTGAATCTGACGAAGATGAGCTACTTGCATCTTTTTTGCTAGACTGTTTTGCTTCCTCTTCATCATGCTCACTCTCACTATCAGAATCTGACGAGGATGAACTACTTTCATCTTTGTTGACAGCCACTTTCTCATTTACCAAACTGGTTTCCTTCTTCTGTGGCTCATTCTTCTTCGCCATGACCTGATTTGATTCACCCTCTTCATCTTCACTCTCGCTGTCACTGCTATCACTACTATCCGATGAGCTGCTACTTTCATCCTTCTTTGTAGTCGCCATATCTTGTGCCTTTGGCTTTTCATCACTTGCATCCATCCTTTCTGTATCTTCCTCTTTCATTTCAGAAACAGTATTCCCATTACTCGCATCTACACGCTCCACTTGTCGTTGCTCTTTACATATTTTTGGAAACAAACGTTTATATTCCATCACATCTCCATCAATAAGTGCATCTTTAACTTGAATATCTTCACAGTATCCTTGATATTCATCTCTCTCTGTTACATATAACACCTTTGTTAATTCTTTGTATATTGGATACGGAGTACAATCTACGCCTAATTCATTATTTTCCATTCCATATAACTTGACAATCTGTAGAGTAACTCTTGGCCTTCTTAATCTAGCAGCCTTTTCTTCAGGAGTACTATTACTATCCATACCGTGTATTAGAGAGTTTGCAACTATATCATATGGTCCAAATCGCTTTGGATTGTTAATATCACAAAATGATATGTTGATATCAACATACGCATCTATCCTTGGTATATCAATATCATAATTTGAACTCCATTTTGGTTTTATAATTGTACAATATCCATTATGAAATCGTAGCTTGTATGTTGATAGTCTTGCAGTTGGGTATATATCTTTGAGTAGATTTAATAGACGTGTATTGCACGATGATGCATAATCATATGTTATAAAATGATGACATAATTCGGACCAGTATTGTTTTGTTGGGTTCAATGATAGTGCAGAAATAAGTGTTTGTGATGATGTATCATGTGATGTTTCGACTATTACTTTGATTGGAGTTGTTGCAATACTCTGATGGCCTAGATTAATGATGGAAGAAATATCATTACCCATGTTTATGATATTATGGTTCTGTAATAACTTGATTGGAGTTGTTGCAATACTCTGATGGGGAGATCGACAGAAAGGAATGCAATATAAACTACCGATGTGAGGCTCTAGAGATGGCAATATGTAATGATCTGCAATGTTGCAATAATAACCAGAGTAGAGGCTCTCTATTTAGATATGACAACTACAACCTGCAATTTGCAAATCCAGTATGATAGGATAATATGATTGGATGATTGGAGTCAGGGGAGTGTTGGAATTGGTGGTGAATAAAACTCCAAACCGCTTTCAACTCTCATAATTTGCAAAACTCGATATCATGAGAACCTCCTATTGTCTCGTACTATTATCATCAATAGTTACCACTATTCATAATTGCTACATATTTGAGAGATCATGAGAACCTCCTTTTGTCTCGTACTACTATTATCAATAGTTATCACTATTCATGCTCTAGCAGCGTCTAAACAGCATGCCGTGGTCGTAGGTGGAGGGCCTGTCGGTATAGCCGCGGCGTTAACACTTGCCAAACATCACAACTTTAGCGTTACTTTACTTGAGTCTCAACCGGCCAGCTCAGCACAAACTAAATATGATCCAAGTAAGTAATGATATGTTATAATGCGGTATGTGATATGTATTGTATTTATATTATTACTTGGAATACGTCATGGTTGATTGATGTATGATATGATTGATTAGTATTATGTATTTTCATAAGATTATATGTGCATAATATGAAATATATAATGTATGGACTAACTCAAGTCTCTTCTATCAATTTCAATAAACAGCCAAAGCATTTTTATATAATGTCAATGGAAGGAAAGTCCTCGTTTAGTTTTAGTTTTATCATGTGATTTCAATTATGAAGTCCCGGTGATTTGACTACTTCATATGAACTTCATGCGAGCATTCAATTTGCAACCATATGCACTAACAGAAGTTACTTTCATCTCTCTTCAATTTGTAAACTGTGAAACGCGATTTTGGTAGAGGTCAAGCATTCACAAAACAGTTTTCGAATATGCAAAAGAAAATTTCTGAAAGAAGTGTACCAAGTAAAGGCTTTGGTGATACAACTCTGACAATTGTACCTGCCGATCCAAGTATAGAAATACCTGAACAAAAGAAGAATCTGGAGGGTACTACTAAAGATGATATGACAAAGAAGGAAGAGGTTAAAGGTGCTATGCAAAGTGAAAAAGTGTCAGCTGTCGGGTATTGGTTACCTCGTCATGAAATGGTCAAGTTGATGGCAGAGTGTATTGATGAGCATAATGCAGAAAGTGATTGTAAGATTAACTTTATGATGGGAAAAGAATGTGTCGGTATATTACCAACCAAGAAAGCTGGCCAAGACAATGTCGTTTGTGTTACTGTAAAAGATGTAGCTACTGGGTCATTAATAAAGCTACACCAAGCTACTCTTGTTGTCGGTGCTGATGGTATGAAGTCAAAGTGAGTTTTGTATATGCATACTTGTGTATCTTATTCTGTTGGCACACCTTATACTAACTCGTTCATACTCTTAGAGTGCGGAATTGCTTGGCTTCTACCCCAACAAATATCTGGAATGCACACAAAGGGTTTAAACCAAATCGGTTCAAGCTAAAACAATGGACTTCACCATCAACTCACTTGCGGATTAAAGTGTTGCAATTACCACCACAGTTTGAGATCCCCAATGCTAATGGCAAACCTCCATTGAAAACTGCGAGTAAGGATATTTATGCACTTAGAAGTGTCAATACCGGGCCGAGAAACTACTTGTCATTAGGCCTATTACCAATGAAAGATAATGATGCAGTACGGCCGACTAACATAAATACCAGACCTGACCATGAGGTTTGGGAGATTACAGATGGTAAAGCTATGCAACAATACTTTCAAAAAGCGTTCCCTCGCCTAAACTTTGGTGATGATGGAATGGTATCAAGCGAAGAATGGGATAGGTTTGCAAAAGCTCAAGGCACACGGTATCCATTTTGTCAATATAGCGAAGGATTGTCAGTTTATGATGATAGTGGTACATGTGGCGTTGCTCTTGTAGGAGATGCTATCCACGCCTTTCCTCCCGACATAGGTCAAGGCGTTAACGCTGGTTTGATGGATGTTGTATGTTTAGATAGAGCATTGAAGGGGTTGGATACCGAGACTGGTGAGGAGATTACTGAAAAGAAGTCAAAGTCAACGACAACATTACAGAGTAGCTTGGAGAGATATCAAAAGCAACACAGTCCTGAGATAGCTTCACTCATCCGATTAGCGCGCTTTGGAGCCCCGTATCAATACAAGCAACCACATCGAGCTGATAAGATACTGCGCAAACTATGGACAATGAATGTTGCATTCAGATTGATATTGAGCAAGCTGACATTTGGTTTGATACAACCACCATGTATAATCTTGTCTCAGAATAAGGACTTGACATTTAGACAAGTTATGAGAAGAGCTGATCGAACGACTGCGTTACTCAAGACTTGTCTTGTGGGTATCATTGGAATTTGGATGAAACAGCGATTTGGCTTGAATAGTATGAGTAGTTTAAAGTCCATAATAGTAAAGTAGACACAAGTAACACACCTTATGAATTTGCAACATGGGTAGACACTATGTACCAGTTATTAGCACCACAGAGAAACAGAGTGCGTTTTAACCACGTGTGCCGTACGGTACTCAAAAATGTCTCATAAGTTCGCACGTTGGAAGATGCAACTCTTTTATTGATTGCTATTGAATAGAGTAGGTAGTTGATTCAGGAATACAATGGACGAACATCATCAGCAGCAGAATAATATGCCGGTTTCTATCTGCGACGGCGTCAATAATAATAATAATAATAATAATACCAATACCAATAATAATGATGTTGATGAAACACAACATATCAGTAACTTTCGTGAACAACATCTAAATAAATTTGCCTCCCTCTTTAGTTCTGCACGTGCCGAGGGATCTGATGAAGCCGTAGTAGGCGTACATCATGATATTGAAATGTCAGCATGTTTTTCTAAAAGTCATTTACGTGCCACACAACAACAACAGCAGCAAGTTGCAGGAGAAAGTAGTAGTAATAACATTCCTCCCTCGATATCATCAAGTTCATTATCCATGCATACTAAAAATGGTCAACAGCCTCAAGTTATGGATGGCGACAATAAAAACAGAAATAAGTTGATGGAAATAGCGTCCTTAAACATGAGTACACCCTTTTATACTACACCTGACACGATTGTAACAACAGCAACAACAGTTCTAAATAATGTTGGTAAGTGTATGTGTTTTATGTGTTTGTTTTCGTTTGGGGGTTGTTTTAGAGGATTAGGTTTATGCTATACTATTCGGGGTTGATAGTTTGGTGTTTAATAATAGTTATACACATTTATACACGTATGTATCTAACCTTTGTCTCTGTTTTTATTTAATTTTGTACACATGATATGCACACCCACACCTCACACATAAAGTATCCACATTGGAAGAACTCGTTGATTCAAGACTACGCTCTACAGTGTCACAATTAGTCAAAAGGAGTGAAACTCCAGCCCCATGCCTCAAGCTTCTAAGTCCAAGCCGCAAGCCTATACAAATTGCCACGGTCATAACGCGGTTTGTTTCCCCCGATCAACAAGATGGTGAGAATATGGGAGGAAGCGTCACATCATCGGCGGTTAGCGCAGATGATATGCTATCCATACCTCTCCAATTCAAGTCTGTTATTGATATTAAAGTATTCGGTGAAATG
>Ga0214478_100669_pt1 | contig 19770 bp, 13 predicted proteins | sample M1_20Mar14CPVII9_2_FD_178001 | JGI IMG/M metagenome (GOLD analysis project Ga0214478, IMG submission 178001) | Marine eukaryotic communities from Monterey Bay, California, United States - M1_20Mar14CPVII9sort6BwellD7 | ecosystem: Environmental > Aquatic > Marine > Unclassified | place: USA...
TGTGTTTCATCTAGCGATCAAACGGATAATATTCTAGAAAGTTGGCTGGGCGAGTTCGATTCCTCGCGCTGCGCGCTCGTAAAACTTTCTAGAAAGCGCCTGACGGCGCGAAAGTCAGAATTTTTTGAGAGTGTGTGTGTGAGTAATCACCGCTTGGCGGTTTGATTTGCAATTCCTGTGCTGTGTGCTGGAGAGTAAATCCACCACAAATTTATCATTCACTTTCATTTTCAAAGAACAGTAAAAGCTACGATAATAGCAAAGAGCTGCAAATAGATCTCTCCGTCGTCCTACGGCATTGCAATATACCATGGAAGTAGAATCAATCCAACAAGTTAGTAGCGGTCCTCCATCCTCCTCCTTCGGCGGAACAACAGCAACAATCCTATGCTGCATCTGTGCAACACCAATATCACCCAATCCATCCAACACCTGCTCCTCCTGTCTAGCCTCTCAATCAGACGTCACCCGTGGCATATCCACCGAGGCAACACTCCATCAATGTCGAGGCTGTAGTCGTTGGCATCAAAGTGAAGGAAAATGGATAGGATGTGAATTAGAATCACGTGAATTAATGGCATTATGTCTATCCAACGTATCAGGTCTCAAACGTCGTAAGAATGAAGGAGCGTCACATGGTAAAGTACGGCTAGTCGATGCGTCATGGGTATGGACTGAACCACATTCCATGAGACTTAAGATTAGATTAACAATCCAACGTGAGGTACAAGCTGGTGGAACAATACTACAACAATCCTTCATTGTTACCTTCATCGTTCGGAATCAACAATGTATAGAATGTCAAGCAGCATTCCGACAAGGGACATGGAAATCCTTAGTTCAAGTACGACAACGTGTGGGACATAAACGTACGTTCTTATATTTGGAACAATTAATATTAAAACACGGGGCACATCGTGGATGTTTGAGTATTGAGACCTTTAAAGATGGTATGGATTTTTATTTCCCTGATAAAGGCAAGGCGGCGCGATTTATGAGTTTCTTGGAGGATGTTGTTCCGTTGAAGGTATGTTTCTTGTATTTGTATTGTTTGTAATGTGTTGTATTGTATTTTGTATTGTATTGTTTTGATGTTTGTATGTTGCAAATCTCTAACTTCCTGCCTTGCCGATATCCTCTCTCCCATATCAACAACACAAACACAGGTCAAATCATCCAAGAAACTAATCAGCACAGATGACAAGTCCAACATATCCAACTACAAGTTTACCAACCTTGTAGAGATATGCACCCTCTGTAAAGACGACTTACTCTTTTTACCCAAGAAACTAGCACGACATATAGGCAACATATCCCGTCTTGTCCTTGTGAAGAATATATCCAATGTTATTAACGTCATCGATCCACTAACTGGTCAGACTGGTAACATTGAAAGTGACGCCTACTGGCGTGATCCATTCCGACCAATAATTACCGCCGCACGGACAAGATTAACACGATATGTCATACTTGGGAAAGATCCAATCTATCTAGAACGGAATATGTCCAAGAAGAATGTAGCACGGAAACAACGTTCCAAGCTTGCATTAATTACTGCCGCACGTGAATCAGACTTAGGTACCAATGATTCACAATTAGAAGAAGCATCACATCTTGGTTACTTAATGAAAAGTGGTGATGTATGTTTAGGGTATGATTTACGTGATTGTCAAGTAGTTGATGATGATGCCGAAGCGGCACGATCATCTGGTAAATTTCCCAATGTCGTTTTCGTACGTAAGTTGTATGGTAGTGTTGCCACCGGAGAAATGGATGATGTAAGTAAGAAACGTATGTTTAAGTTACAACGATTAGACATTAAAAAGGGCGAGGAGGAGGAGATGAAGAAGGGTGGTAAGAAGATGAGACATGATGTAGAAATGGATAGGATGGATGAAGAGGACTTTATGCAAGAGTTGGAGGCTGATAGGGATATGCGAACTAGGGTGAATATATACAAGTCGGAGATTGCAGTTTCAAGGGACAAGAAGGATGTGGTGGATGGAGAGAACGGAAATGAGGATGACGAAGATGATGAGGATGATGATCAAAAGATTACATTGGATGAGTTGTTAGATAATTTGATACTTGATTCGAAGCCTGATGCAGGAGATGATGCTGCCATGCAGGGCACAGTTGATGATACTGCAGTCAGGACATTAGTTGGGGAGGTTCCAACAGCTGTAGATGGTATGGTGTTGATTGGAGAAGGAGAAAGAGCTGCCAAGGATAACTTGGGGTATGTGGGTAGAGACGAGGCATTGAATATTCAACAGAAGGATACTGCCGTTGTTGTACAAACATTGGGTAAGGAGTTTAGCACAGATCAAGACGGGAAGTAGTGGGAAGTAGTCTAAATTCGTGTCAGATCTTGTGTGTAAAGTGACAGTGACGTAATCTTGCTTCTATGGACTTACCTGCTGCCCACTTGAGTCTAACACAGGGAGTTTGTCTATCCCTAACATTAAGGTTAGATTTCTATGTTATGACTTAGAGTCATTTGTATTTGCGACACCTCATTTGGTGTCTCTGTCAAACTAGTTAATGCCAACACGCACGATGCGACGAAGAAACAAAGAGCAATATCGAACAAATATGAATGCGATCCCTAAATATCACTGACTAATTTAGCATGTCAGCAGTATTGAGAAGGTCATTTGGCAGTAGATTTTGAGACAGAATGGGAAGAGACAAGTGGTTAAAACAAGGGCAAGTTTAAATGAGCAGCATAACATGCATAACAACTCCTCTCATAATTTTATCAAGCTATCACTGCAACCTTCTCCCTCATAACCCTCCAGTTAAAACAGTCCATATCATCGTTTATCTACACTAACATGAAGCTATCATTATCATCTCTCGCCGTCGTCGGTATTGCGGTGTCCACCGTTCCCAATGCCGCCGGACATCTTCGTTCTATTCCTCCTCCATCGTTGGTAGAGGAGGACAATGCTCATTCATACGACAAAGGAGCTACAGCACCACTCACCAAAGGTACCGAGGAGGTGAACCGGGTGGGTAGGAAATTGACAAAAAAGAAGCAGAATAATAATAAGAAGAAGAAGAGTAAGAAGGTGAGAGGCAGGATGGTATGCAGTATCCTATGATACCCTTCTCTTTTGCAAATGATATAATATTATTAACTTATGTCTCTTCTCTTATATCTTCTATCTATATAGACATCATCGGTAAGTTATCATCTACATAATAACAAGGCAACAAGGGTTTATATCACAAAGGATACCGTATCTTTTATGTTGCATATAAAAACTGACACATGATATGTTCATTATTCTTTCTTATATATATATATATATACAGCCAACTGGGGCACCAACAATCGATCCCGTGAAAGCAGCACTTGAAAAGAGAGCTACAGAGGCTGAACTCAAGCTTGATACTGTGAATGCTAAGCTCAAAACGTGTACTGTGGAAAAGCAAGAAGCCGAGACCAAGCAGAAAGAAGTTGCCGAAGTTGCTAAAAAGTCATCAGAGGATGTCAATACTCTCAAAAAACAACTTGCAGGTTCACTAACCGCGACTACTCGAGAGAAGAAGGAAGCAGCCGCAGCAGCTGAAAAAGTTGCTGGTCTAGAAGAATCACTTAAAAAGGCAAAAGAAGAGGCAGAAGTCTTCTCAGAAGCCGCTAAAAAGGAGGTTGCCGTTCTACAATCACAACTTAAAGATGCAGATGAAAAGCTAATCGAGTCTGAAAAGACGGCCAAAGAAGCAGCTGCAATCGTGGCTGATCAAAAGAAGGCAGCAGGTAAACTACAAGCAGCACTTGCACAGTCACAGGAAGAGGCCGCTCGAACGAAGAAGGCATTAGGTGAAGTACAAGCCAAGGCTGAAGAGACGGCTACTGCTCTACAAGCAAAACTTGAGCAGTCACAAGCCGCGGCCGATATTGCTATCGAAAAGTCACAAGCCGAGGCCGCAGACAAATTGCAAGGTCTTCAAGCTGCCGTTTGTAAAGAGATTGCCCAGGTAGAATCTGCACAGACACAATCCGCACTTGTTGAAAAAGAAGTAGCAGAAAAGGCCAAACAAGCATTAGGAAGAATGGAGGTAGCCATGAAAGAGATGACTGCTTCATGTGTTCCCGAGGCTCCAGTTGATGTAGTTTATAAGCAGGAGTCGGAGAAACTCAATGAGGTAAAGGATTTCCAAGTCCAAGGGTTGACTTCATTGACTTCAAAAGAATTCAACGACGCTGTGAAGTACATTCCACAGAATGTCAACTTTAAGTTACAGGAATTCAACGACGCCAGTCCACAAGATAAACTTTTCTATGAAGCCAAGAATGTCGAAGATATTGAGCCGGTCGTATTGAAGCCAGCCAGTAAGGAAGCAGCTTCTGTTGCTTTTGATTTGAGTAAGTTGGACCAACAGCAAGATGTCAAACAGAACGAGTTAGAAGAGGAACTCAACCGTGCTTCTGGAAAAGTTGAGTTTTCCTATTTAGCCAAGAATGCCGCTGAAGAACAATATGTCCAAATCTCTAGGCAAGATGTGATCAGCAGGGCTCAAGATGGTCTTGGTGCTCAGTGTTCAGCAGCAACCCAGAAGTTCATTGAACTAGCAGTTGCCATGATTACTGGAGATCACAAGGATACGGCTATTAATGTGATCGGCAGGGATCAAACAGCTGACCTTGTCACATATAGGGGGCAGTTGACTGATCTGATCGGAAGGGATCAAGAGTTGATTGATATCACCGGCAAGGATCAAGTTATTGAACTTGAGCCCGTTAATGATATTGATCTCTCAAGCTTGGTATCTATTGTTGGATGTGGTGCTGTGAAGAAGCAGCAACTTGTTAAGGTTGACTCTGGCAACTTTCCTTTTGAGGTCGTCAAATATCCTCTTGTATCAGAAAAGGATGCAAAGTACGATGGGACGTCCTTGCAATATGTCAAGGCTGAAGTTGATAATACCGATACTGACGGTAATTAGATCCTGATAATGGATTTATGGTTTGTGTTTAGTTTAGTGACTAATGGGTAATAATGATAATGAATGGTTTTATTGGATTTGTACCTTGTTCTTTGGTTATGATTTTGTCCTTGGGGTCTACCCACCAGTGTGATGCACATTATCATACATCAATCAATCGTCCTCTTCGTCATCGTCCACAAAGAACTCATTAAAAGTAAACGTCCCAACCCAGTGATACTGCTCTTTTGTACCACCAACACCACGGAACCTCTTCACAGCTACCATGCCCTCCTTTGCAAATATAATGTTGGAGGATTTTGGTCCTCTTATAACCTTTGATGAATCTAACGGATATGTTTGATCTATTTCTTCCAACTGTGCCCTTAGTTTTCCCCTCCGCTCTACCATATCAATAGATTGTTTAAACGATCCAATCTTTTGCAAGAGTCCTGCCGATTGTTGTTGCTTCTCTAACGTTTCCAAATCTTGAGTTATTTCTTGTATAGAATTGTCAATTGTATCTCTTCTTTTTCGTGCTCTACTAAGGATAGATTCATCAGCTAACCAACATGAACTCAGGAAGTATATCCTTTCGGCGGGTAATTCAACATCATTCCTTTTAGCTCCTTCGGGAAAGTCAAGGAACCACCTTAATGCGTACTGTTGGCTAGCAATGTTTTGTATTTGACATCCATATGCACCATCAAGTACCTTGATAACTTCTCTACCATTGGTGCTGACAAAACTTGGTTCATTTAATACTTCTACTGACATTAAGTTACTACCCATTAATGAATCTCCTCTTAATAATTGTTCTTTACTCATTTCATATTCATCTGGTGGATCGTCTGTAAATTCAACTTCTAAAGGAAATGCAAGCTTGGCACCCGAAGTAGCCCACTCTAGAGGCATTGCGGTGCCTGGAACACGTCCTATTGATAATAGTAATTCAGCTTGAATAGTCTGTAGTTGAGATAGGAGAGATATGTTGCTAGCCCGAGTAGAGAAGGCAATACATGGCGCTAAAATTGAGTTGGTTGCAGATAGGAGTAGAAGAATGAAGAGATTATGTAATGGTATCATGATTTATGAAACGGTGATCTAATGGTATATCCTACTGTCTACTATGATCGGTAGTGTTGTAACTTCTTATCCATATATTATGAGTACACAATAATGAATCCGTCCACGAACACTATTCATTAATTCATCTTTGCAACAAAGTTCATCGAGAGAAAGAAATACGATACACTCTCATAAAAAACTAAGGATATGCCTACACTCTCATAAAGGATACCACTGCCATAATTTTATGAGAGTAGGCTAGGCGTCTATCTCGCTCGTACTATTGCAATGAGTGTGTGTACAATATGTTGTGTAATAGACGATAGACGATAGAATATGACACCATGGTAGTACATAGTATATCGTAAAGCTTCGGTACCATTCAACTAACTCACCAGCATCCAGCATATAGGGTCATCTCTCCAATTGTAACGTTGTCTATGAGGACTATTTTAATTTCTTTTCGATAGTAATAGTAATCTAATATCAAGTGTAATGATGACAATTGATGTATGTGATATCTGAAATATACTAGAGATAGATAAATGAAAACTTAACCATCTAAGGTAGATTATATCAATTCATTATTAGAGATGGAACATAACAAGAAGACAAAGAAAAGTCAAGGAGGAAAAGGAAAGAAAAAATCACAAGTAGTATTGGTACCTGCTGGAGAAGTGTGGACGAGTATACCACTAACTAATGAAGCTGGGGATATAGTATCAGGTGATTTGAATGGTTCCATAGGCAAATGGGATCAGTTCTCGGCCAATGATATTAAGGCAACCTATGATGAAAACGTATACACCACAAAGTTAGAGTTGGATAAGATTTCTTCTGAGGAAAAAGCTGAGGCTAGACGTCTTGCGGCTGAAATTGAGGGTAGACTTATTAAATCAGTGCGTAAAAGTATGAGGGTAAACAATGTAGACATGAAAAGAGACCGATAGATTGGTTCTATAAAGAAGACAAGGTAGAGGGGATTTCTTGGAGGAGACAAGTGGTTTGGGTTTAGGATCATCTTTCACAATTATTGCTCTGGTGTTTATATTTGTATGCCTATTCAGTCTGTGAATCAGTACCATAATACATATAATTGAATCATTTATTTAATATCTACCTCTTCTTCTATGATGATCAGGACTACGACTTCGTGATCTTCTTCTCTTTCTATCTCTATCTCTGTCACCTCCACCATAGTGTGATGAACCTCCACGTTCCCAAGCAAGTCCTCCTGATCTACTATCTCTTCGATCACGATCCCTATCACCATATGATCCTTGAGGAGGGCCTCTATTGTTATCCCGATAGCCACCCCTTGAATCGCCACCGTATCCACCACCATAATTTCTTCCACGATCTCCGCCATAGCCAGGTGGCGGTGGGCCATTATAACCACCGCCGCCACCTCTATCTCCATAGCCATCTCGACCACGATCGTTAAATCCCATCGGAGGTCCTCCTCCTCGGCCCATCATAGGCGGTGGACCTCCTCTTCCGCCGTGCATTTGCGGTGGACCTCCATACCCACCTCCCATTCCCATTGGCGGACCACCTCCATATCCACCTCCCATTGGCGGCGGACCACCACCCATTCCCATCGGAGGACCCATTGAATTCATTTGTTGAGCATTACCAGCAGGATTCGATGCTGCTCTACCAACACCATATGTCATATTCTTACCACCCAAACCACCACCAAACTTACGTGGTAACCAATTAGGTACCGTATGTCCCCTTTCAACATCAACAACTATAGGACGACCCTCAATCCTCATCCCATCAGCACCTCTAAATGCACGTTTCATATCTTCCTCATTTTCATATTCGATGAATGCATATCCTCGACTTTCACCTGTCTTTTTATTTGTTATTAGTTTCAAATCCTTAATTGGACCATATGTTTCCATCTCACGTAATAATTTACGTTCGGTTACCTCATATGCTAACCTGCCAACAAATAATGTGTTGTAACAATTCATACCATTTGAAAATTCACCTGAACAATCCTTCTGTTCTTTACGATATGCCTCAATTAATGGTGCTAACTTTGCTTCGTTCGCGTCTTTCTTTGATTTGATTTTATCATCTTTTATACTATTTGGTGTTGGATTTATTGTCCGTGGTGGAGGCGATGTTCGTTCAAAGTGATGTAAGAATGAGGAAACTCCTGATAGGCCCGCACCTCGTTTAAGTTTTGGGAATGATGTTGGTATCTTGGCTATTCCGCTCGGCCCTACTTTATTATTGCTATTATCAACTCCCTCTTCCTTCTTAATATTATCGTTTTGTTGTTCATTATCATTATCATCATCATCAGTGACATAATTATCAGACATCAATACATGACGTTTAAAGGGAGGCAAGTGCTTCAATGGTGGCGGAGGCATAAATGTTGCTCGAATGTGTGGTGGCATCATCATAATTGCAGGACCGGATCCATTGCCACTCATCTGACCTTTTGGTGTCATGGCACGTTTCTTCTGCTGCTGGAAGCTCATGGTATAATATTATATATAAAAATGTAGGTATGGATTGTAAGGGCTAATAACTTCTATCTACTTAAACTCGACTTTTTTATTTGATGTCAATCGGATATGATAGGCGTAGTTCCAAAGATACCGCATGAGACAATAATCAACTAAACGCGGCTAGTATGTCTCAAGTGATGACATTCGACAATACAGAATAGAGTACGATACAGTAATTATTATCATATACGAATATATACTACAGCTGTTCGATGCATATCGATTGTCAATTAGTGGTGGTCTGATGACCCTCGAGATTTGTGATCGTCATATGCACACCACCATTAATGAATGAATATTCCTCTAATGACGACGCTGTATAAGTAGTTATATAAGGGTTTGATATCTATGTTCATTATTATTAATAGTAGGCAGTGGGCAATGAATAATAACATATCCGCTTGGAGAGGAAGGATACCTATCAGGCTTTATTGTTGTACGACTTTTGTTATCTCTAGACCGAATTTTGATGACTGATTTGTTGCTCTGCTTATTAGGTGGCTGATTTCAATACTAATGCTCTGGGCTAATGACCGATGATATATCTTAGTATATAGACAATATATAAACCAATGCCTTGCCATTGAGGATGCGTCGAACTTTCAATACATAAAAAGATACCCAACTTAATTGCCATCTCTTTACATCTAACACATGCAGTGCTAGCGTGGTGCTCGATAGAAGAGAGTAGCTGCTAGATAGAAGGACAATAGGTGTTCAGTTTTTGCAATACTCTTCGGTACTGACAATTCATATATATACCTAAGATATGGAAGCAAAATGATGAAAAGCAAAGAAGAACAGTCAAAGAATACTAATCAGCTCTGTACTTTGGAATTGGAAGACGACGATACAACCTCCACAACTGTGTTGCATACAACTAATCACACTAAAATGTCAACAACGAATACAACATCAAAATCATCACAACAAATCAAAGCACTACAACAACTAAACAATGAATACAAACAATTACAATCTACCGAAGAACAACTAACAAAATATTTACATCAATTACAACAACAACAAACATCATTACAACTTGCATTGGAACAATCATCTACATCAATTAAACAACAACGAGATAAAGAAAGTAAATTAAAAGATGATGAGGCTGTGAAACGGTTAGAGGAGGCGTTGATGATGAACGATAGTGGTGATGATGATAATAGTGCTGTGTGTTCTGTATGAGATTTGAGATTGGTATTAGTACAGGAATGGTCTGAGAGAACTACACCACCCGCGGTATAGCTCGACTCTTATCCACATATTGACAACCAGATACGAATACTGGCAAGACAGGACAAAAGAAGAAGAACAGAGAATATTAAAGATATCAACACGATGTTTTGTACTGAACTAAGATTGGAGCATGATCACTCATTATACATCGCTATGGCCTAGCATCTACTTTACACCCTCCAAACCATTCTACTCATCGTCGTTGCCATCGTCTTCACTTTCATCCTCGTCACTCCTAAGTATGTCAATCAGCACCTCGTCACTTTAATGATTGAATACCCGACTCTACAAGCAAGTACAACTTCTGAAAGTAGAACCAACAACATTATCATTCCCAATATACTATCAAATGATCTTATAATCTCTTGAAGGAATGTTATATAAACTGCAATCCACAACTGTGGAAAGATTGATAACAGTGTGAAAGTTGCCAAATCAGACAAGCCGTCGTTGTGTAATAGCACACCCTTCTGTCCAACAAATAACCGTATCATTTCAACTAACAACCAAACACCATACACGGGTAGTAATAACGTACGTTGAAATGCATTACAATAGTGATATTCTATATACTTTTCATCTATTATTCTTCCGACTAATATTGCAAAGAGTAGACTGTAGTAATAATTGAAATGAATTAGTATTGCAAGTGGTAGCTTGTTCTTTTTAGTTTGATGAAGAAGGATGTCATTGTTGTTGTTAGTGGTAGCCATGGATGCGGTTGTGGATGTCGTCATCGTATTTGGTTTAGTATTGAGTAGATTGGTTTAGCAATGAGTAGATTGTATTGTGTGCTATTTACCTCGCGAGTGAAAAGTAAAAAGTGAATCAGTATCTCTCACTTCTCAAGTCTTGCAATGAGTCAATGACGAATGAATAAAGAAGAGATGAAGATTACAATGCTGTTAAGATCAGTACAAGATAGAAAGAAGAAGACCTAGACTATTGATCTACTATACAAAAGTAACAAGACGACCACGATACGCATCATAGATAATCAAAGGCAACAAACTCCGCACGATATTAAACTTCTAACTCCGCACAGTATCAAACACAAACTACTTCACGATGGAGATTGAAGAACTCCTAGTGGTATGTATAATGCCATTCTTATATGGAGCGGCAACACGACTACCATTCATCTACTTTGTTATACATTTGGTAGATAACTTCAAGGTTGATATGCTTTGGGTGGGTGTTTACGTTACATTCTACCAAGCGTCACGAGTAATCACATCGGCCTTTGCAATTGTTTGTCCCAAGACTTCGCATTTCCTAGGAACGGCAATTGGTTTGGCAGGGTTCCTCACCGTCTACCTGTCTGATAATGGTTTACTAACACCATTCGTAGTAGGCACGGCTGTGGTGGGATTCTCGGAAACAATGAGTTCAATGCAAAAGTATGCCAAGAAGATGTTCCAACTTGAGCCTGATCGTGAGATGGCTAGTAGGAAACTACGATATCAATACGCATCGGTAATGTTGGGTGTTGTATTTGCATTCTCCATTGGTGGGTTTGTTTATCAGTACTACTTTATCAACGGCGTTGCATTGTTTGGAGTAATTATTCAATCGTTGGGATTGACATCCTTCTTCCTTTACCTTGCCTTGACGTCATCGTTAAAATCATTATCATCGGCATTGATTGGAAATGGTAATGAGAAGAAGGAGGAGAAGAATAACAATGCAGTCGTCTCCACCAAGACAGAGGAGGAAGAGCAACAAATCAACATTGCCTCATCGGCAGCATCAAGCAACAGTTCTCGGTCGTCAATCATTTCATTCATCAACAGAATTCGAGGAAGTTTGCTAAGTAGAACAATGAATGAGGCAAACTCCAAGTTTGATACTGACACAGAGATTGCCACAACATGGATTAATTGGATTGTCTGCATTTCATTTGGTATCGAGGCACTGACTATTGGGTACAACCTGAGTATCGGACCAATCTTCCTCCTTGACGAGTTCAACAAACAAACGAGTATAATTGGCATTATGTTTGCAGTCGGGGCCGCGTCGGGTACATTTGCCGCTGTTAGTGTTACGTGTACAGACCTTGGAAAGGATGTGCTCAAGAAGATTGCCACATCTCCATTTGACGTTTGCTTTGCAATGTTGGGAATTGGTATTGGTGTCCTTGTTGCTGCCGTGCCAAGCTTCCCCGTACACGTTCTTGGAGTTGTGATTCTAATGTGTTTCAATGATTTGGGTGCGACATTAATGACGGAATTACAAGCATCAATCTCTACGACATCCAACTATTCTCTCCTTGGTCCAATGGGTCAAGTTGTACGTCGAACTCTCAATTGTGTAACAGCCTTGACTGGTCCTATCTTGTTTGGTATGTATCCGAGACTGCCTTACATCGTTGCCGGTACAGTGACTCTCGTTTGGACTGCATTATTGTGAGTAACTTCGTGTTGTGTTTGTTGGGATGATCGTATGATCACTTCTCGTGTGCATATGATATGAATTGATATATACTCACGAGTCATGCATCTTCTCCTTCTTCTTCTCATTCAATATCTAGATTTGTTGCATTCAAGTATAGAGTGAACACAACAGTACGAGCAATTGCCGAACAAACAGGACACAGTAGAGATACAGTTATTGATAGAATGAATACGGGTGAAATGGACTTTGCAACATCACAAGTAGTACAATCTTCAATCACCATGACACCAACTGCTGTTATGAAAAAGTGCCAAAGACGAGATTCAATGACTGGAGTTGTCTATTCTTTGAAATGAGTAGTATAGAGATGTATTTCTTCCACAGCGAGGACGATTGTGGTTATTTGAATATGACTAGGGGTAATTTATTAAGCGAATATTGAATATAGTCAGGAATGGTTGTGACAATGTCTCCTCTAGTTTGCATCTGAGTATAATCCGAAAGAAGACTCAAAGTCACTGTGACTGCATCTACTATTTGGGCTGTGCAGTTTTTTCAAGGTTCTCAGAATTTGAGCCTATGCAGTTTATCAAAACAAGGCCATATATGAGATGATGAGAATTCTGAGAAACTAATCCTGGAACTAATCGTCTAAATTTAGTCTAAAGGCACTGCCCTCATTCTATTGCAATGATTATATAATACTGTGAAGACTTCCAAAAACAATGAACAGCCTCATCGTCGAGTTCCCTCGGCCTCAACCCTCTTCGTCTACTGCTACAATTACAAATAGGACGACCAACATGGATGTGGACAAGGACAAAAAGAGTGTATCCTTTTCGAAATTTAGTCAAATGATGATCATCAAACGCAAACCATACACGGATACAGACAAGCAGGTCCTGTGGTATTCTAGCGAAGATGTAAGGCTTTTCAAGTTAGATTATGCATACAATGTCCAGCAACTGAGTGCGTCGATCACGAACATCGACCTTATCTCCATGGATTCAGTTGTCTTCTTGGGATTAGAAGAATGCATCGACACGGCTCTTTCCTGTTGCAGTACACAGCAACGCCGACGAGATATGCAATCAGCAGTTCTTCTTGAGCAGCTTCGACAGCAGTCTCTTGGCATATCATGTCCTTGTGCTATGGCGGAGAGATCAGAGCAGGAGTCTCAAGTTTCAAGGGAGCGTGCACAGTTAATTGCAACAATCCACCTTTCCTCTAGAGGCTCTAACTTTTAAATACCTCGACTGGTAGGGAGCTTGTGGAATAAGTCCAAAGGATATGGCAGAGATTTGTATAGAAAGGAATAGAATGTACATTTAAAGTAAAATGATATATGTAGAGAACAGTCTTAAACTAATACAACTAATGTATATTAGCCTACTCATCCAACTTCCATGTGTATCCCTTTTCCTTTAGCAGTGCATTAAAGTTCACTGCAAATGGATGTAGATACTGCTCAATCTGTCTCTTAAGACGTGGCCTCTCGGATAGTGAATGTTGTGACGATGTCCCAGTCTTGTCTGTACTACTTGTGTTCGTGGCAGCATTAACTCTTTGTCGAACATGATCATCATTCAATTGATCAATATATGCTCGTGCTTCACTTTCTGTAACACCAATATGCATAACAATCTTAAGTAGTACCTCACGAGGCTTGCTTTCTATATCAGAAAAGTCAACTAAGAGTATATTCTCCGATGGAAAGTATGTATACCAATGTTTCAAATGTTTAGCATAATCCGATCTTGACGTATGTGTCTCACTACGTAACCGTTCTAGATAATACTCATCTGATTGTGCCGATGGTGATGATTGTTGTTGTATCCTCCGTTGTTGTGCTACTGACATACTGCTACTACTACTATGCCTTGCTTTCTTATTATTGTCTCCGCCAGTAATAACACCCTTATGAAACTCACCAGCATTCAATCCAAATGATTGATCTCGTAATTCCATAATCATTGCACTCCATACCCGATCGAGTAAGTTCCGTGCTATGAATATTAACTTTAATTGTGGATAACATTTTGATATTTCTAATATAGTTTGTGAAGGTAAAGCAATGTAGTCTGGTGTTAATTCACCATAAAGTGGACTTGAATTGGATGATGAAGACTTATTGATTGGATAATCAAACTGATTAATATACCAATTGATACCCTTTCGATAATGCCAATCCCAGAAATGAACTGCAAATAAGCAAAAGAAGAAATATAAGAAGAGAAGTAAAAGGATAAGTGTTAGAGTTTAATATCATACATGAAAGTACACATCATATCATTCGATGTATGATATACTGCATCGTCTAATAATATCAACCTAGTATCCCCACTCACCTTCCTTCTGATCACAAGGTAATGAAATATCCTTACATTTCAGCAACAAAGTGTGTAACCATGAAGTACCAGCTTTTTGTGCACCAACGACTAGGAATGATAATTCAAAGCTACCACTTTTTCGTACATTGGCATGTATTGATGGAAATGATGGTATAGATAAGTTTGTATTGTAGGCATCTGTTATTGTTGTATTTGGATGAGGTCGTTTACGATCTGTTTTACTTTGTTGATTCGATTTTGAAGTACTTTGTTTAGATTCGGCATTCTTTTTGAATGATGCTAGCATTGAAGCAAACTCACTCATGGTGTTATTCTTCTTGTTTAGATGATTCTCCTCTCCTCTTGCAATATTTTTGAGCGAGGTATGTTGTGTTATATAACTAATCGATACTGAGTATTGCAACACCACTAATACACCACACCACCAAAAAATATAGCAGAGGATACCTTTGTTTCTTACTCGAAGGCTGCTTGTAGTACTGTCACCGCAACCCCATCGTCTGAAAGAGCGTTAAAATCTGATCAAGTGGATACGCTGGATGTATATGATCTGCTATATGGCTTATTAGGCAACACATACGCTAGCAAACTGTAAAGAAAAATGAAAATTTTGCTTGGGCCTTGGGCATAACTGTCTCACTACGGTGCACCTAGCGTAGAGACTCCCAAAGATTGTTCTTACGACACCGTAGAAGCCACTAACAAAAAAAAAGAGATGCAGCCTCGAGGTGTAGAATGATAGTGGAGTAGTATCTGAGGAGGAGGAACATTACTTAACAACATAAACTAGAATATATCCAATGTATATATACTGAAACATTGCATAACATTAGTTCTAGACAGCTACATATTAACATAATATGCTATTCTAGTTTTTGTTGTTGCTAACATAAAACTGGTAGAATAGTCTCTAAATATAATATCTGACCACACCAACCACCATAATATGATAGAATGATAACTAAAGGAGGAGACAATGGTGACTATTCTGGTATATCTATCTCATGGTGCCTAAAAACAAACATCAATTTTATCAGTCAACCCATCTCAACTTTTACACAAAACAGAACTAATATTTAATACCTGCATCCCCAACCACCTACATACACCATAACCACACCACCAACACCATCTAGAAGTGGTTGATTGTCGAATTGCAAATGATATATGGCCCAATCCTCCAAAACATTGTCATCAATTAAATATTAGGTTGAAGTTTCACCTCTCTCAAATATAAAAAAAATCGACAATCGGCGGCTATGTGTTGCATAAACGACTCCCCACCCATGATTAACTGATCAGAACCCCTACCCTATACCATATTGACGTCATACAATGCGTATTTGGTGGTGGGCTATCGCACAGGGTGATATATATCCCCAAAACTACTTCACCACCACATCAAAATTTGATCGAATTTTTAATAAAAGTGGTGTAGGGTGGCCTAATCATATGTTCTATAAGGTCTGGTGGCACCAACCTGCGGCCTAATACCTTGTTAATGAAGGAGGATGGAGGTTGGAGCAGAGGTAATGATGTGGAGGGAGCACTGGTGGTGAGAAGGATGACACATCACATAATTCGATCTCGAGGGTTGAAGTGCTAATCGTCGTTTATGGTGGCCTTAACGGACTCCTCCACGGCCATTGAGTTATCAGACTGACGCTTAGGGGTCACTACAACGTTGGGATGTCATGGTGGCCAATATGTATGGCATGGGAAGGAGCAATAGCAGTCCACCAGCGGAGAGAGGTTGTTATCTCAGTTGCTCAAGCAAGCACCATTTTTTGGAGGTAGGCATCGTTGGGAGTCTTACGCTACCGCGCAAGTGGTACGTAAGAGTCCCAGGGGAGAACGCCTAATTAATAGATTGATAAGTTGTGGCGCGTGGACCTCATTATATATCCTAACTACACAAAGAATTAGATTTTTAGTATGGCCGATGATAGTATAACAGCGGCGGCGGCCGTAGGCGATATACCAGAAAAAGAGTCAACAAAAATTACACATCATGAACCAACTTTGCAACAAATCGAAAGTACCAACATACAACTCGATGAAGCCATTAAACAACGTGATATTGAATATCAAATACATGTTGATAAGTTAAGCCGTGCCGAAAAAGAAATTAAGGAACGATTTCATTTGTTGGCAGCAAAGAAGACATCGATAATTGAAGCTCATGGCAATAAATTTTCATGTGAAGCAGATTTAATAGAGATTAATGCTGGTGGCAAAGTTATTATGGCAAAGCGGTCTACATTGACACAGTTAAAGGATACTAGATTAGAGGGTACGTATATGATATATATTTGTATTTATATTTGCTCATATATATGGCATTTAATTTTGCTCATATCTTATGCACATCCTATGAACATTTCTAATACCAATTACCAACTTTCCTTAGCATTATTCAGCGGTCAATGGGATAAAAGATTACAGAAAGATAATAATGGACGTATATTCTTAGATGTAAATCCAAAATGCTTCCAAGCTATCGTTGACTACCTTAATGATATGAAAATGTCTACAGAAGACAACCCTCCTTCTCCACCTAGTGTGGGAGAGGAATTAAACCACATACTATTGGATCAGGCTAAGCTATTTGGAATTAGTGATATACTATCAAATGTAGGGATTCCTGGTAGTAAAATTATAAGCCATGTTAACGAGGCCAATACTCTGCATGGATGGCTAAAGGAAAATGACTCGGATGGGGACTTAGAATTACTGTATCGGTCATCAAGAGATGGATTGAGTGCTAAAGATTTTCACACAAAATGTGATAGCAAAGGAAGTACAATTACAATTATTGAAACAGAGTGCGATTGTATCTTCGGCGGGTATTCAAGCACGTCATGGAATAGTGGTGGAGGTATGAGGAGGAGGCGAACTCCATCTCTCGGACGAACACAGAACAGGGCTCGTTCATCTATTAACACACCTTCTGCTCAGTGGGACGAATCAAGTAAAGCTTTCTTGTTTTTCCTTTCTAAAGGTGATATTAGTATTAATAAAATGATGAAGTTAAGGAGTCCGACAACGTCTACCGCAATACTCAATAGCAATGATTTAGGCCCAACATTTGGTAGACACACTCCCGTCCCTAATTCGTTGTTCACCCAAACTGGAGATACAACGCCGATTACGACGTACGACCTGTGTGTGAAGGGAAATACTGTTAAATTTAACCCTGGTGGCTCCTATGAAAACGATCCTAATTATTCGAATTTAGCCCGTACAATCAAAGAGATGGAAGTGTACAAAGTAACTCCGAAGGGCATTATTTTCGAATCACCACTTACGAGTTTGAACACCATCAATATCAATGAGACGAGCTCTTTTGCTAAAGGTGTTAATGAAGCTCTTAATGTAAAGCTTAAGATACTTAAGGATGCAGAAAAGAAAATCTCTGGCCTAGAGAAGAGGCTTGAAGACCATGAAAAGTTTATTGATTTGTTTTGTACTGGAGATACCAAAGACGTGGTAATGCTAAATGTTAGCGGGACATCGATGACGACCAAACGGTCAACACTACGTGTATTTGAAGAATCAGTATTAGCTCGACAATTCGATGATACAACATGGACTGATCAGAACGGAAGTACAGTAAAGGAATGGACACCGACCGAGGTATACAAATGGGTGGGTAGTATTAAGGGTATTCCGGATACTGTGGCTGTTCTGTTCAAAGAGAACGACATAACAAGTAGGGAGTTACTTGCATTTAATATGGAAGGACTGAAGATGATTGGTATTGAACGAGCTGGTACACTATGCCTCCTTCTAGAGGAGATAAAGGAGTTGAAACGAGCCAGTCAAGATACCGCTCCTCTCTTTGAACAAAGTCCCTACTGCGTTGGTAAGCTTATTGATTACCTTCGGTTGAAAAATCTACACTCCCAAGGTCTTGTAGTAGAGGCACCACAGCTACCGACAGTTAGAGATGCAGAGAAGGATAGATTTGAGAAAGTCATACATTACTTCTTCCCAGGTGATAGCTCAAAACTAATCCTTGGTGGTTCTCCTGCGGGTGGATCTCCAACGGGTGGTTCTCCAACAGTAGTTATTAGCCCAAAAACAATAGCTATGTCGGCTCAGATGCATGCACTTAGTAGTGAGCAGTTATTCTTTGAGGGTGTATTAGGTATTAGGGGGGTTTAAGATCATAAAACTAGGACTCTATAGATTGAGGGGAGTCCCCTGGTATCCTTTTCAATACAATTTGTTGAGTACCATTGATGGTAACTTAGTCATTTAGCATTAACATTAGCAGTAGCAGCTGATTGTGTTTTCCCGAATGCTTTCCGTAGTACTAACCATCGTCTAGATAATGCTATTGCCACTGCTGTAAAGACACATGACGAGGCAACCTTAAAGCATGCACCTGGCCCCTTCACTCTATGAATCTCACCAAATATCAGCGGCGATACTACTCTTGCCAATGTATTCACAGCTCCGTCAAATCCCTAGCAAGAGATAGGTAGAAGTTTGTGAGTTGACGGCACATGAGTTGAAAGATTGTGACACATGATATGAGCACTTTTTGATGATCAATAAAAACAAACAACTTACCATAACTGCACCTCGTTTATGAGAGGGTACACATTGCAATAGCATTGTGGGTATACTCGGTCCATATAATGGCACTCCGGTGTAATATAAGGCACTTGCACCAAGTATGAAAGCAGCTGTAATTCCCATACCAACACTTGCCGGTAATGAAGCGGCGTAGCCTAATGTTAATAGTCCTGTACCAACCGCACCAAGCCCCGTCGTACATGCCGCCACTGGTCCAAATCGTTTCAAAAACCGTGAACTAACAAATGCCGACATACTAAAACTAATGAATGCAAATGATGTGAATGCCATACCAACCATGCTTGTATCAAAGTTTAATCGGTTTTGTAATAGTGATGGAAAGAAGGCGAAGAATGTTGAATCTGCAGCATGGTATAGAGCCGATACTATTGCAACGCTAACCACACCTGTCCATAGCTTGGAACCTAAAGGACATGCTATTATCTCTATACTACTGTCATTTGATGATTTGTTGCTCTTGTTGGTTGTGTCTTTACTATCATCATTAATGGAGTTGTCAACTGCAGTTCCATCGTTCACCTTGTCTTCAGATTCCACCGATGCTGCTACTGCTCCACTTTTCTTTGTTTGTTGTTTTTTTAATATTTGATTATCCTTATCAGTATTCTTCACAAACAACATGACGGAAAGTGAAGCAACTAATG
>Ga0214478_100670_pt1 | contig 19770 bp, 15 predicted proteins | sample M1_20Mar14CPVII9_2_FD_178001 | JGI IMG/M metagenome (GOLD analysis project Ga0214478, IMG submission 178001) | Marine eukaryotic communities from Monterey Bay, California, United States - M1_20Mar14CPVII9sort6BwellD7 | ecosystem: Environmental > Aquatic > Marine > Unclassified | place: USA...
TTGTCAAACTGTTTCCATTATTTAGAGTTGGAAGGCGTCTATTTGAGGGTCATGACTCGTTCTCACTATCATCGCAATTGACTAGTTCTCAGGATATTAAACAAGGCGAATCATTTGTACAGATGGAAGATAGAGGAACCACTTGGACATGGGACAGACGGCTGCAAGGTCCGCAAGCACTAGCGTTCAAGTCAACTATTTCATTTTTCGATGAGAAGCTCACTCAATGGAGTAAAACATCGGTGCAACATGAAGCTTCTGCCGGTGAGCTAGAAATCATCCTAAACTCTTCACCCGTTGAGAGATTGGTAACGCTATTCTCTGATCCAACTGACCAAGGCAATATATGGTTTGATGGGAGATGGCTCACTGGTGAATGGCAAGATGAAATCTCCACGAATATGATTGCATCAGGCAATACAAACTTTCATCTCAAGGATTATATTCAACCGCTACCATCGTTATACCCATCAAAAGGAGGCAAACAATCTGCTCTAAGCTCAGAATTACGAAGCATTACAGCTCATTTTGACTCGGTCACTGTATGTCTACCAAATCCCAAACAGCACATCTCATCTTTCCGCATGGCCGATGTCATCTTTCACATATCAGAAGCTACCATTATCGTCAATAAACACTTACCATCATCATTCCTCGCCGGCAAGATTACCTCGGAAAATACTACACACACTTTCCCTCACGATGCTTCAGATATTACTTGCGCTGTTCAAGATACAAATGCACAAGAGGAGACGACACAGTTTAGAATGCAACTCAGTCTTTTGGGATGTTCTTTGAAAGTCGTGCCAGTCCAAGTATACTCATTGAGTCAAATCAGTAACCTGATATCACCTACAAATGTGACGATGATGTTGAGTCTCGAACATAAGGACTTAGGAGAGCAATCAACAAGCAATGTAGATGAAAGTCAGTCATCAAAGATCATCTCTCTTCTCGTACAAACGGTACAGTCGAATGTTGAGTTGCGATCACTCTATGGGGCTTTGGAGACGTTTACTCATCATGCTGAGAGTATAATGAAGTGTTGTTCGTCAGGCAACAAGATTAATGACAAGTCTTCAGCTGATAATGACGCGAGTACCTCATCCACAATACTTTGTATGCATGTGCCCGAGGTTGAGATTAATCTATGGGGAGAGCAACCAATCAATGTCGAAACAACCGAGACTACTCCTCATACACTTCTTGTTCGAGTAAAGGCTACCCAGTTTGAGTTTGGCATGGAAAGAAAGATTATGTACCAGACGGAAAGTAACACAAACTCTGTCTTCAAGTGTGCCATTAGCTCTGTCTTACTAGAGTTATGTTCTCAATTGGGAGAGCATAAAATGGTAGAGATCTTCTCATTCGGCAATGTATCTCATGGCTCACAATTGGTCGAGAAAGCTTGTGCATTTTGCGTTGAGGGTGATGTTGACAACAAAGATAAGAGAACTGGCTTCGTGTTGAGATCAGAAAGTGAAGTATCTTCTGGAAGTACAGTATCAACTTCGGCAAGTTCTGTTGAAATCAGCTCCCCTATGTCCCTCGATGTTAACATCAAAGCTATTGAGACTGCTCTTAATCTAGTCCTAGAGGGCCTTTTGTCTCCAGTCTTCATTTCAAGGGGTCAAGTAATAGGGCAAAGGATGTTGGGCAGTGCTTTATGGGCAATCGTTGCAAAACTGTATTACCTTTTTAGTAGTTCTCCGCCAGACCAACATGAAGAGTTAGCAGAAGAAACAACTGTCAATAAAGACATTGCACTCTTTCGAATGTCTCTTCAGCAACTACTTGTACTAATCCCTTCTGCTGGAGATCATGCCTTTGGGCTCTCCTTTAATGATGTTGAGATTGCGACTGGGACATCAGGGGCGACTGATATAGCGTCATATCGAACAGTTATTGAGAAGTCTTGTTGTCATGAGAATCGGACTTGGCTTGAGGCATACGGCCTGTTGAATAGCGAAGGGGTATCAGATTTCTATGCATTGAAGTCAAGACATAGCTTATTTCGTTCAATTGCTAAAGGTTCAGACCACACTCTTGAGTTTGAAACTATGTTCCCAGCATCAAGTATCAACTGGTCATTACCAGAAGGAATAATCAATGGTGTATCCATTTCTCCTCCATTTGATGTGTTTGCAATCAAAGACTTAAGCATGGCATTTATGGCAATGGGTATGCCGTTATCTTCTTTATATTTCAAGCTGTACAAGCTAACTCCACAGAATGAATCAGCACAGTCAGAGTTCAGTATCGCTGCAGCTCGTTTGCACGATGATATGGGCCATTACCACAATAGAATATCCCTCGTTATCGGCCAAATCAATGCAGAAGTCGACAGGCTGAGAAGAGTAGTATGGTTAAAAGAGAACGAACGTATCGGCGCTTTGGCCTTGGCCTCTTCATCTGCATGCGGATATGTTCGTGTCGGCGAAGACCTATCCTTTTCCCATCGGCTCTTCTCAAGCGCAACGTTCTGGAGGTACTGGATGGTGCTAGACAAGGACTTCCTCATTCTTTACAAGGAACCTGGCTCATCAATACCATCTTTTGTTATTCATCTACGGAAATCTTCACAGCTTCGAAGTATAGAAATGTCATCATCATCATCCAGCAAGGCAAATAGCATTGTTGGTAATCATGTACAACAGAAAGGATTTGCAGTTATTGATTCAGCCGAGAGTGGGACTGGACTGTTCTTTGTCACATCCAATGAAGTAGATTATAACATGTGGGTAAACGCAATCTCGACTGCACTCCTCAAAAAGAAGGATGACACTGATGGCACGCCACACAGTGAACAACTTCTAATGAATGATTCACTTATTGTAAACGACGGTATCAATCAGAGCAACAGTAGTGATTTTGGACTCGTTGATGCTGGTACACCTACACCGTCTGATCTCGACATTATTGAGTTGGAAGTTCAGTCCACTGCTCCCATTGCCGCCCCTGCAGCCCTTGAAGGTCAAGAGACCACCACTGAGCCAACGCCCAATGTGACTGTTCAAGAACCTTCACCAGCTGATCCAACTGAGTCTCCACTGGACTCTTCTGAAGTTATGATGGAAGATGTAGACATGATGGAGGATGTAGATATGATGGAGGAAATATCTCTCGACAATACAAATGGAAGCATTCCACAACCAGAGCGAGCCGAGCCGGAGCAAACCCCTACATCTCCTGTACAACACACTCCCGTTGAAGAACCTCAGATTAATACACAGTCTCTTCCGATGCGTGAGCGTCTTGCCCTGGCTAAAGGCAAATCTAAACTTGCCACATCCAAGCTTGGTTCTGCAATGAAGTCAGCAAAGGGCGGCTTAGTTTCAGCTGGTAGTGAAATACGTCAATCTGAAAGATCTATTGCTGTTGGACAAAAGATGAGCATGCTCAAACGCAACGCGAATACAAAGTTATCTGCTGCAAAGGCTTCCTTGCAAAATCAAGTAGATGCTGAAAATGATGATAGTACAACAGATGTGTCGTTGCCTTCGAGCACTTCTCCAGATCGAAAGCTTGTTGCCGTTGGGGAGAAGATTTCTTTACTCAAGAAGAATGCTAATTCAAAGTTGGCGGGCATGGCTTCAATTCGTACTCCAGGATTGTCCTTGAGTTCGTCTCAAGATGAGGTGACGTCTAGCACAAACAAATCTAGTAAACAGGATCTAATTCGTAAGAAGCTGGTGAATCTCGATCAATCCATGTCCAACACTGTGAGACGTCTAAAGATTGACGAGAAGGTGACACAACTGAGCACCGCTGTGAAGAATGATTCAATGGTGAAGCAAATCAGTAGTAGTGTAAGCCGTCGAACAATACATCGGGGTGACGATCATGCAAGACAGCGACTTGGTATTGGAGATGAAAACAAGGCTCTCAAACCCATAAAGTTTGATGCCAGAGAAACATTCTCTGCTTCATCTGACTTTCCTTTGAGAGTCAAGGCTACCCCATCATATGGCGATGACTTGCTAGTTGAACGTCTTTCTGAAGAAGTTAAATCTTTACACCGAATACAAGGCAACTGGACAGTGACTGTTCACATGATCAAAGTAGTAATTGATACCAAGCTAGAGAATGCAGTTAACGAGGTGCCTGATAACGCGATCTTACCTCCAGATAACAAGTGGAAGTTCACAATTGTCATGTCAGACATGAGTACGGGATCAACTGATGATCGAATAACAGCATCAGTTGAGAGAAGCCTTACCGAGTTATTATCTTTTCACACACAAATATCAGAGATTATTGCAAGTAACTTGCCTTCAATGTCAGAATTCACATCCCAGAGTATTAATAGTTTTATCTTTGAGAAGTTATCACCATTAGATCGGTTACGAGTTACTGGGAAGTTACTCCATAGAGTGTTGAAGTTAAACGACATCTCTGATAGCAGTAGTAATTCTTCAATACGAGACAACCAATGTGATTTGATCAAGATGTTTGTATCAACACTGCTCGAATGTCACTTGCCAAAGCAAGCCATTACTGCTACCAAGGTCTTTCTTGACATTTCTCAGCAATCATCACTTCCAGAGTCTAATGACAATGGAAGTATGGCATACTTGACGAATAATGGGCAGTCCTATGATAACCTTGATATCGTGACTTCCGCCAGCTCGTCACTTGATAAGCAGTCAATACATACCAGCTCGGGATCCTTTGATACTGCACAATCTGGCCGTAACGAATCTTTGCTTAATGTGATAATGGAAGGATATTCAAAAGCTGTATTGGAGAGGGATGAAGCACTTGCTAGTTTAGCTACAACCTCCATCATTAATGATAACCGTGTCATGCAAGAGCAATTGAGAAAGAGTAAAGGTAAACAACAACCTCAAGCGGTTAAGACAGGGGGTAATACTGATGAAGAGATGTTAAACTTGTGCAAACAACTGGGCAATGAGATTGCTCTACGAACAACCGCTGAAGCTGAAATCAATAGATTAAATGAACGATTAGAGTTTGAGCAGAAGATTGCGCAAGCAAAGAACAAGGAGTTGACTGCCAAGTTGGCAATGTATGAGAAGGACTCTTAAAGTAACAAATAAGCTAGAGTCATAAGAAGAACAACCATATGTTGAAAATGTTGATGAGATATAGCTAGTCTTTGTCATATATTCATTCATATCCACCTTCACTATACTATACTATAACATCCCGATATGTGCCCAAAAAGATAGATATATTGACTGCATGGCAGTAAATGTAAATAAGAAAGGATATGAATAGTGTCACTTTTCTCACTTGATTTGTCACACAGTAAGAGGCATTTTAGAATAAATATGGTTTGAAGTATAACCAAGCAGGTAGGTAATAAGGGACGGACAGACGTGTATGGTTAATGGTTGTAACATTAGACCGGTTGTACCGTATTTATTTTCGTAAAGTCGTTGAACTCTCATAATCAAATAATTTGAACACCGGCCTTTTCTATGTGTTGATGGTGCATGTACTGCTCACCATCTCTCTATTAGGACTAATCGTTGATACTGGTATATATTCATTGAGGTGTGTTGGAGGTGAGTTTATATTATTTCTTTGTGTGAGTCGAGTACAGTATAATTTTTTATCCACACAACCTCACAGAGTTCGTCATTAAACACACAACAACACTATTCCACCTTCTCCTACTGAACTCTACCATCATCATTATTTGTATGATATACCTGATCCACCGCAGAGGAAATATAATTCATAAAAAATAATTATATTATCCACGGCTTGCCGCGCGTTGTATAGTATAAATAATAATTGAACGGTGCACCAACATCACAATTCACACTACTATTCCTTTGGTTGATAACAGCCTTTCTAATACTAATATAATTATAAACAAACAACAATGAGTACTAAAAATACACGCTATTCATTAAGGCTACGACCAAAAGGTGGTGATATTAATGACGGTGGAGATAATAATAATAAGAAAGTAAAAGATGAGGTTGCAGCCAGTCGAACAGCCTTGGTACGTTTTTATTTATTGTTGTTAATATAATACCGTGTGTGATTTAATTCTTGACCAACCTGTGTACTTATTAATATAACATGACAATTACTAATTAACCAATACCATTGTTTCTACATTTATCAAACTATCAACAATTCACACCAGGGTGATATTCCTGTCAATCAAGATGATGACGTGAATGAAACAACAACAACAACAAAACCAAAGAAAACAAACGTAGCTGGTGCTGCTAGTAGGAGGGGAAGGAGCCGTACCTCCGCAAAAGCTGCTGTGAAAGATGAGAAGGATGATATCAAACCAGCTGCCAAACGTCGTACGTCATCGCGTAGAGCTGCTGTTGTGAAGGAGGAGGAGGATGTTGAGGAAACAAAGGCAACAACAAAGAAGAAGGGTGCAGCTAAAGTTAAGAAGGAACCAGCAGTATCATCAATGAAGGAGGTAGCCAAAGTCAAGAAGGAGAAGGACTCCACAACAACAGCACCCATTCCTCGTAAGAAAAGATCATTTGTTGTTAAGAAGGAGGTTGTTAAGAAGGAGGTTGTTAAGAAGGAGAGCAGTACAGCAGCATCAGCAGTAGTCAAGAAGGAATCAAAGAAGAAGAAAGGTGGAGTAAAACGATCAAATAGTAGCAGTAGTAGTGATGGATCAAACAACAATACAGCAACAACCACCACAACAATCACGGCACCCTCTACCAAACGTGTAAAGAAGGAGTCAATTCCCACAGCTATTGTTACTGCACCACGTACTACCCGATCACGTTCACGTTCGGGCTCTTCTTCATCACGCAGGGGAGGTAGTAAGAGTAGTAGTAACAAGAAGAAGCCAATGAGACCCGTCGTGGTCGATATTATACCCGCAACTGATAATCGGATCATTCCTCATGACTTTGGGTTGAAACGTGAGTCATTCAATGGGGAGAATTTCACATATGGTATTGCACACTACGATGCCGATCAGCGGGACAACTCTTTACTGTGCAAGGGATATGTTACTGATATGTTCCAGCAACTCTATCGTGCAGAGGTGAGGTTATATAGTCGTTATTATCATGCGTGTGGCCCTTTTCGCAAACTTGTACACCGTCTTTTCTAACTTATCTCTCTCTCTACAATCTACCAAAGACCAATTACCGTACAGAGCCATACATGGATGATCAGGAGGATGTTAATGAAAAGATGAGGGCAATCTTGATTGACTGGCTTGTTGATGTACACTTGAAGTTCAGATTAGTGCCCGAAACTCTCCATCTTTGTGTTCACATTATTGATAGATATTGCAGCCTAGCCGACGTTTCACGGATCAAGTTGCAGCTGGTTGGTGTTACCGCACTCCTATTGGCATGTAAGCACGAGGAGATCTACCCACCCGAGGTTCGTGATTGTGTGTACATTACTGATAGAGCATACGACCGACAGGAGGTGCTAGATATGGAGCAGTCGATTCTGCGGGTGTTAGAGTGGAAGATCTCTCTTCCTACAGCTTTTCCCTTCCTTGATAGATTCCTTAGCTTGACAAAAGCATCTCCCATGACGAGACATGCAGCTACATACTATATGGAAAGGACATTACAAGAACATGATATGCTTGTTTTCCGCCCTTCCATGGTGGTTGCTGCGTCAGTAATCCTCGCCCTCAACAACCCTGCTATTCGTCTCAACGAGGAAGACTACGATCGTGAACTTCCCGGACTGTCAAAGGTTTTGATGGAGTATACAGAATTTGACGAAGCCAAGTTGTATGATTGCATGTTTCTCGTAGCAGAAAAGGTTTCCGCACCTGTGGAGACTGCTTCGAGGAGGCAGCTAGTTGCAGTCAAGAGGAAGTATGAGTCACGAAAGTATCTCCAGGTTTCTTTTCTCGAGAATCCTGATGTAAAACACGTTCGACAAGCCCAACGTCGTAGAAACCGATAAACGACGACACTCTGTGAGATTTGTCTCACGCATTTCATGATTTGATTGCAGTGTTTGAAACACTGGCATTCACATTTCATATAGACTGACAACACCTTGCCATCAACTATCTGAGTATGATCTGAAAATTGTTGCACGGTGTTGTTCCCCAGTTTTGCTTTTGACTTAAATCAATTGATAGAGATAATCGCTAAGACAACATTAGAAAGAAGACAATGTTTCTGTTTGTTTAAATATACTTCTTAAAATCATTGTATACTTATACTGATAGCTAGCAGCAAAGATCGAAAGATATTCAGCATTCTCTTAACGATCCGACGACATGTGATGTTGATTGAAGTCTTTTCCTTCTATACTCTTTTCAAATGGAGCATGGTCTTTGATAGCCTCATCAAAGATATCACAAACACACTTCCGACCCGACTCTGGAAACATATTTCGAGTTGCAGTTACTGCCTTATCCTTTGCGCAGATGTTTGCAGTAAATGCGGTAAGACTATTGAAGCATTCAGCTTCTCTAGCCGCTCTAACTTCTGAGTATGCAAGCTGTTTGCAATCTCGCAAATCCATCTTTCGGGAATGAACATCATAAATATGCACAAGCTCATGTACCAACACTTCATCAACTTCACGTTGACTGCTCAATCTATTCGAGCACAACACAATACTCAAAGGCTCTGGTCCTCTCACAAATGCTCTTGCACCTCCTTCAGCTCTGGTATCCGATCCACATTTCATACATTCTATTTCAATTGTTGTTATATTCTTCTTCTTAGCAGCTTGAATATCATCGTCAAATGCAACTTGTTGATGATGATCTACAGCTGGAGAAGTGGTTAAGACACCTCCACTACTACCACTTTCTTTTAGCATATATTCTGCAACTTTTGTAAATCTCTTTGCGAGAGTTATATTCTTCTTTTCATACATATCATTTCCTTTCTTCTTTTCATTTGTATCATTTGACTTTTCTTCTTGTATTGTTGTTGTATTATCAATTGGCATAGAAAGAGGAGTCTCATACTTCTCCGTTATAGTATGACGAGTCTCCTCTTTATTTTCTTTTTCTAAACTAATCAATACTCCTCTACCACCATTTGTAGTTTCATACAACTTGCTTCCATGAGTGCTGTTCTTATTATACACATCATGTGATATCACACCAAGTGCTCGTAGAAGAGACTGTGGACGCGAGCCAACTTTATCTAACGCTCGTGCTAGTAATATTAGTAGATAGTGAGATGTGATAAAGGTGAATCATAATAATGATATTATTGTTAGAGATATATATACAGTATACTCGACGTACAAAAGTACAAGGTGTCAAACTCCAAAGAAAACTTACTTAGATAAGTTTGGCATTTTCGACAATCTCTAGACGGCGGCGATCGTATATCTTCTACACCAGTATTATATACACCATCATTAGCGTTTCCTTGTGCTATAGGATGCGTTCTATCATCACTACATACCATTATAGCACTTAAAGTTGATTGTTCTTTGAAGTTGAAACCTAAAAAAAATGATGTTGTTGAAGTGGTATCCTTTTATTTTTGTAACTACTCTCCAACTCCTTCCGTTCCATCAACTAACAACATTGGTGATGATTAGTACATCTGTTCTATCAGCGGCAGCGGCAATTGCATGCTTGGCATCTAGCTCCAATGCTTTTTCACCTAGTGTAGGAAGGGCGGTCGTTAATAAAAACTCGATTCATAACAATAATCAACCACTCTTTGCAGAAGCACCTGATGGACCAAAAGATGGTACAACAATTACAAGTGCACGGAAAGAGATTGGATATGATGCCGCCTCAGCTCGGGTAAGTTGCTTTTTATATTGCTCATTTGCTGTAATGTCAGTAGATGGTTGTATGTTCCGTGATATGCACGGCGTATTCTTCTTTGATACCATACATTCACTAGTAACTAAAAATCATATTATGTTCTCTTTGTTGCTAACCAACTATCATATTATGGTGCTATCTATGCACAACCACAATAACGCACAACCTATATATAGTTCTTTGAAACAGATCTTGATGCCGAGGATTGTATTCCAGATGAAGAGTATTGTGCAACTGACCCCAAAACGGGAGATACCATCCGGTTAACCATCGAGGAGAAGGAAAGAATGTTTCTAGATGCCTTGCAATCATATTATGTAAGTGGACGACAAGTAATGCCTGATAATGAGTTTGATAGTTTAAAGGAAGATTTATCATGGAATGGTAGTTCGTTAGTCAAATTGAATAAGAAAGAAATAATGTACTTGGAGGCTATGCAATCTTACACAAAAGGAAAACCTATAATGAGTGACGAAGAGTTTGATCAATTGAGGGAGGATTTAAAAGAGGAAAAGAGTAGTATTGCAGTATCAAAAGAACCAAAGTGTTATATTGAAACTGGTATATGTACAGCAACGTTCACAAAAGACAACTTTCGGAATAACTTATTGTATTTGCCAGCCTTGGCAATTCTTGGACTACTATGGCTAGGTGTTGGCTTTGAGATTATTGGAGGCAGGATAAATCCTATTGTCTTGGCTGCGCTGGGAACTCCAGTGGTCGGATCTGCGGCCAAAGCTCTTACAGACAATTTGATATTCTCAAACAACCTTGTTGCGAGTGGAGCTTGCCCGTCGTGCGAGACTAAGAATCGTATCTACTTTGGCAATGTATTAGGTGTTGAGGGCTTTGACAATACAGGGAAAATAAAGTGTACTAACTGCAAGGAAGAGATTATCGTTCAAAGGCGTTCATTGAGAGCTAGCACTCTGCCCAAGAATTGAACAGGGGTCTAATGTTGGATGAACACAACAATTGCAAATTAATGCTAAGATAACTTGTTGTATCCGTTTGATATCTATTTCATTAGCGGGGGTCAAATCTTTATTTTTTCTGTCTATGCATTGATCTCACACTCAAAACATCAATAACTTCTTGCCTAAGGTTTGTTGCAATTCAATTCATCTACCACACATAATATTGTCTATTCATCTTTTGGAAGAGTGGATGCACGAAGCGTCTTCTTCTGAACATTAATTTGAGACTTGCATTTTGTACATTTTACTGAGGCAACATCTCCAAATCCTTCTACCCCAAGGACATCACCAAAGTAGACTCTCGTTTCTGTTTCACATACCGGACAAGGACCATAGACAATTTTGTTGTTTGGGAATATAAACTGATCGGTGAGACTGATTGATCCATTGTAGATTAGTGGAGCACCAAGTGCAGCCAGAATGATAGGGTTAATACGAATGAATGGCTCAATAATCTCAAATCCAACAGCAAGCCAGGCAATACTTAATATGGCCCCGACAGGAAGGTATAAGAGGTTGTTACGGAATTGATCAGGTTGGTAGGTCACAGTACAGATACCAGTATCTAATAAGCAGAAAAGAGTGTTGTATAACAAGTTGTATGAGAAACAAAATGTATATATGGATTCAATATGAACATTACACAAACATGTATATATTATTATTATACACGAGAATGAGAACACCACAACTCACCAATATAACACTTGGGCTCCTTTGATGAGGCGAATGGAGAACCCTCTTCCTTAAGCTCCTTCTTTAACGTATCAAACTCTTCATCTGATAACATTGGTTTTCCCTTTGAATATGCCTCCATGGCTGCCAAGTATTTCGTCTCTTGACGATTCATATTAACCATGGTCGATCCATTCCATGCAAGATCCTCTTTCAATAGATCAAACTCTGAATCATCAAGGAGCTGCCTTCCACTATAATAGAAAGACTGTGCACATGATATGTATGACGATATAAATGATGAGCCTTATGATGTATAGGTTGTATAAATTGCAAATAATAGATACTATGCAGAGAGAAAATCCCCAATACTGCATAGAGATTAAACTCACCTGAAGTGAATCAAGGAAAATCCTCTCCTTCTCCTCCAAGGTTAAACTAACAAGCTGTCCAGTTTCCTTATCAACTACGCAATATTCATTCTCATCGGGTGAACAATCTTCTAAGTCAGTTTCAAAGAACCGTCCAGAGGCGGCATCATATCCAATCTCCTTACGTGCACTTGTAATTGTTGTACCGTCTTTTGGTCCATCGGGTGCTTCTGCAAAGAGTGGCTGATTGCGGATTGAGTCGTTCTTATTAACTACCGCCCTTCCTACACTGGGTGAAAAAGCATTAGAGCTGGCTGTCAAGCATGCAATTGCCGCTGCTATTTGGGTAGTAGTAGCCACCATGGTAAGTTTGTTGTGGGGAAAGTGCACTTTGTGTTGAAGAGTGAGGTCAGTGGATTTCAGGGCGCATCCGTAGTCCATGAGTTACTATGTAGCCACCATCATATTTGTCGTCGCTGATTTCGGTATCCTTGCTAGAAACCATTCTGACAAAATGTTGCCCTCTACGATACAGTTGATAGTTCAACGCAGTGGTTGTTATTGGTGGGAGAGTGTATGTAGGTTATATCCTCATTAACAATAGTAAATTAATATATACATACATAGAATGGTAGTAGGAAGACGTATCCGCTTAGCGGGTACAATAGCAGCGTCTAATCTGGCGTTAATAACAGCATGGGGAACATCCAACCAACAAACTGAAACAGAGGCAATATTTTATCAACATGGTCAGAACGAATGGGTATCTTCTTCCTCTAATATTGCAATGAAGGTTGAGGGATGTGTCATAGCCGCTACAGATGATAATGAAGATTTGGGTTGTATGGAAGATGAGAGTGGAGATGGTACGACATATTGGTATCAAATGGCTGGTTGTAGACGAGCTCAGGTGGCTTATTCTGTTTATGCTACTAATTCGGGTAGTGCCTCTTGTAGTTCGGCACATTTTAAGGGAACGGTGAGTTTGTTATTAGTTTGGTGTGTTGTGTTGGTGGTATTTAGGTGGTTGGTTGAAGGGGATTAAGCTGTGGGAAATTATTTATATGTCCTTAAAATTCTTCTCACCCCATGTATGCCCCCTCTCTTTTTATTACTAACAGTATGTAACACAAGATGGATTATCAGAATTTGCCACTTTAATGGGAACATATGATGGTTATTCACCAATTTCAGAGGATACGGTTGGCGATCTACCCATGTGTGAACAGGGAAATAATGGATACTACCTCTCAGTGGGTTGTGCATCAGATGGGTCTTTTACAATTGATGAATTTGATGATCAATATTGCAATTCCGAGCCGGTTGGGACATATTCCTCCCTAAGTGATATCAGTTCCCTAATGCGAAAGTCTTTGAGCTGTTACACTATATATTCCCAGAATACTGATGAATCAATTGAATATTCCACTGCCGGTGCCTTAACCTCTGCTAGTCAATCATGCAGTAATTTGGATAGTTCAGTGTGCACAAGTACCGATGCAATCTCGGGTGCCACGGGTGGTAAAATGAGTTCAGTAACAGCAGCTGGTCGGTCCATTATTAATTTCAACGTCGCGAATAAAGCCAAGTATGCCCTCGGAACATTATGCCTCATAGGCAGTCTATTTATGTTCCTGGGAATTCTCTTTACCAATCGTCGTAAGAGACGTGCCATGATGCAACGTAAAATGAGAGCAAGTCGCTCCAAGCGTAGCGGGTCCAAGAAACGGTCATCGTCAAGACATAAGTCATCGAGTAGCCGATCAAAGAGTAGAAGTAGAACAGCAAGTAGCAGTAAAAGAGAAGATTCTGCCAGTCGATCTAGAAGTAAGAGCAAGTCAGGTTCCCGTTCCAAGTCCTCATCAAGAAAACCAAGATCAGAACGGGAGAGTGACAAGAGAAATAGTAAGGCAGTAGATGATGGTGTCTTTGCATAGAGTGTGTGTTAGACCTCATAGAGAAGATGGTCTTACCGGCGTTTAACTCTGCATACGCCGGCTATATGTTTTTTGTACAATAAATGGATTTCTGTGTTGTGTGGGAAAGTTCACTGTATTTTTGGTACCTTGATAGTGGGTGTAACAATTTATATTATCCACACTATCAGTAAGCTAGAAGAATACCTTTTAGGATAAAACTTAGATATATGTACAGTCAATATGTCTTTGTAACATTAATTAGTTTGTATAGTACTCGTTAGACTTCCCTCTATACCCTAAGAGTTACGTACCGATGCATTACACAGGGAAGTTTGAATATATGTAATTATAGTTCTTGTTATTAGTTACTATGCAACAGTCAATACAGAATACATCTTCCAAGAGAGGAATAGATCTCCGCCTTTAATACTTACCTATATGTTTGTAAATCAACACCTCATTGCATAGGTCAAAGATCATAAACACTTTGGCATAGGTTATATCTTCCACATGTTCATAAATAGTTGAGCTTCTCCAAGAGATGCACTCTTCTTCTTCTTATCATCTTTAGTCTTTTCTTTACTATACGGACTGTGGTTATTATTGCGTTTACCCGTCTTCTTAACTTTGCCACCACCAGACTTTAATTTTGGTTGAGATTGTGCTTTCTTTTTGTTATTACTACTACTTTTCTCACTACCCTCAACAACTTCTTCTTCTACATCATCATTAAGTAACGACGCCAATGCAGCTAGGCCGGTATTATTTGCAAAGTTCGTGCCTCCTAACCCATCCATAAAAAGAGGACAATCAGGAGGACAATCATTAGAAGTAGTGTTGGATGATGATGTTTTTGTATCCTTCATCTTTGAATAACCCACTGCCGCCGCCGCCACAAGAAGTTGTATGCTTTCTCAATACCTTCTTAAAAGTGCAATCATTCTTTATCAGATGTCCCACCCTCCCTACTATATCAATATTAATTCCACAGCAATCATAACCTTTGCCAACTTGCGTGCTTGGTTGGCTATCTACGATACCACTAACTTCTGACTTCGTATTAGACTTCTACTTTACGGTATCCTTATCAACTCTCATAAAATTCACAACTCCTCATAACACGCACTTCCTCTGAACAAGGTGTTACTATATTATACTCTACAACCTACCTATTCATTACTATAAGCAACATATACGGCAGCAGCAATGTCTACTGCTCCTAAAATCATGCGGCGTAGTTCCTCATCCGCCACGGCCGAAGCACAAGAAGATACCACAACCACAAAGAAAGAAGTTCCACTCCACAACAACAATACTAACATTGCAACAACACAATTGAAGGTTAGTGCTGCTACCTTTACACCATCGTTTATACCTACCACTACACCAAAAGAAGAGAATACTAATACTACAAATAATACTAGTCCGGATACCACACTAAGCCAGCCTGAAATATCAGCTCAACAAAAGAACATATCAAATGCGCAAGCAGAGAAAGTTGACGAAGAAGATGGTTGGCATAGCGAGTTGCAACCACAAGATAAATTCAATAATAATAACAATCAAACATCATCATCATCAAAATATTGGAATCCACTAGAACAAGTAGACTCCGCACTCCTCTCGGCTTTACTAGACAATCGAGAACGCAAGGCAATGTTCAAATTAGAACAAGAATTAATTAATTTTATTAATAATGATACTATTCAAGTATTAGAAGTTGGTGGGAGTTTTAATGCTATAGTATTAGAACATACGAAAGAAGATGTTGAAAGTAGTGAGGAGATACAGCGTAAGTTGGAAGAAATGACATTAAATAATAATAACAACAATAATGCTAATAATGAACAGCAATATGGACAACCAATAATTGTAATGTCATCAATCGGTCATCAAGCATTAATACAACAAAACTCTACATGTCCAAGACCACAAACATCATTCCAACGATTGATACTACACAGATTAGCTGATCGGTTTAATATCGTCAGAGAGCAATGTACACATTATCCCAATGGCGGTGGACCGTGTGGTGGACCATCCTTAATCCGATTAGTGAAAGCCACGAACTCTACTATACCCAACAATTTGTTGAAGGATGTTGACTTATCATTATTAATTAATTATAAGAATCCCAATGCCAAGAATTATGAACAAAATATTCTACCCAATCAGCAACGGCAGCAGCAGCAACAACAGATGGGTGGTTATGGGTATGATAGGTATGGTGGAGGACAACAGCAGTCGTCGTCATCGGGTTATGGATATTATGATAATGAGGATCGTGAGCAGCAACAGCAGCCAATTGTGAAAGAAAAGAAGAAGAAGATGAAGAAGATGGTTGTTATGAAACGTAATTCATCGAATGGGAATGATACTACTTCTGCAAATGGTACTTCGGGCAGCAGCAGTAAGGGTGGTAAATCCAAGGGTAAAAAGAATCGAAAAAAGTTGGAAGATCGTGAAAAGGCATATGAGGAGGCACGGGCACGTATATTTGGCAAGAAGGGTGAAGGCGGCGGAGATGGCGGTGCCAGTGGTGCTGCTAATTTGGAAAGGGGTGAAAGTTCCATGTCATCCATGCAAGAATATCAACAACAACAACAACAAGAAGAGAATGTAGTGCCATTAAGTGCTGCATCGAATCATTCATCATTCTCAGTGAATAGTGATGCTGTCAATAGTGGTGGGGGTGCCACCGCCAGTAGTCCTCCTACAAGTGCTACTTCGGCAGTATCGGAAGTTATCCCAGCACAGCTTGTATCGTCGGCTGCTTCCTTCCCGTCAGATCAAGTATCAAGTCCTCCATCACCTCAAGAAGAACAGAATGTCAATGAAGAAGTACCAACAGAGACATCAAATCCATCTCCTCCCGAAGGAGAAGAAGCTCAAGATACCACTGCCATTGATCCCTCAAGACAACAATCCTCTTCATCATCCTCAGCACCCGCAGCTGTTACCGAGGGTGCAAGACAAAAGGCAGTCTATCGTAATCGTCAACAAGAGGAGAATGATCCCGACTTTAAACGTCGAAGTGATGTCCGGCCGGCATATGTTCCCGTGGCACCGTATGTACCTGCCGCCAATCCCTATGCCACCGTTAGTGGTCCTCCAGGAGGAGGAGGGATGTCACAAGTACAAATGATGACATCTTCTAATAATCATAATCCCTTCGGAGGGGGACATCATCATCACAACATGCCACAGGTACAATTGATGGGGAGTCATCATCAACATCCACACCAGGAGCCAACCCCCCAAATGATTGCTCAGCATCAACAGATGCAATTGCAACAGCAGGCAGCGTTGCAACAGGCGATTGCACAACGTCAGCAACAGCAGCAGGCACAAATGAGAAATCAACATAATGGCGGTGGTCCACCTCCTTCTCATTTCTATCAAGGAGGCCAACATTATCATCATCAACAGCAGCAGCAGCAGCAGCAGCAGCAATCCATCATGCCGCCCCCTCAAGATCAGCATGGTAGGTATAATAATAATACCAATAACATGGGAAACAATAATAATCAAGTGCAGCAGCAGCCTCCACCGTTTGTTCCTCCTTCTCGTGGAAATTATCCCCCTCCAACTAGTAATGGTGGAAACGGGCCAGTTAACATCCAGGTATTACCTCCTCATCAACAAAATGTTCGAGAGCAGCAACATCAGATACAACAAGAAAGACGGAATTCAAGTCAAACATCGTCAAACGGCAATAAATCAGTCAATGATAGGAGGCAACCCACTACTACTGCACAACCTCCTCAAGCTCTCCAAAATGTGCAGCCTCAAGCTCCTCCTCAACCTCAGCAGCAGCAACAACAAAGACAAGATGGTCCACCAAGTAATGATGATACCAATTATCCACCCGTTTCACCCACAAAGAAGAATCAGGCTAATAAACCACAAGTTATTTGGGGACCTGGAGCGTCAGTGTCAGCAGCGGCAAAAGAACAACGTACAGAACCATCAAAAGCAACAAGAGCGTCACAAAAAGCCGCAGCGGTGCCGAAAATAAAGAAAGAAAAAGAAGAAGCTGTTTATAAACCGGAAGACTTTCCTGCCTTGGGATAAAGATAAAGAAGTACAATTGAGTTATAAAATCTCATTTAGGTTATAACCCTCTGTAACTTCATTATTCTTGTATACACAAAACACACTTTCAAAAAGCAAGGTACTGAATGTCAGCCCTCAACTAAGTATGATTGATCAATTCGATTAGATATTTGTTTATTCCTCGGTCGACGACTCTTCTTCTTTCTCCTCATCATTAGACAAAAACTCTTTGCCTGTAATCAATGCAAGAGCAGCCAAGGCTGCTATTCCGCCTTTCTTCCCCGCCAACGTGATTGCTGACATGATAACACCAGCGGATACTACACCGGTGAATATAGATGACAATGCAACTGCTGTTGGCATACCTAACAAGAATGCTCCCATAGCACCCGTCCATGCTCCTGTACCCGGTAAAGGAATACCCACAAAAGCTGCTAGTGATGCCCATTGCTTCTCAAGGCTTCCGACACCAAGACTTGCCGACTTCTTCTCAGCCCTCGATAGAATTGGAGACATTAACTTCTTCAACTTGTCATTTCTCAGTAGAAACATTAATGGAACAATTGGTGTCATATTTCCCAATACACAAACCGGTAAGATTGTTGTAATAGGTAATCCCATCCACACACCCACTGGCACAGCACCTCGTAACTCAACAACAGGCATTGCGGATATAATTGCCAATACAGCCAAGTCTGGAATACCAAATGATCGGAAGAAATTTGCAACCTTCTGTCCGGTATGTAAATGTTCAACAGTATCAGCGGCAGCCTTGGCAGCAGCATGTGCAGGTGTCGGTGGTGAAAGTACCGTGATGGCAGATGCAATAGCAACAAATGTCAAAGCATACTTGGCAACTGATTTCAATGTGTTATTATTCTTTTCACTATCTGGTGTTCGTGCCATTTCTTCATTGAAATTGATCGCATTCTCAAAACTTAAATCTGGTGTACTACTCTTTAATACTACCGTAGACGATTGAAATGATGGACCAACAAGACGTGTTTGTAGGCTATAATATTATTTGATGATGTGTACAATTGTTAGTGGAGTATGTATAATCTTTGTTAGTAAGTATATAAATATACAAATGATAATATTAACGCCCAAGAAAAACGAACTATATATCAACGTATATCGATAGCAAAGGCTACCAGCGAAATCTCATATTATTGCACTTAATTGATGTCATCATACCATCATAAATTGCAAACGGTCATCACATCATCTATCTTGTACTTCAGCTAAGGATACCTCGCTCTGCTATGTTTTTAATATTAAACCCACAAAAAAGATACATTAATAAATAACATACCCTCTTGACGTTATACCGAATGCATCCACACTGGATATTGCGCATAAGGCGGCGGCCACTACTACTGATTTCATGTTGTTTTGACCTCTTGTAGTTTTGTTGTTTTAGTTCTAATTATGAGGAGAGGCGAGATCTTAGGATACCAAAAAATACTCTATGACTCTATGTATTGACCTCCTCGCTTATTTCCTGTCAGGCATCGAAAGCGGTCTCAACGCATAAACTATATTGGAACATTGCCGCCACATTTCAACGTGAAGCAGCTACACTTTGATGGCAGTCTACTATTGAAAATAGAGAGGGTCAAGGGTTGCAAAAAGAACGGAGTGACAATAACTAACAACAACCACAGAACATATAATTGCAATAAAGTAACAACAACAATGGGATACGAGGAAGTAGAAACAGTCTTACCAGCAGACTTTGTACCACGTTCTGATTCACCTGAACAACCACAACAGCTAAGTACTAGTACAACTGCAGTCAAGGGATCTACTACCAATAATACAAAACAATCAGAAGAAGAAGAAGAAGTTGTTACTAAAACAAAGAGTCGTCGTAGTATGAGCAGAGGACGGTCATTAAAAAAGGGTATCCTAAATCGATGGCGTCGTTCTAAATCTCGTACTTCGAAGAAGAATAAGAAGAAGGATAGCAGCAGTAGTAGTAATAGTAATACTAATACTACTATTAAAAAGTCGGATTCAAATGTTAC
>Ga0214478_100671_pt1 | contig 19761 bp, 11 predicted proteins | sample M1_20Mar14CPVII9_2_FD_178001 | JGI IMG/M metagenome (GOLD analysis project Ga0214478, IMG submission 178001) | Marine eukaryotic communities from Monterey Bay, California, United States - M1_20Mar14CPVII9sort6BwellD7 | ecosystem: Environmental > Aquatic > Marine > Unclassified | place: USA...
ATGTGGTAGTGGATGTACCAGCGGGGATTGATAATGGTATGAATTTACGGTTGTCTAATCAAGGTGCCGAGGGAGATGAAGGTGCACCACGAGGAAACTTAATTGTACAAGTGTTGGTAGATGATGATAAGTACTTCCATCGTGATGGTTTGGATGTACATACTGAATGTCCGATTAGTCTAACACAGGCTATATTGGGAGGTACAGTCGATGTCCGAACATTAACGGGTGTTGTGGAAATGAAAATTCCAAAGGGTACACAAGTTGAGGCAAAGCTTATGCTACGAGGGAAGGGTATATCACACCTTCATTCCCCGCAACGGAAGGGTAACCATATTGTACATTTGCAAATTGAGATACCCAAGAAGGTATCCAAGAAACAAGAGGAGTTACTCAGAGAGTTTGATGAAGAGATGAAAAATTCTGGAGGAGCGATATATGGAAGATTGAGTAAAGCTGCCGGTTCAGTATTTGAACGTGTCTTTGGCCATGACGACAAGAAAAGTAAGAAAGCAGCTAAGAAAGTTGATGACGATGATTCGGATGATGAGATGGAGGAAAAGAAGACGGCTTAACTTTGCGTTGTCTTGGTTGTATATAGATAAGGTAAATATTGTCTATGTTTATTCGTATGAAGTGATTGTATATAATAAGCTTTATGATCTAATTTATTGGCAATTCGTATAAGTATTCGTATGTAGGGTACTTATATTATACATATCGATTTTCACTACTCGAGGCGTCAATGTATGTGGGCAATCTTCACGACAATGGCCAGGAGGCCAGGAATCACGACTCCTACCCTTCTTGCTAATACAATCTACCCAAACTTATCCTTATCATGCAGCTTTCGGATATAGATATTGCAAAGCTTGAGGCTGAACTAGAGACAGACTTGGCTACGAGGATTTATCAACGCGAGGATGCTCAGTCAAGCCTCGAACTTGACTCCCTACGCGAATCAATAAGTAATAAAGACGACGATGACGATCAGCACCAAAGCTTCTCGCTACTTGCAAGTGCTAGAGCATCTATTCACTCTATGCAGCAAGAGGCATCGGGGCTTGTACAAAGTATTAATGGTGAGCTGTTGGAGAGCAGAAATGACACGACACACAACCCAGCAACAAATTCAGAAGTTGCCCAATGTGAACACAATGATCAAGATGACAAAGTTGAACACAATGCCCAAGAACAAGAAGACACAATCTTCTCTTTAACACAAATACCTTCTTCTACCACCAATGACGACGTTGTTGATCAATCAGAATCTGATGCTTCATCTGTTATAGACGTTTGTGTTGCTGACACTGCAACTAATGATTGCTGTGAAACTAACGCTGCTGTATGTCGTGAATACTTAGAGCCGACTACTTCAGTTGTTGATGAATCTTTTGAACAAGCATTGACCGAGGCAAATGATCAACTTCGTATGATTGAAGAGAAACATAGAATGAAAAGATTAATTCTCGAACAAAGAAAAGAGCATATACGTCGAAATAGAAATGCAAAGAAACTGCAAAGATTGTGGAAAAGAACCATTGCTCGAAGGAAGCTTCTCCTTTCTTCCATCATATCAAGTTTGACATCAAATACAGTTCAAAGTGCAGTGGAAGTTGGACTCTTCCAATGTACTAAGGTTCTTGAATCAACAATCGACTGCTCAAACAGACTCGTACTTCGTTCGACTACAGAGTTGTCAATTCCTCAAACAAGACAAATGATGAATTGGAATGATCTGAACTGTCGGCATATCATGGTGGTACGAGACCCTGCAAACTATAAGGTACATATCTTCATCTTTTATCAAAGACACTTGAAGCACTACGTTGTTCATCTAAGAAGGAGGTTGACTGATGAGGTGGTTAAAACCAGCTCTGCACTGCTTCTTCGCTATTCAGACGACTCAGAGACTAGGTTTTCTCAGTTCACAAGACAAACTCTTCCTATTCACAATTTAGGGGTACAACCGTTACTATTACCAAATCTTCTTTCTCCGCCATTGATGATTGAGAATGGCCCTACTGCATTAGATTTAACTGACAAGTCTTCTTTGTGCTTGATCTTGTGTCAGATGACTCAAAGAGTTATGACTCGTCGAGCTCTTCATGCACTACAATGTTTGAAGGCTACAGTTCAAATACAAAGTATCTACCGAGGCTTTGTCGTTAGAAGAAGACTTGAATCTATACAATGCACTGCATTTGACTATATTGATAGTGAGATAGATGATATCCTTGGAGATAACTCGAAAGATATGCTCCAGTTTGACGAAGAAGAATTGGGAGAAAAAGAAGTCTCATGGAACCCTTGTAGGCCTTATATTGAGCCCAATGTGCACTGTTCAATTGTTGATGATAATCAGAGCAGTACAGGTGAAGCAGATGCAACAATACCCACGCCCGAGTCTGAGCCTTTGCATAATAGAGTATTATCATCAACAAGTCATACACAACACGATGTTGAATCGGAGGATACCATAATTAGAAGGAAGACTACTACATCTAAGATTGTGAGGAGAGATCACTTAAAGAAAAAGAAACAGGAAAGTAACACTTTGACTTGGCAGAATATGAAAGTAAAGGATATAAGAGTAGCTCAGGTAAGCAAGTCGTATGTATGTTATCTTGTTCTATGATATGCTCAAAACTAAGTTGTCTGACGGATTTGTTTGTGGTTTGCTACTTCATAACTAACACAGGCCATGATTAAGAAGAAAAGTCTTATGAGACGAAAGGGTGCCAATGGACGTTCAATGAAGGCTCGAAGATGACAGAGGATGGCAAGGTGAGGTTGCAAGCTTTGGCAATGGTTCATGCACGCATGGGTCATTCAGTGAGACGCTCCTCAAAAGGATACCTAAAAAAGATACCCACGTCATTTTTTTACTGACTCTTGATGTTGACACCTGACTATACTATTATGTAGCAGCAATATATTAATATCTTATTATCAATAGTACAGAATCATCATGATTAAACCTATAGTAGTAGTCCTTTCCCTTCTCGTCGGCAGCTCCAATGTTTTCATTGCAAATGCGGGGAGAAAAAGTATCAACAAAAGATTCGATGAGTTCACGACGGTCTTTCCTCTCAACTTCAGTTGCTACTGCTGTCGTTGGAGGAACTGCTATCTTATCAGGAAAACCTCAATCTGCTAATGCTGCGCCTGAAATCTTTACTACTGATGTAAGTTTTATCTTCTCTAATATTTAAGACAGGCGCAATAGAAATCTGCACCTAGTCCCTAAAAAAATCACTTTTAAAAATTCACTAGGTGCGGATTTCCATTGCGCCGGTCTTATTTATATTATTTATATTGATCTCATATTATATTCTACTATATCTTTTGGATAAAAGTCTGGAATAAAGTATGCAATCACTAAAGAAGCAACAAGCAAAAAGCCACAAGCACCAATTCCCGGAGATATTGTTGCTATCGATTACACTGGCTACCTTGCTAATGGACAGGTGAGTATATATCATCTCTTTTAGATGAGTATACAAGTAATATCTTTCTTTTTTGAAGATCATGACATATGCTCAATATCTTCTTGCTTTCCTATATATAGATCTTTGATGCAACACATTCTGAAGGAAAGAATAATGCACTACTCTTTAAAATTGGATCTGGATCAGTTATTCCCGGATTAGATGATATGGTTAGTAAAATGGTAGTTGGACAAAAAGTACAAGCAATTATTCCGCCAAAGCTAGCTTACGCAGATAAGGGGGTATGTCTAGATGAAGATAAGGGTGGTGAATGTCTTATCAAGCCAGGATCAACTTTGGTATATGATATTTTGCTCAAGAAGAGTTCCATCCCACCACCATAAGTGTATCAACAATTGAGAGATCCTACAATTGCATGGGAATTTATCCCTTCGGTATTATGAAATCACTTCTCCAAAGAGCAGAAATGAAAAGACAAATCAACTGATGTGACAACCATCTGGAAATAAAGCTAATATTATGTTGCAATATAAATTGAGCATTGTATATCTTAGCTATCTAAATCTGCCATAGGCTATTCGAAACCCTGACATGACAATTAAAGTATACCATGCCTCTGTCCCTAATGCCCAGACATCCACAGCAGTATGAGTAAGTAATAAGCTCGTTCCCAGCTCAAAGATTATCCTCAATGAACAATAGTCTATAAATATTTGCCATGTAGCCTTGATTGCGACGTTATCTGATTCTACTGCCGATGAAGAATAGCTTCTATTCCATAAGGCAGCAAGTATCCATGATATAGTCATCTTGGAGTCTCTAATTACAACTGTTGATAGAGTAACAGGAAATGTAATTGGCTGCAATAATCCTCCATTTGCCCAGTAGTCAGGTGATCCTAACTCAGCCCCAATTTGAAGAAGAAAGTTAATAATCAATAGGAAAAGTATATCTCCTAGGAACAATCGAGAATCAGGTATCTCGAGTAGTGCATCTATGAATGACGGCGATGAAGGTTTGTTCTTGTCTTGTCTTTCTTTTTCTATTGGTACATCTTCATTGTTCTCATCTTCTCCATCGTATTTTGACATGTAATGTGTTGTTGTTTGTGGATATTTGCAGTGATTCGAAGACCGAATGATTGTATCTATAGATTTGCAGTGATTATCAGACCGAATGTATGGCTTATGTATAAATGATGGTATAGAGGCGCATCGTATAAGTTTATAGCTTGTTGGAGGTGTAACCATCAGTGCATAAGACTGAGTCATTGCTTTGCATACCAATGCTATCACATATAACTTTATTGTTGCATATCTCATACTCTATCGTGCAATAAATCAAACTATGTGAAACCACTTGACTTGATTTCTCCTCTTTACTTATATTCTTCAATTGCAATAGTAGGTATTAGCCGCCCATTATTCATTGTGCAAATAATCTTCTTACCACTTACCACCCACTTCAGTTCCGTTTGATAGCCATTTCCCATGTTTATTCTTTCCAATACTCATTTCATTTTTCATTTTCCACCCTCACCAGTCAACTATCTCCTTCCGGCGGCGGCTTTACTACTCCCTACCCATCCCATATACCCCAATATATACATCATGAGACTCCCTATTTTTGCCATATTAATATCTATGAACAATTTGGATACCATCAAATCATTCACCACAAATTATAATGTACACATATTATCAAATGACAAATTATCAATAATACAAAAGAATAATGAACAATATAATACTAGATGTATAGCATCCTCCTCTACATTAGGCATGACAATAGTATCACCCTTTGACAATACTGCAACCGAGGAGGGAGATGAATTATCAGCACCAACAGAACAATCTTATAATCCACTCCCCTCTGATGATGAACCTCTTGATTTAACTTGGGATAATGTTGATATGGTATTAGATGAGATGCGTCCATATTTATTACAGGATGGGGGAAATGTTGCTATTAGTGAGATTGATGGTCCTATTGTTCGATTGGAATTGCAGGCGAGTCGTCATAATGTGTGATATGGTATACTTGATAAAATATTGGAATTTGTGCATATGATGTGCACTTATTCTTTGCAACTCTTTGCAATCGCTAAACTAAACTAATCCTTTCTCTCTCCTACCTCTGTATGCAAAACATAGGGAGAATGTGGTACATGTCCAAGCTCAACACAAACAATGAAAATGGGTTTGGAACGAAAACTTAAAGAACGTATACCTGAAATCCAAGAAGTTGTACAATCATTACCAGACTCGCCAGATTTGGATGAAGATCAGATTAATATAGTATTGGATTCAGTTCGACCATTCTTGCAGGTTGCCGGGGGTACTATTGATATTTCGAGCATTACAGGTGAGGGTGGAATGCAGCCGACAGTCACTTTAAAGATGGAAGGGAGTGCTGCATCTTTAAATTCTGTAAAGTTGGAAATTGCACAGAGGTTGCAGAGGCATTTTATGATATCAGGTCTTAGAGTTGAGTGGGCATAAGTTGACGTGAACAGTTTTAGAAGGATACAAGGGACAACCCTGTGTTACCCTACATTGATTAGAAATAGTGATAATCAAGACAAAGTACTTAAAGATGTAATGAATTATTTTACTTGCATTATGTGACTGCACACACAATTATTGTACAGCTGGGTATCAGTGACACTTAGCGGCGTGTCATCCTGAGCTTTAAACATAGAACATATATTTAGTCATCGTATGCCTTCACCAAGCTAGCAAACTTGGAAGCAAGTGACTTGTTACCCTTCAATCGAAGAGGAAGAGAGGGTTCAGACTTTTTGATCTTCTTTTGCTTGGAAGTGTTATTAGACTTGAATGTCTCCTTGGCCCAATCAGCGGCTTCGGTTGCTTTATGTTGTTGTGCAAAAGTATTGTCCAACGAAGACTTCTTGCCACCATTGAAATTGGGTGAGCCAGAACTATCAGCTGTCCAACTCTTTGCAAGATATTCCAACTGCTTTCTCCTTTGACTGGAAGTCTTTTCTTGCTGGGCAAAGATGTCGTTAGTACCGACATCTGAAAAGGCCTCTGATATCGACTTCAACGACTGTGGATTATCCTTATCCTCGGGGTCAGACTCGAATGTTTGCAATGGAGGGTCATCATTGTTGTACTCCTCGTTATGAGAAGGACGATTATTGTAGAAATCTTGTGAGGGTCGGTGAGCAGTCGTTGCTTCAAGGCTAATGTCAAGATTGGAGAAGGCGTCAGACATTGACTTCATAATCTCAGGTGTAGATGCACGAGCCTTTGGGGGGTGTTCGAGTGGTGGTGGTGAGGCACGCTTGTTCAGTTTGCTCTGCCTCGACTGATGTGAAACTTGTGCCTTCTTTGAGCTACTTGTTCGATTGTCAGCGAGATAGTTGTCAAGTTTCTTTAAAGGAGCAGTAGGTGGATGGGGACGTGGATCTTTCTTATCTTGACGATGCTTTGATTGAGCTTCTCTTCTACTGTGACTAGTATTGCCAAATGCTGCTGCATCATGAGATACCCATGCATCATTATCAACAAGATCAGAATTATCCTCGGCGGCGCTATACTTGCTTCCAGACTTGGTGAATGCCATTCCACACATTCCTGTTGAGAGATCTTTGCTTTCGACAAGAGGTATTTGCTGACGCCAGGCACCACTATCTTCGTCGGGCTCATCTTGAATTGCAGAACTGAACTTGTCCAAACCAATATCTTCTTCGTCACTCGGTGTCATGGTCTGATTGACTTGACGTTCTTCTGCCTCTTCATGACTTCGAGTCTTCCTCCTTGGTGTAGTACGAGACTCACGTGAATGAGACTGCTTGACTTCAAGCTCCTCTTCTTCTGAATAACCTCTAACAGGCGAGTTCTTGCGAGCATGGTACTCTCTCTTGAGTGTATTCCATGACTTCTTCTGTTCTACATCTGGAGGTTCCTCTTGAGATCGTGCCTTCTTTTGATGCCTGTGTTTCTGTTCTCGTTCGTGATCTCGTCTTGACTGGTATATTGGATTGGTCATGGACGAGACGGTGGAATCTTCAGATGATAAGAAACTGCCACAGTCGTCCTCTTCTTCTACAGGACTATTATCAAACGATGCACGATCGCGCACCACAGCAGCATTGGCATTACGAATAACCTGGAGAGAATCACTGTGAAGGACTTCTTCATACTTTTGTTGAAAGAAATCCTTTCCAACATGAAGTTCCTTATTCTTATTAGTCCTTGCATTGTTAACAATGGGTGGAGTCTCGTTCCTAGTTGGTGAGAAAAGTGATGCAATCTTGACAGGCGTAGGAGGGACCTCTTGTGTTGGAGCTACAGCATGGCCAGTATCAGTGCTGGTATCATGTTGTGTCTTGATGATGGAGTCGATGGCAGCAAGTGCCTCTTCGGGATTAGATCTACTCACAGCATTAATGCGCGAGATTAGGGCAGCCACCGAGGTTGTGTTCAGGACTTGAGATTGTCCTACCTCCGACGATGCACGCTGTTCAGCAATGGGAGGCATCATTGAGCTAGGATGAGCTTGTTGTTGTTGTCCCGAGGAACTTTTAGGAGATGGTGAAACTCTACGAACAGTTGTGGACGTATTTGATATTTGATGACGCTGAGAAGAACCAAAGCTTCGAGAAGGATTTGTATCCAGAGTTGTAGTCTCGGCAGTGGAATCTGTGTAATGAGATAGCACTGCCATACTGCCCTTGTGAGCATTGAACCTCTTGTGGGGTGACGAGTCGCGTCTACGGAGATTCTCATGCTGACTAAGACTAACTTCATAGTTACCCTTTTGTTGTTGCTGTTGATGTCTCTGAGAACGTTGGGGAGAATAACTCGCGCCTCTATTACCTTCATTCATATTGCCACGTTGCTGTGTAGCAATAGCAGCGGCATGAACAAACTTGGACTTGAATCGACCACCCGACGATCCTGAAAAGTTACTTCTTGGTGAGACGACTGAATCTCCAAGTCTATGCTCTGACCATCGATCTTTAACATGACCCATACCTTCAACTTCATTTTGGGGTAGGACGGCACGTAATCTTTCATTCTGATCCCACAATCGAGCACGTGCATCTTGTGGTGTAATCGTATCAGGCACTTCCTCAAACATCATTTGATCAGGATTATATTCAACCTCTTCTTGTTGCTGTTCTTCGGCTGGTTGATGATAATCATCATCTCGATTGTCATAATATCTATTACGACACCGAACAAGTTCTTGACCTTCCGATTGATACCCATCATCATATCGTTCAGGTTGACTACGTCCTCCTCCTCGTTCACCCTCTGATTGATAACCATAATCATTGCCCGAATCATATTGATGATGTCCTTTGACATTATTCCTTTGCCTCTGAGGTGAGGAAGGTAAACTCTGAACAGCACCACCACCACGAAAGTTAGACCTCCATCGATCTTCAATATTCTTCCTCTGCTCACGACGTTGTTCTCGATGACGAGCACGTAATAATCGTTCCGAACGCTCTGTCCATACACCAAATGGACTATTCTCATCATGATGACGATGATTATGGCCACTAGACGACGGAGGAGCAGTATTACGACTTCTAGATGTATGCTTACTATCTGCGGGAGAATGAGACTTTTCCCATCCCTTCCTTAATGACGCGACACTAATCGTTTCATCGTCGGGTGGTGGTAAAGGATGGCGTTGTCGTCCTCCAGCAGCCGACGAGGGTGCCGTATTGGCATGATGATGTACAATAATATTATTCTTCCGTTGGATCTTATCAGTCCGAACACCCAAATGTTCCACGGGTGAATCTGGTATTATATTCTTCTTGCGATTTGGCGATCGTGACTTTTCCCTTAACTTGCGTTGTTCTCCTTCCATCTTTTCCAATTGTTGTTGTTGTTCATGTAAATGTTCTTGACGTTCTTGATACTGTTGTTTTGAGATAGCTTGGCGTTGATACATCCGTTGTCGATTAACTTCATTCCAATTTGGTTGTTGACTATGTTGCTGTTGTTGGAGCGGAGGTTGAACATTTTGAGGGAGCTGAGTGTGTTGCTTTTGTGGAGAGCTATCTCTCTGTTGACGTTGTGAGTTACCCTGTTGCATGGATGGATGGTTCCTCATAAAGTGAGATACTACAGCACCGTGTGCCTGTCTTGGAGGTGAGGGTCGTCTAGGCGGTGAGCTCCGACGAGGTTGTTGATAGTGTTGAGGCTGCTGCGGTTGGTGTTCTAGCTGTGGCAGTGGAGACATGAGAGGGGGTGGTCCTTTCCTTTGATGTCTTTGCTGTTCCATCTGATATTGTTGCTTTGCAGCCCTCAACTCATTATACGGACTTGGCCTCGATGAGGAATATCCTCCATCTGAATTATATCCCGCAGAAGTGTTATTTGAAGAAGACTGGGGTTGACGAGGAAGTCTTGGCTGTTGATAATGTCCTGCTGCTGCACCACTCCGTTGTTGGTTATACCTCGACTGCTGCTGACCTCCACTATCTGAAGTATACCCATCAACTCCTACTCTTTTAGACTGTTGACTAGTATCCCATTCATCCGATGGTGCCATATGATTTCGATTCATAATTGGTTGCCTAATCGATTGTTTCTGCTGCCTATGCCGTTGCCTAGGATGATGACTAGCAGTAGGATTATTAATATTATTCCGAATAATACCAGATTGTTCCAATTCCTCAAAGCTATGTTCTCCCATTAGATGTACGGGTTGGTGCTGAGGTGCCATATGATTATTATCATAAGGATAAGGATGAGAAGCAGCATTATTGCGTTGTACCGTGGGAGGTGAGGGTATAACTCGAGGAGAAGCTAATTGTGAATGATTATGCAATTGTTGTTGTTGCTGTTGGGTATTGTAATACTGTGATGCATTATTATTTTGATAATGAGGCTGCATAGGAGGTCTTTGTGGTTGTGACATTAAAGGAGGCATGGCCTGATGCTTTGAATTATTATAATACTGCTGCTCTTGACTACGAGATGGCCCCCTTTGTATCTCTTGCTGCTGCTGCTGTTGTTGAGCACTGTCTCCATAACTACTACTCTGTGATTGTCTCCTCTGTCTCTGTATAGACATTTGTATCTCGGGATCATCAAATGATAACTGTCTCCTCTGCTGTTGCTGCTGTTCATAATTTTTCATAATTGGCTGCTGCTGCTGCTGACTACCAACATTGTTAGAATAGCTTTGTGGTGTACTGTAAGGCTGCCCCTGCTGCTGAGTATAATGCTGTGGCTGATTATATCCAGTATTTTGTGACTGACTATTTTGATGCACCGTCATACCACCATTCTGCTGCTGTTGATGCTGCATATTATAAACCCTATCCAACTCCTCCTCTTGACTTAATTGTTTTTGCATTTCCATAGCCTTACGTTGTTCGATACGTTTCCTATTCTCAATACGTCGTTGCATCATATTCTTACGCTTAGCTGATAATGAGCTACGTGTTGAGTGAGTTGATGAACCGCCTGGTGATTTCATGCTGCTACTTTGGGCTGAACTACTTTGGGTTGTATTGGCATCACTGTGATACCCACCTGTATTGTGAAAACCTCCAGTATTAACATAGTCATCTTGCATTTCATATACTATATGTTGTTGTTGTTCGTCATGTTGTTGTTGTAGTTGAGACTGTTTATTGTTATTAGCCTGTCTTCTACGCTCTTGTTGCAATTGACGAACATCGTCAATACGTCTACGTCTAGCGGCACGCTGACCGCTGTTACCTGCCATGCTTCTCCTACTATTACTATCCTTGGTAGCCGTCTGCATATTACAAGGGCGCCTACTAACTACTCAACTAAACCGTCATCACTCACTTATTAGTGTATGTGTTATCAATTATTTGTTGATGTTATCACACGATAGTTACTGAATTAAAATTATATCTTGCCGTTGAGAAAAATTTATACTATCCAATGAAGAGGGGCTCTACTTGCACAGTAATGTTTCTTATTGGCCGCCTAATTTCTATTACTAGGTTTGTTATGAGAGCGAGCGTTATGTTGCTCATCATCGAAAAGGCGTCTCTAATGACGGACATATATCTTTTGAGTATATATGATCACAACACAACCAATGAAGATAAGACCAGCGGCAGATATTGCCACTCCATCCAGTGATGTTAATCTACAGTAATTTCAATTAGTTTGGAGTAAGGGGTAATAGGGAGTTCAATCTGTTTTATTATCTAACAAGTTTAAAGTAATCTAGTCAATCCCTAGTCATACTTTCAACTCTCCACTGCCCGTATTGTTCTTTGTTAAGTTAACATCTTCTTCCCCTAGATTAATACGCTCCTCCACTAAGACCCTTTGAAATAGCAGCCGCGGATGCAATATCCATACATGTATTCCATCCTAAAATGTATGGGATGGATGTTTGACAGATTGATTTAAATACCTCCACTTCTCCAGCTTGGACTGTGATTTCCAATGGTGTTGTCTTCATGGTGGTTATATGTATATTGTTTTGAAATGTTTTTTGCAGAATAAAGTCAAATTAACAGTGGAGAATGATATTTTGTGAGCAAAGATAAATATAGAATAGATATAGAATAACATAAATCAAATCAAACATTAAACACATTCTCACTGGAATTCCTTCCATACCTGGAGGAGTTTGACCACCAATACCACCAGACATATAATCAATTTTAAACGTTAATGTTGATCCCTCACCAGGTTCGACAGTAAATACCTTCTCGACTACATCACCACTTAATTGTTCCACAGATGAGTCTTCCCCATCCATTGAATTATTATACGTCGGATGACTTAACTCAACACTATTCTCTGGTAATTGACTTAATAACAAACCCACTTCTTCAACACTTAGACTGAATATAGTCTTATCACTCCATGCAAATCCTGCTCCGGTGTTATTTCGTGGAATTAATTCCAGTATTAATTTACCTCTTCGTTCGACTGATACGCCGTCATTTCCTGCACGTCGAAAGTTTGGCATGGCTGCTCTCATTGATAATGCGGTGTCTGGACCAAAGATTGTATATTGTGGAAAACCACGTCGTGGCATACCACCCATTGATGAGAAGGATCGGGTAGTAGTAGATACATCATTGTTGCTGATGGATGTTTGTGCATATGATATGTTAGTTGTGTTATTGTTTGCAATTGTGGAGGTTGCCGCGCGTAAAAAAGTTGATGAAGGTCGTGTAGATGACGATGATGTTGATACTGCCAGCCGCCGAAAGGCTCTAGATATTGTAGACATAATAGCAATAGTAGGTTGGTTGAGTTTCAGTAAGTACTGAGGCGGCGGCGATCACAAGATACTTATGAGAGATCTTTGAATAAATCGCCAAAATTATTTCTGTCATACTCTTGCCTCTTGCCTGTCTTATGAGTTGCAAATGTACCTGACTTGCTTGTGAAGATGTCTGCAGAGTCTGCTGATACATCTTATCAAAGAGAGAGTACTGCAGAGAGACAACTCATGCAGTTTAGCTAGCTATTAGGTATAGGAACAATCACTTATTTAAATTCATAGGTGATTTGCTACTACTCTTCGTCGTCGTCTTTTCTCCTTGCCTCTCTGGCCTGTTGTCTTTCCATAAGCTGCTCGATCATCCTTATCATATCATCTCCCATTGATTCAACCTCATTTTGATCATCCTCATATATGAAGCCCGAACTAGTATAGTCACATGCACTCGGCCAATCAGTTATACTCTTAAAGCCGTACTTTTCTTTCAACTCTGTAAAAGCATCAGAGCCACTAGGGCCCAAATCAACTACATCTATCCTGCCATCATCAATACTTCGCTTCACCAAGTCACGAACAGAATGAAACCATACATATCGCTTAGCTGCATCATCATCACAATAGAACCATTGTCCTCTACTAGTTCTACCCTTTGCTACCTCATGTGCAAATCCTATTACTGTATCTGTTTCGGAATCTCTATACTCTCGAATTGAACCCGCCATTCTCGTTGTGCCTTGATATCTACCTATTCCTTCAGCCAATGCATTTATAAAGGCATTAGGCGTGTTACCATATCTATTTGATAATAACCGTACCTCGTGTTGTACTACACATCTAAAGTGTGCATATGAAGAATGAGGCGCGGCCTCACCTCCTCTGATTGGTTTGGTGATGACAGTAAAGTTTTGTGCCTCAGATGTAGCCTTTTTCAATGTTCTTTTACAACCTCGCGGTAAAGTTTTGATCCAATCATCTACAGAGGTAAAGTTTCTAACATCTAAAAGAGAATGAGGACGGGTCATCCATTGTCCTGTCCATTGTGCAGCACCCATTGCACCCATACTTGCACTCTCTCTATCTCTTCTACCAATTCGATCTCCTACTAGTTTCGCCTTCCATTCTTTCTCTTCTTCACTACTTCTATCTTCTTCTAATAAACCCTCCTTCTTCATTGCCATTTGTAATAACTTTGCAGGTAAACTATCATCAGGTAGATTATCTCCAAACGCTGCAGCGATTGCCAATTCAATATTGTTATAATAGTATGCATACACATCATCTTTATCATCTTCATTATAATCAAATGCGCATTTAATCCATGCAAATAACTTTTCAGTATTATTATCTGTTAATGTGGTATTAATTGATACTGCTATCGGTTCAGATTGCAATTCATCTGCAAGGTGGAGTGGTGGAAGAACTTTTATAACTCGTTTGGGCGTATGAAAAGGAGAGAAGGTGATACTTGATTTTGATGTTAGTGTGAAGGAGTCTGTGTAGCTTAAACCGGTTATTATACCGACTAAAGCGATTATGGATGAAGTAAAGGTATTCATTGTGAATTGATAGGCGTCAAATGTTAGTATTGGGATATGTAACCACGCTTACTTACTCACCCAGGTACATTTCACTTATACTTGGCATTTTATGAGGATACCAAGGTGGGGTATCCTTTTCAAAGCTCTAATCATAGCAGACGTAGGCAGACGTCCTAGTATATGACGTTGAAAGGAGTTGATTGAGCTGTAGACATCATATAATGTATGATATCATACCTTCAATAATAGTAGAAAATATTTAGGCATCTTTAAAAATTATTGGTAGTGTCCCGTGACTTTCTCAAAACAGGTTGCGGTTTGCGGTTCGTACTGTGAGTGAGTTAGTTGTGTAGATAATTGGGTGCCAATAGGATACGCATTCGTATACCCTTATAAAGACAGTATATCAGTGTTAAAACGCTCTTTCGAACTCTCGCGGCTCCTCTGATCTTGATATTCATTATATCGAATACACTTTTTAGAGTTGAGATTTTGAGTTTTTGTTTATAAAGGCCAATACAATAGAGATACTATTATCTCACCACAACATAAGTCAACCATGGAGTATGATCGTGCCTTATACCGCGTTTATGAACGCATCATGGAAGATTTGAATGCCAGTCCTTCGCCACTGGCTCTAACTACTACATCATCTACTGGTCAAAACAACATATTATTACAACATAATGATGATGGATTGCGTAGACGTCATAATCGTTCAAATAATAGTCCAGATGATGTAGATTCATCTGTTGTTACATCTCCCTTGGCAGCAAGAGATTCACTTGGTCCTAATAATAGTGACGTGTCAGATGATATAGACACAAGTAGTAATAATAATACTACAGAAAGTGATGGTGAAACCAATAATAATAATAGAGAACAAAGAAGACGAGGTAGGAGACAACGTCGTCGAGATGCAATAGCACAATTACCAATAATAGCAAGACGACAATTTACAACTGCAACACAACAACAACGGAGACATCAACCACTACCATTCATTATGCCAATATGGATGGCGAGAAAAGTTGATAACTTGCAATATCAATTTCATGCTAATAGACGGTTGGCCAACATGGGTAATATAGAAAATGTTGGTATTGTAACTCATGTTTGGAGTAATATTCGTGGTATATTGGGTGTTATTAGATATACAAGCACAACAGCATCATATGACAGTGTCCCAACGTCTTTGCCTACTCCATCTACACCTACTCGTGTTTCTACAACTTTTCAATCAAATTATACACAATCGTTATCTTCAACACCTGGTGCCATTATACGAACATCATCTCATCGTGATGATGATACTCAGCCAGATGTAGAAGAAGGAAATAGTGGACTGGAACTACGAACGCTCAATAATACTGAACAACATAATAACTATGATATCGAGAGGAGTGATTCAGGATTACGAAGACGATCACCTACACGTCGTCCATCTCCTTCCGTTGATAGTGGTAGTAGTTCATTCAATGATTCTAGAAGAACATCAAGTGACCCACCATCTCTACCGACAAGTCATACATCATCATCTAACTCTCCATTGCAACCAAGATTATCATCCCCGAGTGGATCTTCTTCAGGTGATGTCAATAATCCAAACATTTCATTAACACAACGTGCCATACAAAATCAACAACGTCAAAATGATAGACTTACATCTCAAAGAAGAAGAGGTAGAGGACGAGTTGTCGAAAGTGATGATGATGATACAAATAGCTCAGATAGTGATAGTGATGACGACAATTCAACTTCATCTTCTTCGTCAGATGAGAGTGATGAAAATACCAACAATAATACCGGTAATGAAGGTTGTTCACAATACAATTTATATGGTGTAATGAGATTATCATTTGGTGTTGCCATACTCCATATATTTGTATTAATATCATTACATGCTACATATGTTGGTCCATATGCTTTTCATAAACAGACAAGTGAGGTGAATATAGTGAGACGAAATCTAGCTTGGGGACATGTTAAATCTAAAGAAGGTGATAAGGTTGAGGGATATCAAGACAGGGAAACTACAACACTTCACAATTGCATCTCATATGCTCTGTCTACACGGCCACTTGAGGAACGAAGTACTTATTTTGGTGAAGAGAAGGATGATGCTTCATCAGATGGTGATAATGATGATAAAAAGGATAAGCAAATTAAATCAGAAAGTGGTAGTACTGACACCGCCGCAACTAAAAGTGCATCTCCAACTCCGCTGTTCGGCATGGATGAGATATTGCAAATCAAAATCATGTATGGAGGAAAGTGCACTGGACGATGCTCTCGTGTACGAAATGTGAAGTATCCAGAAATAGATACGGTTGATAATAGCACAGATAAAGAAGATGTGGTGGACATGCTAGCTGTAGCAAACGGCACTACAAATGATCAACATATTCGTGGTCTAAAACAAACAAAGTTAAAGAATGAAGATAACAGTACAGCAGTGAATGAATTCTCCTCACCAACTTACTGGGAGAAGGTGCACTATCAATTTGCAATTGATGATGCGCTCTTATATCTCGATGAAACGGCAGCCCTGTTACACAATATCACACTGGTGAATATAACAGTGACAGAGAGATGTCTGTCCACAGGATCAGATGACGGGAGGTAAGTCTTTTGTTGTAACTCTTTGTATCACTTCATCTACTGTCTCTAATATTCTAACTCTGCCATTCACTACACACATAAAATTAGATTGACATTCCTAACAGCTACTGGACAATTCCTATCACAAATCTATGGGATGGACTCAGTGATGATAAATCAGCTAATGTATGGTATTAGGGGTATCGATGACTCCTTTACAACAGGTTATATGAAGAATATTGAAACATCAGAAAGATGGAGCTGGCGCAAGGAGTTTCTTGAATCGTTTGAACACAGGTCTATTTTGGATTGGTTGCTCAGGAAGATTGGTGGGTTGTGATGTGTGGATATTGTTGATCTCTCTCCTTCTTTCATCTAACATAATTACTCCTCTTAACCCGTCACAGGAGTGTTACTGCTATCAACCCTGGCTTTCTTCCTAATAACATCAGTCACCTCACTCATTGTTCGAGTATTGACATCATCGGGTGTCGTGCTAATGTTCCCACTGTTCACTCTCTTTCGACGATTGGGAATGCCAGCAAATGAACGTATCCTAGCCATGTCATATCCTTGGATTGGGTCAGCTATGGCAGCGGTAGCGAATGAGAGAATACATCCACCGAGTCATCTGGTTTGGGCACATGTTACAAAGATCATACTTTATTATGTCATGTATGAAGCTTGCCAGGCGGCTTGGAGTGTAGTAATTTATCACAAAAGTATCCCTGAGGCATTACCAGTTTGGATCTACGGGTTTACAATGATTTGGGAGTATTTTAGCATGGTCTTCATCCGGAGCGCTCTATCAGTGTACTTCTTTCCTCGGTTATGTTTCCTATATTTCTTGCTCTACCATTGCTACTTTTACTCGGTGCCATATGGATACTTTGATGTTGCCTTGATACCGCTGTTTATGTTCATGGTTCACGCCATGTTGTATACAATCCTCGGACTGGAATTGCCGAACGCAGCTCGTGGGGTTATCAATGTCGAATGTCCGAGGGAAGTATACAATAGATTGTCGTGGCAAGCTCCGTTGGCATCACTACCTGCCGAGTATACAATATTTCTTCCATTAAACTCAAGGCTTAGCCCGTTACATGATCGAGTTAATAATGTACCAAGTAATAACAGCAACAATAGAGGGGATGAAGCATCTGGAGATGACAACGATGATTCTACAGAATAATATACAAACCCTAACTTTATCACAAACTAAAAGAACATACAAGTTAACAACACCAACTTCTTTCATATCAATTGCAACTAAACATCAGCACATCGAAGCCCTTCATGATTACGGACATTAGTGTCCGCTCCTTTGGATCTTAGATACTCAGAGATCTTTGTCTTGCCATACTTCATTGCATAATGAAGACCGGTGTTACCTGTATCGTTGACAGCATTTATATCTCCTCCGTACTGAATTGCAAGCTTGCATATTTTCTTGTGTCCATTCTGACAGCCGATATGAAGGATAGTATTACCATTATCATCTGAAGTATCAATGGGCGTGCCATGATTTAACATTGCTTGTACTTCTGAGGATCTCCCATGTCTTGCAAGAGACAATATATTTGGGGGCGGTCTGTTTTCCTCCTGTTGTTGCTGCTGCTCTACTCTGTCATAATCCCTATGCCTTCTTGCTTCGGTTCTTTGTATTTGAATAGGTTGATCATATTCGTCATTGTAATACTGATTGGCTGGCTGTCGGTGTTGATGTGTTCCATGATCAGAAAAGCGTCTCAGGTCTCTTCTTCTATCGTGACTACTTCTGTGACGTCTATTGCTTGGAAATGGTGAACTTCTTGGAGTTCTATAAACACTAGAGCCAGCACTCCTTACACTCTGTGAATCTCTTGCTGTAGTATAGCTGTTTGTAGTAGATCCATCACTGTTCTGTGAATGTTGGCTACGCGACGAGACAGACCCACATTGCCTAGGAGTATAGAAGCGTGGATCCATTGTCGATTACTTGAGTAATCGTGGTTGATAAGGAGATTAATAGATGTATGTCTCCGAATGAAGTAGCAACATCAACGAGTGTTCATATTGAATAGATTATAACAAACGCGGGACTTTCCAGTCTTGGAGTATAGAACTGTTCGTCTACTTAAATATGTTTCTCCCTGTCTGTCATTGCAATTGCGCTTTTACCACCCTACGTCTCCTCTTTTATATTAGAGTGAGTGCTCATCTAATTGAAAGTATCGAGGTATGTAGGTGAAAATCAAACAAACAGCACAACTGTCAAAGTTCATATATAAATTGTGAGATAAGAGAGGTATGTAGGTATACATATTATGAATTTCAAACAAACATCATCAACTGATGCTACGTATCATATATACCATATCATATCACAACATAAAACTTAAATCATACCATTAACGCACACTCACTAATAGCCGTCTACCTTACACCTTCCTCACCGTGCATCATCATCAAAAATGTACCACTCGTGTGCTATATTATGTTCACCGACTACATTCAATCATATTATACACCCACTCTACAATCACATACATTCACTGTATCTCTGGATGACACTAGTATGTACAAGAGCGTCGGAGTTGTAGAGAAAAGAGGAGAAGGATTTATCGGAGTTGGACAATCGGAGTAGTCGTGGATTAGAGGTATCTTCATTCAAAAAGTTACAAGTGCACGACCATTGAGAAGCTCACATAAAAAGGCACATAAATTAACAAACAGCATCAACTACGTATATATACTATTAACACATAGCCTACTAAACACAATATACATACATATATCAGTATCAACATAACATACTCACATATCACTATCACCAATTCGCCTACATTTACATTAGTGTACATATTTTTATGTACATATCAACACTGTCTTATATACCAACGACGTATGAATATATCGCATATACATCTACAAACAACACTCACATACACTAACTAATACATAAAAATGTT
>Ga0214478_100673_pt1 | contig 19730 bp, 17 predicted proteins | sample M1_20Mar14CPVII9_2_FD_178001 | JGI IMG/M metagenome (GOLD analysis project Ga0214478, IMG submission 178001) | Marine eukaryotic communities from Monterey Bay, California, United States - M1_20Mar14CPVII9sort6BwellD7 | ecosystem: Environmental > Aquatic > Marine > Unclassified | place: USA...
CTCTTGCCTACGGAATAAGTAAAATACAGAATTGGAATTGATGAGACAATGGTGCAACATTAATCATAAGCTAAGAAGCGAGAGAATTGTCTTACCATTGGATACCTTCCAACTCTAGCTTCCAGTAATGCCCCTTCCAGCATAGTCTTCCACGCCTTATCAACACTCATGTGCTTCAACTTAGATAATAGCTGGCGAGCTTTATCCAAAGTGCCTACCCTTTCATAAAACTTGACGGTTCGAATCAGCAAGTTTTCATTCGTTCCACAGTGCTCTAAGCCTTCTTGTAAGATTTTTGCACACTGACGTAAGTTTCCACTCTCTTCCTCGAGTTTGCTATGCTCGAGCCATCCCTGACTTGCACGGGGTTGTAAATCGCATGCCATGCGGTAATTCTTTCTAGCTTCTTCAATGAGATTAGACCTCTTAGCCACATCAGCGAGTTCAAGATAGACTCTCCAATGAACAGCTTCGGGGAGGAACATATTACGATTAGAAGTAGAGAGGCAAGCTAGTGCAAAATCACGAGCAGCAGATAGCCCAGACTCATTCTCCTTTTGCCGGAATTGTTTACCAAACTCCTTGAATGCTTGGCGTTCAGTTGGGCTTTCGAGGACAAATTCGTCAGGCTTTTGCTTGGCACTATTGTTTGGTACAATACCACCGCCGCCATAAGGGGCACTGCTAGGTCCTTTCGCGTTGAGGTAATTATGTAAGGAATTACTATATGATGGCATACTTGGTTTCGCGCCTCCCGTTTGATGCTGTCGATCCCTAGAGGCGGAAGCAAGACTAGATGACGGATGCTGATGTTTAGACGATACACTGCCAGCACTATCAATGGTTGAATATGATAGGTTGGTACTCTTTTGACTTGAGGGATTAACGAACCAATCATTGTGATCAACCACATCCGATGATGACGCACTGGTATTTAATCCTCCAGGCAATGTTTGCCTTAGTAAAGACGCGGCAGCAGAAGAAGAGGATGTGGGAGAAGAAATACTCTTAACACTATCCTTGCCACGCGATGGTGAGGGCTGATATCTTGAAGGCGAAAATGTTGCTGGAGATGGAGATCTCCTGTTGTTATATCCTCGAGGGTTTTCTCTTGGCTTAGTCATAGGACGTTCATGCGGCGCTTGGCCATGATGCATCGCTCCAGGGGATGGCGGGTGATAAGGCATTGGCATTTGCTGTGGATAATGAGCACCCGTGTCCGGATACGGCGGATGATGCGGAGGAAGGGTGAATGGAGATGCCCTGGACATCTCGTACGAAAAGTCAGGCGAGGCATGGCCAGGCATCCCCATGCCATGCTGTAGATCATTTGGATGTAGCATTCCAGTTTGAGCATATCCGCCTGGTGAATGACCACCTCTCCAATCTCCTCCATTACCACCCCCTTGCATATTGTTGTTGTGCATTTGTTGTTGGGGATAGGCAGGTGGTCCTCCCATATTCGGAGGGTGATATGTTGGAAGATTCAACGGCGAAACCATACCATTCGGATGTTGAACTTGGTTGAGAGGAGAATCCATGATGGATGGCAGATGAAAATTTGGAGGCTGAGAGTAAGGATGTGGCGGTGGTGCATATTGTGGAGAAGGCTGATTATATTGTTGCTGTTGCTGCTGTTGGGGATAGTACTGATTTTGACCTTGTTGTTGTTGTTGTCCCCATGACTGTTGATGCTGATTTTGCCATTGCTGTTGCTGGTTACTGTAAGGCTGCCCTCCCTGACCAGGCACCCCACCTGCTTGATAATTCCTTGACCCGGCGTGTCTAGGAATAGTTCGTTGAGGCTTGGGTGCTGTGGTAGGAACAACTCGCTTCGCAGGCTTGAATGCACCGCCACTTGAGCCAGAGACTACCGATGACGCTTCAGGAGCAAAGCTCAATGGCTTGGGAGCCGACGGGTCATCTGCGACATCATCCTCATCATCGTTGATCATAGAAATCTCCGCTTCTTCATGTGATAAACTATCCAGTTCTCCGAGGCTGCTAACATCAAGGTCTTTCATCTCATCCATCTCCTCGTCGTCACTGTTGTCAGCGGTCGATTGTATCCTCCGAAAAGCTCCCATACTGCTTGAGGAGGGATACGTACCTTGACTGCCAGTGTCGGAGTGTGCATCATTATTACTTGGTACAAACTTTCGATTGGGAGTCATGGCCTTCTTCTGCATTTGTTCTATTGCACGTTGCTTCGCTTCGACATAATCATCGTCATCTGTCAAGATCGCTTCAAGCGAGTTTGTCATACGGATAGTTGCGGGAGAAAATGCGTCGGGACGACTGTTCATATGTAGGTCGGCATTCTTAGCAAGTGTAAAGTGTGCAGGTGTATACAGCTGTCGTTCAGCCTGTTGTTTTTCGGCACGTAACTGTAGAGATGTTTTGTTGGAGGGGGTGACGAGGCTTGAGGCTCCCATTTGAGCGGACTTGTGTGGAGTTTTCCCCATTCGACTCCCTGACATGACAGGAGTCCTAGCGTGCATACGATTGTGGTCGGCATCCTGTATTAATATTGATAGTAGGAAATAGAGAAGTAGTATGTTAGTAAAAAAGTGGAGTAGAGTAAATATGGTATTATCACAACAGACATGTTCGAGTACAACAACACCCCAAAGCAAAATGCCGCATTAAAAAAGCCCTCATACATGTCGGTCATTACTCTTCCAAATCTGAAGAATATATACCCAACAAACCAGACAACCAACACATCTCTGCCAGTAAACAAAAGATACACAAGATATGTACAAAAAAATATAAAAAAATATCCCAATGACCCCACCCCTCTGGAGGCCATAAACCATCACAATAAACAAATTAATATATGGATAAAGGTACTTACCGTGTATTGTTGATGTTTTCCCGGCGGTCCCGGGGTGCGCCTATGCCTTGCCTGATGAGCCGCCGACATTGGACCTGGTGTTCGGCGGACGATGGGTGCCCCAGCATTATTTCCAATGCGCTGTATACGGCTGTTATTATTTGCAATTCCTGCCGCAGGTGTAGCCGGGAAGGTAGACTTGCGGTTCATACCCACCATATTATTATTAACAGGTGGTTGCAATGATATACCCGGAGGTGGGTTAATATTATTATTGGCAGTATTATTACTCGATATACTTTCATCGAGCTCATCCTTGCTATTGATACTGGCTAGGAAACTACCAGAATCTCTTGATAATCCCAATGATACCATTTCTTCCTCATCTTCGTCGTCGTCAATATTATTACTTATAATGGGAGGAGCTAGTCCAGGTGGGGGATTGATAATTCCACCCCCACCTTGGGCATTTTTAATTGGTGATTGTGATTGCATATTGCAAGTAGTTAAATTGTTAATTATTGGTACATGGCAAATATCATGCTTATAGGGCACTATTTAAGGTGATTTTATTTGACGTGATATAGGATAGAGGGCACTAATAGAGTACCATCTTTGCTACCTATGTGAAATTATGAAATCGAGAGAAGTGTTAGACTCTCATAAACAAGAATAAAAAGCCGCATCTTTATGCTTTGATATCTTTTTTGTTGGCTACCTTTCTATTGGTCGCCGATGAACGAAGATAGTAGTCTTGTTGCTCAAATAGTATCAGACGTGCTCATCTATCGTGCAGTATCGTGTTGGTGTGTTGATAAGAGGGTTATAATGTATATAAATGGTAGACGTGCTCTACCCCCTGGTTAGATCATTAATAGGAAGAATAGAAAGTATGGTAACACCCGACAACTGTATATCTAATGTCCTCACGCAAGTTGCGTTTGCAACCCATCTAAAAACAACACCTGGTATTATCTTGACGCCCCAACTTCGTCTTGGTATTGCAATTTATGCTCGAGATGCATTACTCAAATGTAATGATGAGGCTCTATCTTCTGGAGTATGTCCTGTTAGATTATATGATTTTATCGATGGAGTCAACTATGAACCATCAACGTTTCCTGTACCTCCAACAAGTTATAATGATGCTGATGAGAGCATTAAAGCATGTCTCATGAATATTATCCATGCAATGATTAATTGGCAAAGTAAATTAGATACAGAGTGGTATTTGGATTGTATCAATACTTTACTATCATGTGGTATCTTGGATAATTATATTGAGCATAATGATTGTGGGGATGACAAGAAAGAACTCGAGTTGGCTAGTCATGCTGTATTTAGTGAGATTATAATCCTCACTTCGGCATCACATGGAATTCATACAACTTTCCTTGCCCTTGGTACTGACATCCCTCCGTTGCCAACTTGGGAAGACATTGAAGAAGCTCCTGAACCATTGAACATAAGATACTCCTCTCTATTGCATCGAGTACGAAGAAATAAAGAAAGTATATCAGAAGTATCTCCATATTTTACAAAGAGAGACTTGAACAGAAGCAGTCCAGAGTATCATGGATTGAAGGAAGTGATTGAACAAATGACATTTGCTCCTTTGCCATATATTTGTGTCCAATTTGCATTCCATGATTCTATCATGCTCGATAAGATGCTTAGTACATTTTATCTTTCACCCGTTGAAATGGCTTTACATTGGAATGAACTCGATACTTCAAAGCGATGTTCATCAGTTATGCGGTCAGATGTCGAGACTCTTGCTGGTAAGTAAAACTCCTCTAGTTTTGACTTATCGAATGAAGATGCAAGGCATGATCTCACTTGCTGTTCTCTCTCATCTCACATTACTCAGGCTCCATTGCAACCGAGTATAACTGTAGCTTCTGACGAGACCATCATGGTGAAAAGTTAATGAAGAAGGTTGCTTCGGATTCTCAGAATGACTCGACACGTGAGACTGTACTAAGGGATCTAGGGATTTCTATTGCAGCTCGTCCCCTAAATCTCGACAAGATAAGAATGGCAATGGATGAAGTGAGGAAAGTAGGGGGTGAGGAGCTGGTAGTTGAGATGGCTGCAACAGCTGGAGCTTTTAATTGTATTACACTCGTTGTCGATGCCTCATGTCGTAAGACTGAGTCAGATACATATTTGGGAATTGCCAGAACAGTCATGACAATCTTGAAACACAGACGAACTATTGGTTTGATTAGTGTTTCAGTTGTTACTGCATTTGTTGCATCTAGACTTATGAGGAGGTAATAAAGAGGTGAACTTCATATTGGTAATGAATGACAACATATGAAAAGCTGATCATCGCACATATGTTTGATGTATTACCAAAGGAACAAACCTACAGTTACATAAACTTAGATATCCTATTCGATTACTCATCTATCTACACACTCCATAAGTGGAATGCATGCTCACTTTCTCCTCCTCTTTTTCATACTTCCGCCAGTATCGCTGTACTTGTCCTCCTTTTCTCTCCGCTCTTTTTTTAAACGCTCAACCTTTAGCTTCAAAATAGTTTTGCCATCTTTGTCCTTCTCTCGGGTATCTTCAATCTCGCGACGTTTCTTATGTAGATTATCAACCTTGGCTTGCTTCTGGGCAATACCATGTTGCATCCTGCCGTAAAGACGAGCTGCCTTCTTAGACATGAGAGATTTGGCCAAGACGGCTGCTTCTTCATCCTATAATGATAAATAAGATGAAGGTTGGTGAGTTGAGACATATACATGACGAACTTCAATAGACTTATATGACTTGCAAATATATCACTTACCTCAGACTTCTTCTTCTTCTGTGCCTTACGCTCGGCCTCTTCATCATCTTCATCCTCTGAGCTTTCACTATCACTCTCGTCTTCTTCTTCTTTTGCATCGGTGACCTTGTCCTCAGATGGTGAAGCCTCGTCTGCCTCTTTCTTTTCAGCAACTACTTCCTCTTCTTCATCTTCCTCCTCCAACACTTCACCATTCTTCAACCGTTCGACTTCCTCCTTATACTTGGGTACATATCCCTCCTCGGCATCATTCACCCATGGACTTAAATGTGGAGGCAAGGCACTCCCAACACCATACTTTTGAATAGGCAATATAAAGTTAAAGTTTGCACAATCCAATATCCACTGTGGTTGGATATACTCTCGTGACTTCGGTAACTTGGAATAATTGGGTAATAACTTGGGTCGGTCAATCACATGATGTGTAATTGATGCATCGTCCATACGAATGGGTGAATCTTGTCCCTCCCACCCGACACTGCCGCCGTATGATAAGATGATCAGTTCCAAATATCCTCGTGGTACCTCCCTACTTAGGAAGAATGTTAAGTTGGCAAATAGTTGATGACGCTTGAGTGCCTCTGGGTCTGTAATAATGTTCATATTGTTCTCGTCATCATTATTTGTCATGGCGGAGTCATCAATAGCCTCAAGAGCTTCACGAAGTGGAGCAGCAATTGGCATTTGATCTTCATCTTCCTCCATTTCTTCATTATCACTGCCATCTTCATCGTCCTCATCTTCCTTGACAGCCTTTAATGCCTCATCGATCGACTGCATTAGCTGACGTTGTTTCTTTTTACTTGCCTTGGACACCTTCTTCTCTTCCCCATTCTCTCCCTCTACGACGACATTCTCTCCTTCCCCAATAGCCTCCTTAACAGCATCTGCGGCTGAATTACCCTTGGCAAACTCCTTCAATGCCATTTGCAATGAGTTCAAATTAGCAGCTAATACTGAAGTAGCCTTTCCACCCAATGTAGGATGAAGCAATGTAGTAGTGGAAGCACTAGTGCTACTCTCCACAGCGGGTACAATCTGTGTAGGCAATGGATACCGCACTCCCAACTCACCATGCAACTTGAATAATACAAAACTAAGTAATGTTTCATAGAATTCAAAGAATGTAAGCATGACACGAAAATCTACCGAATCTGGAACATGTTGTGTAAAGTTATGTGGTGTCACCCATCGTACGGGGATGGCTTGTCCTGATGTCTGTTTATGTGTGAGAGATTGTTCATATGTAAATGTATAAGTTAGTGACATATTATATGATATGCACAAATATTATTACACACATGCATCAGATACACACATATAAAAGTTAATACTTACCATAATATCAGCTTCCATATAAACACCTTTAACCGATATAAAACTCTTACTAATACTACCAGTAGTCGCACAATAACTACCCCAACTACCCGCTAATAATTGTGCCTTACGTGTAATACTAGTAGATATCCGTCCATCACTGGGTAATGTTGCAAATAAGTGTATTAAACATAAAGCATCATCTAAATCACCCAATGCATCACTAAAACGTGGATAACGTTCTCTAACTAAGTGATGTAATGTATATTCCGGTTTTAATGTGGAATGTTTACGTCGTGCCTCATCCTTTTCATTCCTATTCGCATTCTTACGTACCTTCTTCATGAAACTTTTAAATTCACGAAATTTATCTAATAAAGGTTCATGATTTAATGCTTTCACATCCTTGATATGATAGAATACTTGTCCTTTCTTATTCTTGGGTGTACGACCGTGTGGTTCACGGGGATATATCCCCTTTAGTATACATAATCGTCGAAAGTCTTTTAATGAGATTTGTAGTTTTTTAAGCACCTTGGCACGTCCAATGAATGTAGCATCGAGTCCGGCATGATTCTTCTTTTGGACTTTACCCATACGTGAGAGTTTACGATGTGTTGATGCACTTGAGGAGAGTGCTGCCTTTATAGACTTCTTCTTCTGTCGGCCTTTCACGCGGTTGCCCATGATTGCTGCTTTTATATGATGTTATATAGTGTAGGAGGTGCTAGATGTATCTGATGTATATTAGAGTACGATAGAGGGTAACCTTCGAGAGTAAGAGAGTGGATAATTTGCTTCGTGATTCTTTGCAGTGAAAACTGAGAAAAATGAATGGTCCAGAGAGCTCGTGACCACTTTCAATCCCCCCATATGCCTCTCATTGCCAATTGCCTCATTGCCATTCAACTACTTCGTATGCTTCTATTGTAGCTCTCAATTGTGCTGCCATAAGTGAGTAATAAAGTATAAATAATATTAATACAATCGTAAAAGTGATGACAATGTCTAGTAGTCTACAGCGAATGGCGGCGGCGACGCTAGGGGTATCCTCCGACGGTGCATCAACTCAAAAGAACAATACAACCAGTAACAATACAAATACCTTTGAATCATGCTTCTCTGCTGGTCTCGACTTGTCTGAGTTTGCTCAAAGTACCGATAATGTTAACAGGAATGTACCTCAGCATACAATAGTTGCAGCCTCCGCTGAACTAGCACAACAAAAGTTAAATAATGTAGCACGTCGAAATAATGAAGAACGAGAAGAGGTATTGTTAGAACGACGAGCTGCTGATATAGTTAGTGCAGCAAAGCAAAGTATTAGTAATACCTCGATAGATGATACATTGGGAAATGTAATTCCAAGAGCTGTCAATCCACATAACAAAACAGCATCAACAATAGCAACTGCTTATGATGATACCATTGACACTATAGAAGAAGAACAAAATATACAGCAAGAAGATGGTAGAGGTAGAGATGATAACTTTGTACAATTCCAAGATAGTTCACATACAAATGAATTCTTATCATGTTTAGTATCCAATCATAAAATTGAAGATGAAGAGGGTAGATTTATAAGTCATAAATCACGTATAGTGAAAAAGAAACAGCAGCAACAGATACAGCATAAGAAGAAGAGTTTGGGTATTTCAGGAAGTGGCAGTATAGCAAGCAGTAGTATGGCACACTCTAGAAGACAGGAGAAGAAGCATCATGCAAAGGTAAAGAATACTCCAGGGAGCGGTAAAAAGGGTGTTGCAAAGAAGTCTAGAAAATCAAAGTATTGATCACCTCTGTGTGCATATTTTTATTAATTTAAGGACTCTAATAACCCTAAATCCCCTCGCTAGCAGGGTTGAGCTACCTAGTCCGCTTATCTTAAATTATACCACAAACTGAGTGAAGACACTATGCTGATGTTGGCAAGAGTGAAGTGGTGCTGCTGTGTATATTGTTCTCGTGCTCTCGTACCTAGGTATATGTCCTTTGAACTATGTATTTTGGCATAATCAGCTGGGGGGTTATACTATATGCTCTTGAGTAATTCATTAAGCTAGAAGGAAAGCGGGGGTAGTTGCAGGAGTCTCTAGTAGGGTAGTTGACTAGTTAAGATTTTTCCTTATCATTTATTCTATTACATCCTCCCTCCTCCACTGCGACTCGACTATCTATACAAAAAGCGGCTACAACTCGGTAGCATAACATTTAACAGTGTGATTCCTGTATGGCTGACGCAATTTATGCAACGCCCGTGCCTCAATCTGACGTATCCGTTCCCTCGTTACCGAGAACTTCTTCCCAATCTCCTCCAATGTCTTGGGACTGCCATCGTCTAAACCAAACCTCATACGGATAACTGCCTGCTCACGTGCATTAAGGGTGCAGATTAACCGTCCGACGTCATCCTGGAGCATACGATATTGTGCCATATCTACAGGCTTTTGGTCTGGATCACCAAGGGTATCTTGGATGGTAAATGAACGTTCCCCTCCTCCCTTATTTCCCCCAGTGCCTGCACTGGAACCCTTGGACTTGCCACTTCCCAACTCTTGTTCCATCGATACGGAACCAATCGATGCCCTTTTTAGGAATTCAATCTTATCGGGTTTAATCCCCACCTTGGCAGAAACCTCCTCCTTGGTTGCGTCTCTGCCCAACTCATTTTGTAAATCACGTTCCGCCTTACGAATTACACCCAACTGATCATGAATATGCACGGGTAAACGGATAGTACGTGCCTGATCGGCAATAGCACGCATAATACCCTGTTTAATCCACCACGTGGCGTACGTTGAGAAACGGAAACCCTTCTCGGGGTCAAACTTTTCACAGGCACGTGTTAATCCCAATGTACCCTCTTGACATAAATCTTGCATATTCAATCCCCGACCTTGATAACGTTTGGCAATACTAATTACCAACCGTAGATTACTCTCGGTTAATGCCGCCTTGGCACGTAAACTCCGACGTATCTGTTTCTTAATCTGAGTAACCGTCATACCCTCTTGAATTTTCTCCGCCCATTCCTGATATGTCGGTGGACGTAATAATTCACTTTCCAATTCATCACGTATCTCCTCCCATTTAATTAATATTTGTATCTCACGTGCCAATATAATCTCTTCATTCTTTTGTAATAAATCATGATTACCCATTGATTTCATGTAGTACTTCATAGAGTCAAAGCCCGTCTCTCTGACGTTGGCACGGATACGCCGTCCGGCGACTGTACTTGGATCATTCTCTTTATTATTCTTTTGAAATTGTTGATATGCATCAGAGGGTTTGGCTTGAGATTGGTTATTTATCCTGGCTGTAGTACGTCCATTTGGTAGTTCAGAGTCTTTGGATGATGTGGGCGTTGATTCCTCGGACGTGTCATCTATTGATACCATACTATCTATATCAAAATCTACAGCAGAAGAAGATGATTCGATGGCATGCTCTGTTTGTGATACATAGAATAATCGTTGTCTTCTATAAGGAGAGGATGTAGTGGTGGTGGGGTATAGAAGGGGATTGATTGGTGTTCTATGTGTGGTTGGAAGTTGAACTACAAGTGCTTGCGTTCCTGAGGATGCGAGTGCGAGGCTAGTTGCCACCGCGGCCGCCGCCGATCTACTTCGTCGTCTACGTGATGTTGTTGGTGCCATGATAGTTGTAGAAGAGGGTATATGGTTGTGATAAGCTGAGGTGTTGATTGCCATCAACTTTCTTTGGTGTTGAGTGATGTGAAATGAAAATGCGTCATTTACTAAGCAGCAACTGGGACAAAAAGACTCCCAATGCGACTTTGGAGTGAATCAAGTTGCGACTAAACTGCCAACCAACCAAGGGTTGACAATGAAATATTCTTCTTCTTAGATTGCATAAAACTCTACAACTACAATCATGGCCAAGAAATCCAAGAAGTCGTCACGCAAAAGCGGCAGTGATAGCGGCAATATTAACAATGATGATATTGTAGACGAGAGGTTCATTGCCGCTGCAACCCGGCCACAATTCCAAAAAGCCAAACGAGGAGTTAAGATAGATGATACCTCTAATAGAAATAACAGTATTACTAATGATAACAACAACAATGCATCAGCATCATTGGCATCATCAGGATTAGGTGTATCATTAACACAGGCAATAGCATCAGATGATAGATTTGCCGCGGCATTAAATTCAGAAAAGTTTGGTAGTGTACCTTCACGTGATAAGTATGGGAGAAAGACTAAAAAGAAGAAGAAGAAAGATAGTGATGATACTATACAAGAGAGTGATGATAGTAGTGATGTAGACACTTCAGATGAGAGTACCAGTAAAGAAACAAAATCTAAAAAGAAAAAGAGTACACATCATGTGAACAAAAATGATAATGACAGTGATATAGAAGAAGAACAAGATAACAGCATGGAGGCACGTATAGCCTACCTCAATGCATTATCACGTGGTGATATATCTACATCAAGTTCTTCTTCTTCTGAAGACGAAGATGACTCGGATGATAATAGCGATAGTGATGACGATGATAGTTCAACATCATCAACAAATATACATGGCAAGTCTGGTATATTAAATCCTACTCATAAATCAAAGTATGATCCTAATTCAGAAGATGAAGAAGTGGAATTAACACATGAACCATCAAATCATTTGTGTATACTAAATTTAAATTGGGAACATGTTCGTGCTATGGATGTGTACGCAATGTTAAACTCATTTTGTCCTCCGGGCACCTTGAAGAATGTCCAAGTATTCCCATCAGACTTTGGTATGGAGCGTATGGCTAAGGAACGGATTGAAGGACCGGGATTTGCTGGATTATGGAAGAAGGATAAGAAAAGGAGGAGTGTAGAAGATGGAGATGATGAGTCTGGAGATGATAGCAGTGATGATGAATCTGTAGACGACAACAGCGGCGAAGAATCAAGTGAAGGCAGTATAAAAGACGGGGAAGAGGAGCAGCATTCAGATGATGAAAGTGATATAGCATCAGATGATGAAGAAGATGTATTCAATCTAGCCGAAGCAACATCAAAGTTATATTCACACTTTCCAGATCAATCCACTGTAATGAAGAATTCACAATTACAAACTCAAGATGAAGAAGAGGAAGGGTTTGATATCGAGGCATTGAGAGAATATGAAGCATCCAAGTTACGATATTACTTTGCCATTGCAACATTTACTACATCTCAAGCTGCCGAAGCTGTATATGAAAATGTAGATGGGATGGAAATGGAGAATTCAGCTGCAGAGATTGATGTACGTGTCTTACCCTCTGACCAATATGATGCTACAATTGAAGGACGTACAATCCGTGATAGCTGTAATCAACTTCCTGCCAAGTATATACCACCGGAAAATGTAGTCGCGACGGCATTACAACAGTCAAGAGTAACATGCTCATGGGAACGTGGTGATGCAGATCGTGAACGAAAGTTAACAAAGTATGGTATGGGTAAAGATGCTTGGGAGGCACTCGCTGAAGGAGATGATATCAAGTTTTATTTGGCAACTAGTGATAATTCAAGTGAAAGTGAAGAGAGTGATAGTGATGATGAAAAGCAGGTTAATGTTAATGCCAAGAAGAAGGATGCGAGTGAGAAGAAAAAGAAGAAGGGATCAAGTATGAGGGCAATGCTTGGTTTGGCTGGTAGTGATGATGATGATAATGATGCTAGTGAAGAGGAAGATGATAATGAAGAGGAAAGAAGGAAGCTAATGGAAGAGCAGAGTATAAGTGAAGATAGTAGTAGCGGTAGTGATGATGATAGCAAGTCAGAATCGGAATCGGAAGAAGAAGTAAACACTGATACAGCCAAGTCTGTTACTTACAACCCTGGAAAGCATAACCTCGAGCAAAAGATTCGATCCAAGTTACAATCAAAACAATCTCTAGCAGATGGAGAAGTACAAGCCAACGCAGATGATGAGCCACTAACGCCTTTTCAAAAGTATCTTGAAAAGAAGAAGGAGAAGCGTAGAGAACGCCGACAAGCTGCTCGTGGTGCAAGAAAGGGAAAGAACCTTACTAACGAGGACAGCAGAGATGATGACTTGAATGAACAAAATGGAGTTGAAGATGACGGCATGTATGAGGTCGATCCAGAGTTTGGAATCGCTCAGTTCTCTGATGAGGAGAATGATGACACTGCTGTCACTTCTTCTACTGGAGGTGATGGATTCTTTCTTAATGAGACTAATTCGAGTAATAACAACAAAAAGAATGACAAGCTTCATAAGAAGCAAAAGAAGAAGCTGGATAGTAAGATTGTCGATGAAAACAAGCTTGCTAGCACCAAAGAGGAGCTCGAACTACTTATTGCTGGTGATGATGGTGAGTATAGATGGTACCTCTGCTCTGATCGCAGATCTTGTCCATACTTTTCTGTCTGTTGGTGTTTCTTATCTAAAACTCAATCTTCTTTGTCTTTGTATATATCAGATGAAGAACACAAGAAGGACTATGATATGCGAGGCTTAACAAAGCTAGAACGACATGGAAAGAAGAAGCTCAAGGGCAAGAGGAAACGTCAGCTGGAAACTCTTGCAGCTAACGTATCTGGACAAGACTTTCATGTTGATACCACCGATACTCGTTTTGCAGCATTATTAGATGGTACCGATGATAGATTTGGTATCGATCGTACAAATCCTGCATATAAGGAGACTGGTGCTATGAAGGAATTGTTGCAAGAACAGTCCAAGAGGAGAAGGAAGAAGAGCAAGGTCAAGTCAAACACTTCTAGTAAGGATAAAGACGTTGTTAGACGTGGTGACAGTTGGAAGGAAAGTAGTAATGGAGCAATGGCTTTAAGTTCATTAGTGCAGAGCTTGCAACAAAAGGTAAAGAAGTGAGAGGTTTGAAGGTGGTTGAGTAAGGCATTACTAAATGACTTATAAACTTGTCTCGTCATATAACACTGAACACCTGATTAAACATAGCTTTGTTACTGCGGCTTTATAGATAGATAGATACGATACATTGAATCTGATGATTATTTATGATTATCCTCCAGGCTTATTCCACGTGAATGAGGATACCGAGTCGTCAGCCTATTAATTGTTGCTTGATCGATTGTTGATGGCCACAAGTTGAACATTAAACATCTCCAATCGCTCTTCCTCTTTAGTGTTTGACTGGATATAACAATACTTTAATCAATATTAGATATATTAGATACATAGAGATAATGAAGTTTCATGTGACAGCCCTCGGAGCGGCACTTTGTGCCTCGCAAACAAATGCCTTTGTTCCAACACATCACTCGACAATACAATCAACACAACTTAATGCAAAGACTGTATCATTCCAAGAAGAATCACGAAAGAAGCTCGTGTCAGGTATTAATCAAGTAGCCAATGCAGTAAAGGTAACACTCGGACCAAAGGGCAGAAATGTAGTACTCGAACGTAACTACGGAGCTCCTGAAATTGTGAATGATGGAGTAACAATTGCTCGTGAGATATCATTAGCTGATCCAGAATGTAATGTAGGTGTTCGACTAGTACAGGAGGTTGCATCTAAGAGTGATAGTAAGGCAGGTGATGGTACCACAACATCAACTATTATGACACAGGCTATTGTTAATAATGGTATGAAGGCTGTAACTAGTGGTGTTAACCCTATTGCTTTGAATGCGGGGATTAAACGAAGTGCGGGGATTATTGCTGGTAAAGTGAAAGAATTGGCTACGGTAAGTAACAGTTTGATGTGTAGATGCAGTTTTTATACCTTTGGCTGTAGGGTGTGTAATATGGCTTTGGTGTTTGAGACAAGATATGCACAAGTGGAAAAGAGGGATGATACATCTGAGGAGAGAACTAATGGTAGGGAGTGTAAGGCTTGTAGAAGCATTTGCAACTTCTGATTAGATAGATCTATTGGGTGGTTGAATATTGTGTTTAGATACAGCAGTTCCTATTCCAACAGTGTTGTGGCTTCCACTTCTCTTTTACTCACCATGCTTCTACCAACTTAACAACAGGATGTCTCAGGTGTTGAAGATCTTCAATCTGTAGCCACCATTGCATCTGGATCTGTTGATATGGGACGTATCATTGCCCAAGCCTTCGATAAGGTCGGTGAGAATGGATCTACAGTCATTGAAGAATCACAAACTCTCTTTGATGAGATTGAATTCACTGAGGGATTGACCATTGACAGAGGATACATCTCACCATACTTTGTCAAGGATCAGGAACGTCAGGTGGCTGAGCTAATGAATCCCCGTGTCCTTGTTACTGATGCTAAGGTTGACAATGTGAATGAACTCGTGCCATTACTTGAACAGTTGGTCAAGACGAAGGAACCCATCCTTATGATTGCTGAGGATATTACAGGTGATGCATTATCGGCATTAGTTGTGAATAAGATGAGAGGAGTATTGGATGTAGTTGCAATTCGTGCTCCTGGTTTCGGACAGCGTCGTAAGGCATACTTGCAGGATATTGCCATTGCTACTGGAGCTACCTATGTTGCCGAGGAGGTTGGCATTACCCTCGATTCTGTTACTACTGATATGTTGGGAACATGTGATCGATGTGTTATTGCCAAGGAACTTACAACCATTGTGACTGATGGTAAGCAGGATGAGGCAGTAGCGGCACGTATCGCACAGATTAAACGCGAGGGTGAGGAGGCCGATACAGACTTTGACCGTGATAAGGCACAAGAGCGTGTGGCCGCACTTGGAGGTGGTATTGCACGTATCAAGGTGGGCGCTGCAACTGAGACTGAGCTCAAGGATAAGAAACTTCGATACGAAGATGCTTTGAACTCTGTTCAGAGTGCTCGGGAGCTTGGTATTGTCCCCGGAGGAGGAGCATGCTTGGCTTATATCCAGGATAATTTCACTGATGAGATCTTGGCAGAGTTTGAGGATGAAGATCAGAGAGCTGGGGCTGCTATCTTAATGAAGAGCTTAAGTGAACCTGCTTGTCAAGTGGCAGAGAATGCAGGAGTAGAGGGAGCTGTAGTCTTGAGTAAGATTGTTGAATTGACAAAAGAAAAGGGGGTGAGTTAACTGAATACACGTCAATTGTTGTCTCTTTTGTATTGGAATTATACCTCATCTTTTCATCTCTACATAATGCACATATTAGTTCGGCCACGGATGGAATGCTGCTAATAATAAATACTGTGACTTGATGGAAGCTGGAGTTGTGGATCCTGCAAAGGTTACAATCAATGCCATAGAAAACTCTGCAAGTGTTGCTGGTCTAGTATTAACGACTGAATGCTTGGTAACAGAAATTCCAGAATTCGAGTCGGAAGAAGATATGCAAAGGAGATTTGATGCTGAGGGTATGGGTCAAGGCATGGGCATGGGACCAATGTAATAGGGTGTGGGGGAAACAACATCAATAGCTAGCAAGGTAGAAGAAAGGGCTTCAGATTCTTAAGAACGTTCGCCTTGCATTAAGTAGAGACGTAGTAAACAGTTAGTAATATACGTGTAATCGCAATCTGATCAAAACTATAAGCTATACGTTATTTATCGGAGAGATAATACTCATACTTAATTTCTAAAGATACAAAGATCTAACAAACTTTCTCTAATTCTAATATTCGTATGTGTTTGACATTCCAATAATCCAATAATAAGTGAGTCTCGGCAATTCAAGTGGTATATTGCAGGTATTGCTTTTAAGTCTCCATTCAAGTGTTGAAGGCACTATCATTGACTAATCCTTTACATTCTTTATTTTCCTATTGTTTATTTCCGTCATATTGGCAATCATAATATATTGTTTAACCATTACCAGCAGCACTAACCCGTGGAATATCATTCAGCTCTGTTAGCGAACCCAGCTTTTCATTAAATTGTTCTACACGCTCACGGTGGCTCATACTATAGTGAATAATATTGTATTGTATGGTAGCGATGTGATGTGTATTATTATTGTGCATATGAATTTATAATTAAGCAAATTGTTAAAGCAAAATACACAATACCGTATTAACATAGAATGCAAACTTACCTAGCAACCTTTCCCATCTCCTTCCTCTCTTGCTGCTTCTTAAACTTTTTAGATCGCTTCTCGGCTGCGGTCATATCGTCATCATCGCTGCTATGTTGTTGCTCCTTCTTTTTATAACTATCATCATCACTACTGTCACTATCTCTGTGTCTCCGTGCAGCTGAAGTTGAAGATGATTTTGCAATTGATTTACTAGTACCAGATTCTTCTCCTTGACGATGCTTTGACTTTTTAGATTTCTTCTTGGATTTCTTATCGCCCTTGAGATTTAATTTACCTCCCTTGAATGCGCCTGATGATGACTTCGCCATACTTCTAAATGTCTTCCGCACAATATAAATAAATGAAATCGAAATCTATATTATGTTAAAGGTCATTCGACTCTCTCTCTTTATCTATCCTCTCTCCTTCTTCCTCTGTATCGTTCTATAGTTTGATATCTATCTATCTGTCATCATTAATTACTTCCAGGGGTTTAAGGCACGGCTTTTCCGGAGTATAGTAGGGGAGGCTCTTGTTCACTCATATCATCTCTCTCACTCAACAAAATTTTTGCAAAAAGTCTCAACACTAATCGCTACTAAATACTCAAATGAAACTTCATATCAAAAGGAAGTTCCTGATGTCCAAAAACCTTTCTCATGGTTCTCTCTGTCGTTCTTCCAACCACTAAACTTCACACCCCCTCATTTTTCTACAAAAAAGAGCAAAAATGTCACCTTATCTCCTCTAACTCAATCAATATTTGGTATTCTTCAATCAGTAAACCCTCTATGGTGGTCTACTTTATGACAAGAATCCATTTCTGATGAGAAACTAAGCATGGATAAGGCATATCAGCAAGAAAATCATAAACAAAAATGACTAAAAATTGATCAAAAACAAATGTATGTATGCAATCAGCCATCAAGTGGAGAATAGCCTCATGCAGGTGCTGCAATAGTAAATATTGACAATTGTGTATATGTATAAAAAGGCCATGAACACTCCAAGCAAAATTGTGGATCCCGCAGGTGGATCAAAATTTCAAGCCAGTCATTCAGTAGTAGACACTACCTTACCTGTTGTGCTCTATTTTCCTGCCAGTGCTTGTCAAAGCCATCCCATGTATAGGTAAGGACTTGGGAATGTCTACTATAGCATATGCATCACTCATGGTGGAGTTAAAACAAGACAGCTACACCTCAAAGAGGAGAGAATCCCGACTTTTCGATCAGGGAAACCGAGCCATTCGATTCGTATGTTTGGGTGTCAACCACTACCTTGTTGTGCTCTATTTTCCTGCCAGTGCTTGTCAAAGCCATCCCATGTATAGGTAAGGACTTGGGAATGTGTACTGTGGCAACTGCATTCCTCATGGTGGAGTTACAACAAGACGGCTACACCTCAAAGATGAGAGAATCCCAAATTTTGAGGGAAACCGAGCTGTTCAATTCGTATGTTTGGGTGTTGCGCATTACCTTCCTGTGCTCTATTTTCCTGCCAGTGCTTGTCAAAGCCATCCCATGTATAGGTAAGGACTTGGGAATGTCTACTGTAGCATATGCATCCCTCATGGTGGAGTTACAACAAGATGGCTATACACCTCGAAGATGAGAGAATCCCAAATTTTGAGGGAAACTGAGCTGTACTTCAATTCTTATGTTTGGGTGTTGCACGTTACCTTGTTGTGCTCTATTTTCCTGTCAGCGCTTGTCAAAGCCATCCCATGTATAGGTAAGGACTTGGGAATGTGTACTGTAGCATATGCATCCCTCATGGTGGAGTTACAACAAGATGGCTATACACCTCGAAGATGAGAGAATCCCAAATTTTGAGGGAAACTGAGCTGTTCAATTCGTATGTTTGGGTGTTGCACGTTACCTTCCTGTGCTCTATTTTCCTGTCAGCGCTTGTCAGAGCCATCCCATGTATAGGTAAGGACTTGGGAATGTGTACTGTAGCATATGCATCCCTCATGGTGGAGTTACAACAAGATGGCTACACCTCGAAGATGAGAGAATCCCAAATTTTGAGGGAAACCGAGCTGTTCAATTCGTATGTTTGGGTGTTGCACATTACCTTGTTGTGCTCTATTTTCCTGCCAGTGCTTGTCAAAGCCATCCCATGTATAGGTAAGGACTTGGGAATGTCTACTATAACATATGCATCACTCATGGTGGAGTTACAACAAGACGGCTACACTTCAAAGAGGAGAGAATTCCAACTTTTCGAGGGAAACCGAGTCATTCGATTCGTACGTTTGGGTGTCAACCACTACCTTGTTGTGCTCTATTTTCCTGCCAGTGCTTGTCAAAGCCATCCCATGTATAGGTAAGGACTTGGGAATGCCTACTATAGCATATACATCACTCATGGTGGAGTTACAACAAGACGGCTACACCTCGAAGAGGAGAGAATCCCAACTTTTAGAGGGAAACCGAGTCATTCGATTCGTACGTTTGGGTGTCAACCACTACCTTGTTGTGCTCTATTTTCCTGCCAGTGCTTGTCAAAGCCATCCCATGTATAGGTAAGGACTTGGGAATGTCTACTATAACATATGCATCACTCATGGTGGAGTTACAACAAGACGGCTACACTTCAAAGAGGAGAGAATTCCAACTTTTCGAGGGAAACCGAGCCATTCGATTCGTATGTTTGGGTGTCAACCACTACCTTCCTGTGCTCTATTTTCCTGCCAGTGCTTGTCAAAGCCATCCCATGTATAGGTAAGGACTTGGGAATGCCTACTATAGCATATGCATCACTCATGGTGGAGTTACAACAAGACGGCTACACCTCAAAGAG
>Ga0214478_100675_pt1 | contig 19654 bp, 13 predicted proteins | sample M1_20Mar14CPVII9_2_FD_178001 | JGI IMG/M metagenome (GOLD analysis project Ga0214478, IMG submission 178001) | Marine eukaryotic communities from Monterey Bay, California, United States - M1_20Mar14CPVII9sort6BwellD7 | ecosystem: Environmental > Aquatic > Marine > Unclassified | place: USA...
ACTTTCATATTCAAGTTTGGTGGTGTAAAGCGAAGAAACTGTCCGAGCACTGCCTTTGAACAATAGCCTCGTTTACACGCCTGGACAAATATATGTTCTAGAAGTCTATGCTTTTCGGCATCATCTGCAGATAATCTCGTACATGCCTTCATCATTATTCCAAACGAGTAATGATTCGGCGTACCATGTGCATCTGGTCTCTTTTTCATTTCCTCAAACGCCTTAATCTGAGTACAAAGAAAGATGAGAATGAGATGAGTACGTTATCTCGACTCAAACAATAAAAGACATTCGACTTTTGTACTCACAGCTATCACCAAAGCTTCCTTCTTCTCTGACCTTGTCCCATACACGTTGGCGCAGCAATTCAATAAGCTCGAATTAGCAAACGAATCTACATCTCCACTCTGCAGTACTCCTTCCTCAATCTGTTTAATCAACTTATCATACACTTCTTTAGCTCGATGGACAGTAGATATACCACCAGAATCATTCCCAGATTGACGTGCAAATGCAGTAATGACATTTGTATAACTTCTACCTGACGGAGTGAAACTAGACTCTCCTTTCAATCGTTCTTCTTCTAGTTGACACAGATAGTTGTACGCTCGTTCAGACGATCCTATTTTTTCACATCTTGCAAAAGCATCGAGGACTGTATCATACGATGTCGAGTCAAGAGAAATCGAGGGTATTTGCTTCATCTTTTCTAACACTTCAAGTGCCCTATCAGGCTCACCCTTCTTAGCGCATACATCCAGCACAGCATTATAGGTGACAATAGTTGGAGAGATGAGTGATGCCTCCAGCCTTTCCAAAACAGACAGTGCTCGTTCTGTAGCGTATGGATCAGAACTACGTGCATACGATGTAATGACTGAGTTGAAAGGTGCATCATGATTGACATTCTCAACATCTCCTTCAATTATCGGTAGCTCCGACTCATCTTCATTGTAGTATAAATCAATCATACGGTTCAAGATATTCTCGGCCCGTGATGCGGCATGTTCAACATCTCGTGTTCTTGCCCAACAACTAATACTGGTTACATATGCCACCAAGTTAGGCCGGACAGATGAGTCAATTGCTCCCTGCTCTTCCATCTTGGTTAGTATGTCTTCACAGTGTGTAGCTGCATCTTCTCCAGATCCTTGTTCTACCCTTGCTACATTTGACCAGGCATTCATTACCATTGAAAATGTTCGTACATTTGGTTTCAATGAGTTATCAAGGGTATCATTACCATCATCAACATCATTGACAATTTCATCAGGATGTCCAAGAGGCAAGTCAAGCTCTCCACTATTTGATAACAACTCAAGCTGAGCCAAGAGTTCTTGTGCACGATGTGCTCCCTCCCGTCCTCTACCACTGGATGCCCAAGCATGTATACATGAATTGAATGCCACTATATTTGGTTTGACAAATGACTGAGATGGGACACGTCGTTGTACCTCTTTTTCTTGTTTAGATTTGTGTATGTCGGGTGATGAGGTTGACATAGTCTCTGTTGTTGTCAACTGAAGCTCCTCATCAATAGTCTCCTCTACAACATCATCATCATCATCATCATCATCCAAAACAATACTATCTTCATGCATCACAATCTGAATCGATTCTTCTTCAACATCATTTGTTGGAATGTCCTCAGAATGCTCATCTTCATCACCCTCACCATGATGCTCATCTCGAAGTACCACACCCGTTACAGAATCAACAAATGCACGTCTCTTATTAATAAACATATTCAATATAGCCTCAGCACGTTCTGGATTATAATACATTTGTTGTGTACTGGTACTACTTTTAACATTTGACCATGCATCTATAACACATGCCAATGTTCGTGCATTTGGGTGTACTCGAGAGGATGATCTTGTTGTTTCATTATCCATCATCATATCAAACACTTTTTCTACTAAATGTCCAGCATCATTCGTACCACTCTTGGCAATTGCATGTAATACCGAGTTGTAGGTAATAATTGTTGGTTCACATGGCTTTGGTAGTTGTTGTTTAACTGATGTTGACATATCCGCATCTTTTGTAATATCTATATATTTTTGATGTCGATCTAACATACGTATCAATATTGAATATGCCTCCTGTGCCATGTTATTATATTGATGATCTGAATGCGCCAATGTATGTAATGCTAAATTATACGAGACTGCATTTGGTATTAGCTGTGTGTATTTAGTTTGTGGCAAGTTCTCACTCTCCTCCGATGATTGTAATGAAGACTCAGGTAGTGAATGATGCAATATACAATCATAATTATATTCCAATGCATGTAATAATTTCATACATTGATTTGATGCCTTTGTTTTAAGTGATGTAGTCGATGAAGTGGTATTTCCATAGTATGGACTGAAGCTACCATTATCACTATTATTATTCTTGTTGGTGCTGTTATCAATTTCCAAATGAAACTTAGACCAATCTGTCATTACTTTATCAAAGTCCATTAGTTGCAGTGTCGTCGATGATGACGAGATGGCATCTTTGTTATTTGAAAGCGAATCTAACAACCGATTAGTTTGATCAACCAATTTGTTATATTCGATCTCAATTGGAGATGGAGGAGATTGCTCTGATTCAATCGTATATTGCTGTTGTGACGATTGATAAGAAGGCTGCCGATAGCTTGCTGTTGATTCATGATTTGTATTAACAGTATCCCTCCATGATATTGATGAATTTGTGTGGGAAGGCGACCATGTATCATTTCTTCTTCTTCCAATAACATTAACTCTTGGATTTGATGATGTATATGAATTAGTATCACTTCTTTGTCTATCTCTATAATAATCTCTTGGTCTATTGTTGGTACTATTGTATTTACTATTGCTTCTATGACTACTCCCTCTATCATATCTGCTACTATTATAGTAATCATTACTCCTTTTTGTATCACTGCTATAAGAGTCTTCTTCTACATCAGGCTCGGCCCATGATTGTGCAAATATATCATTGTTTGACAATAATTCAGATAGATTTGGTTTTGTATCTTCTTCTGTGGTGGAAGATTCTTGAGATGACGACGGCGGCGGTTCAAATGGACTAGATTTCATAGCATTTAATAGACTCAATTTGCTACCATCATCTTGTGCGGTATCAACATCTTCTGCAAAGGAAGATACATCATTTTCTCCCCCGACATCAAGATTCTTCAATCTTTCAATTTCAGACTTTAATCCATCAAGATCATCATCACTACCTACACCTTGACTATCTTTATCATCTTCTATTGTTGGCAATGTCGAAAAGCAATGTAAACTTTGATTAAATGGTATTATTCTATTACTATTGTAGCGAGTGTGAGAGATGGATGTCAAATTGACATTATATCGATTATGTGAAAGAAGATTATATGTTGTTGATATCCTCTGTCGTCTCCTGCCTATTGCAACAGCAAGATTTCTTGAAACTTTAGACAATGTATAGTACGTCATGCTGTTACTAATACATTAGATACTATCCAGCAAATTAGCCAGGTAATAAACTTCCAATAGGTAGCGTTGCGTTGATATCTAGTGGCATGGCGCTCGCTCGGCTCGTCAGCTAAACTCGGTCACGGAGTTACACAAATGGGAAATATTGAATTTCATGCACTTGCTTTGACTTAGTATATGGGTCTTTGTGTGTCAGTGTCAACATTGTTTCGCGGGCAGGATATGTATTGAATATCGTGGTTATTTTATTGTCTGACTAGTTCACCAACTTCACTTAACCCAACGTCACGTACTCCCACTCCCACCGCCCACTGCCCACCCCGCCCATTGAGCAGTGAGTACCTACAGGTATTTCATTTATTATTGTAGTATCAGTCAACATTACCTCTAAGTCACATTTCATTCCTGGATTTCACTCATCATCAATCGTTCACAACTATGGCGCCGCCAAAAACAATACTTGATAAAATCATTTACGCTATAAGAGCACAACCTCCGACACATCTTGACGGACCATCTCGTACAGCCATTGTTAAATATTTACAAAATGAAATGGATATAGACACAAAGACAAAAGCTGTAGCTATTAAAAATGCATCAAAGAAGGGTGTTGAAAAGGGAAAGTTGATCCAAAATGGACAACGCTATCGTGTAGTGGGAGATGCCATTCCAGAAGTAGCAGCCGAACCAGAAGTCAAAATTGAAGATATCAAAGAAGGAGGTTCAAGTGAAATGTGTGATGTTGGAGACACGGTGGTAATGAAGTATGAAGGCAAGTTAGATGATGGTACTATATTTGATAGCTCTAGTAATTTCGAATTTACATTAGGCGCGGGGGAAGTAATCAAAGGAGTAAGTTTCTGTTTTATATTTGTGTTATCTAAAATTATGTCCACCACATCTTATATATCCATGCATGATGAATGAAAGTGGGACAAGGGCATTCTAGGCATGAAGATAGGTGGAAAGCGAAAGTTGTTCGTTCCAGCAAAGCTCGGGTATGGAAAGAGGGTGCGTGAGTTAATCACATTAGTTTTCTGCTATTCATTTACATATTCTTCTTATCCTCTTCCTTCTTTCTCTTCAGGGAGCACCTCCTGAAATCCCTCCAAACGCTGACTTACACTTTATAGTGAAATTGAAGAAGATTAAATAACATAGTGATATATAACACTTATATTCAGCTGAGAACATAAAGGTAAGATATAAGAAATGAAGTTTATTCTTCACCAATATTGTTTTAATTAGTAATTTAGAGTCAAAGTTATACTGTTGATCAGTACTAATGTCGACTAGTGTTATAATCTTTTTTTAGCAGTGATATCAACCACTTTAATATACCCCCCTCAATTGTACTCTTTACCATATAAACATGAACAATAAATACTTCCTCTACATCACTGAAATGATATGATCAAGACCTCCCTCAATACATGCAACTTGGGCTTTATTGCAAATCTCTGGTGTAGCCTTCGGCGAATCTGGATATACTTCCGTAGTTGTACGATATGGGGCATTTGTAACGCCTGCACAAAGTCCCAAACTCTTCTTATTTGGAATCACAATTACTCCCTCTTGTGAGATCTTCTCTCCAATAATAAGTCCATCTTTATCATTTGGCGCAATATGTGTAACTTTCCTTACACTGTCAATCATGGCAGTAAACCAAGCATCCATCGGGGACGTTTCGTCCTGTACTAAATAAAAACCATCAGGGATTTCTCCCGGTTTACTTTCTAATCCATCTCTCGCAGCCTTTGCCAATCTAAACTCAGTTTCATCGGTGTCGGTAGTCTCGTGTAAATCGATATGACACAGCCACTCCTTTACATGACCCATTTCATTCTTTAGAAAGTTGATAATTGCAGTAGATTCCTCTGTTGCTGCCTCGGGATTGAATGATCTTCCCTCTACAATCTCTCCATCTGGATTGAATGACCGGTTTGGGTCAGTTCCTTTAGAGGTCCAACGTTGTATACGCTCATAACCCCATGGTGATACACATGGTATAACACAGATGTTAAAGTGTTTTGAATACTTGGTGATTGTTGTTGGTTGTGACAGAAACAATAGTGCTCCCTCAACACCACTCTATGTAAAAGAAAATACAAAATGTTCATAAGATGTGCACATAATTCCAACTCATCACACTAATAACACAACAACAACATCAACATATACCTTACCGTTTCATACCCATGTACACCTCCAGTAATAAAAACATTAGGCTTATCATCACTCCATTCCTTACTCCTAACAGCAAATAATGGAAAATTTTTATCATCGTCACTTGATAACTGTCCGTATTCAATCACGTCATACTTATCACTTAAAGCTTGAACTGCAGGTACTACATTAGTATGATAACAACGTTCTTTGATACGTGTATCCTTCCATTGTTTATATTCAGCTTTACCCCATGGTTTGCCTGGTGTGCCAATTGAGTAAGCATTGGCAGATGTTGTTGTCATGATTTGTAGTAGTAATAGTGTGATAATCTTTGATACTATTGAAATTATAACCATAATATGTACTAAATAATAACTGATTTATATATCTCCTTGGATATATTCTGATTGCAATCCGTACTTTGTACCGACAATAGAATGTGAGTTAGAAGTTAGAGAGTTAGCTAGCAAGCGATCAAAATAGAGATTAGCCTAAATAAAGTTTAGGTATCTTTTCCCGATATCGGTATAAGTCCTCAACTACTGACATAACAACAAACTTTACGCGGCGCAATTGCTATGCTATCTATCTATAATCATGCTACACAGACACGGCTACGGTGGTAAACGCAGTACAAAGACCACAACAGGCGTGGCCGATTACTTTGCAGTATTGGGTATCGATTCCTTCTTACCTCCACAACAACAAAACGATATTAATAATTCTGATATACCATCTTCACCAATAACTAACTCTGATGATAATGTGATACCGAATGATGATACTAACAGCAATACAAATGGTAATACCGAGGAAAATGAAAGATCATCATCAGTACAAACTATACAAACAAATAATTTAACATCATCAACTGCAAAGACACCGAAAAATTCCAATGTAACCTCAGATAAACAACAACAATTGCCAATACCCGAAGAAGAGAATGACGAGGATAATGGAGATTCCCCATCTAATGATAGCAATGTAAACAATACGAATGAAGCACATCATAATACTGTGATGAAGATGAACAAAGAGGAATATAAACTACACAAACAACGATTCCAAAGAGAGATTATTGAAGTTAAATTAATCTCTTCATCAAACGAATCAGATGTATTGGTTGATAGATGGACTATTTGCAATGGTGAGAGTATACCAATAGTTAGAGATGGATCTTCGCATAATAATGCAAATAGTGATAATTTGGGTAGTGTAAAGTTGGCATATCGGCGTAGAGGTCCTCAACAGCAACATACTACTTCAGATGAGAATGAGAGAGAACAACAACAAAAGGATGAAGAGTATTATAAACCAGGTATAGTAGATGTTGCAATACATTATGTGAAAGTTCGTCCATCGACTATACCAAATAATTACCTTGCAAGTCTGAATAACATGGGACAACAGCATCAACAATATCAATCACAAGAGTTATATCCGACACAAGAAGAGTCATCATCCACTACCTCTTCCTCACAACAACAACAAAAGAAGAAGTCTTTATTATCAAGTGGTATCTCAAATTTGGCAAAGCAAGGTGCCGGCTTAGCAGTAGCCAGTGGTATAGGACTTGGAAAAGGATTAGTGAATGTTGTGAAGTCTAAAATTGATACTTCACAACACGACGACAGTTATACCGAACAAGATCACTACAACAACAACAACAATAATACATCAGCAATGGCAACTACACCACAAAAAAGAAATCAAAATATAAACTCAACAAGAGCAACACCCGGTTTATATGATATAGGTATTGAAAATAATAATTCATTCGAAACAGACTTTGATGGACAAAATAAGTATTTTCAAGATACACATGGTGATGTTAAGTTATGGAGTCCACGAGTATCTAGTCCAAGTGTTGTTGGTAGTAATGTTGGAATAAAGAAGAAAAGGGAACATTTCTTTCCTGATACTCCCGCTCCACCTCCTACCAAAAGTAGTAGTAATAAAGAAGAAGTGGGAGAGAGTTGTGATACTTTAAATACAAATGGTACAATACACAAACCATTACATGAAATGATACCAACACCACCATCAAACTATGATGAAGAATGGATAATACCAAACTTTTGTAAAGTGTTGACATTACCCACACCTGAGTTAGTTGCACATCGACAACAACATCAACAACTAAGAAAGAGACAAGATCCAATACTCGTTGATAGGACACATGCAATTAGTGGAAGTGAACGGAGTAGTAATGTTGACAGTAATGTAACTAGTCCATCAAGTGTTGGTATGGAGGCAATGTATCTAAGTCCAACGAATGCTGCGCTTAACAATAATACTCCCCGAGGAGATGATGGGATGAATTTGAACTCACCAGTGATTTTGTCACATACATCAACTGCACCTGATCCAAATTATCTACCTGTATTATGCAAGTCGATACCATCATCAACTCCAAATAGCAATATTAATACAGCAGCTACAAATAACGATGATCATGTTTACATACCAATATTGGCAATAAGATACCAACGTACTGGAGAATCAGAACGATATCATGAAGATGCATCCATAGTTGATATACATGTTACTAAGTTAGATGATAATGGTAATCAACCCAAGATTCTTGATAATGAAGATAATGAAGAAGACGATGACGAATTTGCAGATGATTTTGCAACTATACGAAATGCCAATGTCTTATTACATAATATGGTCCATGTTGATATATTAAAGAAGACATCATGGAAACAATCATCCTCATTATCAACCAATCACAATCTACCAGGAAGGACACCAATCATACTACTAAAACACAATATACCAAATGGATATGCCGATATACCCTTCCCTTCAAAAGTATTAGATCGTTTCCCATCCAAGAATTATCGTAGATTACCTTTTCCAGAAGAGGAATTACCAATGTTTTGTTATGCCAAGGGATCAACATTGATTAGAGATCAATTATGTAATATTGGTTTACCAAAAGCTTATGGATTTGTTGTTAAGAATGAAAGAGGTGATAGTATTTATGGTAAGTGTTATCTTTGTGTGGTTGGCTTCTTCTAGTTGTGGTGGTATCACTTGTTCTCACACTAGACTGTCTTTTATTGACTACAACCTCGTCTTGTTTTCTCAGTATCATGCTTGACATTTATGGAACCACTGACAAATCAAAGGAAGGAAGAGCTTGATCAACTGTCCATGATGCGACAGGATATATCCTTACCTCATCGAGAATACTGTCTCAAGACACTTGCAAGTCGACGTCGCCAACATGCCGGCAATAATCATTTGCTAGTTGCATTTGATGATATAATCACTCTTGAGAATAAGACCATATGTCTTGTTGGACGATATCCATACTGGACAGAGTTCCGACGATACTTAACACATTTACATTTACTATCGGGTTCATCATCTGACATTCCACTTGAAAGGAACATATCGCACTTGTTATTAGCAGTACCTATACCGAAACCTGGTGGACAATGTGTCCTCGTACCATTCTCAACAATGAACGAGCCAATGGCCATGGTAATGCCACCATTGAAAGACTTGCCGTTGGTAGATTTATCATATCAACGATTATTTGCTGCCTTGGATGTACCAACAGTAGTGACGATTGTACTTGGTTTCTTATGTTTGGAGAGGAAAGTGATACTGATATCTACAAGACAAACATTATTGTTGGACTGTTGCGAGTTGTTAAAGTCGTTACTCTTTCCCTTTGAACTATGTTGTCCTTATGTTCCTCATTTGACTCATCCTTTCATGAGTTGTCTTGAGTTTCCGGGTGCAACATTTGTGGGCATACACGACGATGGACAGCAAACTGGTCTTGCAAAGATTGTTCGAGATAATATACCCGAGGATAGTATCATCGTCGAGCTTGATAGTGGTGAGATTAATTGTGATGGGAATAGGTACGAGACACTCAAGGCTGCCTATCAGATTATACCTACGTCTCGTACAGTACTGATCAAGGAGGTCGAAGCTCTATGTCAGGACGCAGGAATTGTACCTGGTCAAGAACCATTGGACTACGGCATCGATTCAACTATTGACTCCACAGTTCCATCCAATATGGAAATGTTTGGTAATCAACAACACAAACAAGAACATCACGAACCATTAGACGATCGGGCAGTTCGAGATAACTTCTTACGATTCTTCTGCTCCCTTCTTGGCGGATACGAACGTTTTCTTGTTGTTCCGGATGCTGACTTCTTGACGAGTGGTAATGATTGGTTCGACTCATCCAAGTTTCTTTCAATCGCCAGTCCTAGCCGCAAACCATATCTAAGCGCTCTTGTGGAGACTCAACTGTGGCAATCCTTTGTCCAACGACGAACAGAAGCTAGTGATGTCCATTGCATGTTGTTCGACGAGTGCTTGGCTGAGTATCATAGCTCAAATGTACCCTACGGGAGACTAAGTGGTGGTAATACAATAGAGTCACAAGAAAGCGAGCTTGATTATACATTGTTGGTTGATCAATGTGCAACCGAGCCAGATCTTCTCCTTGATGATGAAGAAAGTAGTTTCTTGGCTAGATCAGATGTATACAATAAGAGCTTTGGGAATGATAATGATACATCGACTCAAGCATCATCTGGATATACAGAATCGGCTATTAGCGAGATGTCATTTGACAAGGATTCTCAATTTGCCATTAATGCGAGTGGGGATATTGTGACAGTCCCTTCTACCAACCATCTTCCTCCGAATGCAAGATATCTGTATTGTATTGACGGCAATCCATCATTTCCAATTAAGTTTAACCACCGACAATTCCTACCAAAAGAGCCTGATACTTTGGCTACTGAAGCAGAGGCTCCACCTCCAATACTGATACGAAGTGAACGAGAAAGAGAGGAAGCAATTCGATTATGTAACAGTACTGTATCAAGACGAGGTCCCCAGAAGCAGCATCGATGTCTTTGGCAGCTATCCAAGTTTATGGGGAGTCAGTTCTTAGGAGTGTGGCTCATGTGTATTCCCAACCAAATATCTCAATCAAATGTTACCATACCTGAGAAATCCAAGATCCTTCTACGAGCATTGGGTGCACTACGAACTCTTCGAAGTCATCGTCGTATTGTTGCTGACGAGGCTGCATATCGAGCACTTATTGTTGCATGCGGCAGAAGTGGTACTGACCGACGGATTGAGCTGATGAAACTCTACGGTTTAATGCGAGCTGATGGAATCTTCCCCAACGCTGTTACTTTAGGTCAATATACAAGGGCAATTGCCGAAGGATACTCGAATATGAATGTTGACAGCAGTGCCAATGTAGGAATGCAAATCTCTGTAGACAAGAGTGCATCCAAACAGGAAGGTAGAATAGATATGAACGTTCTCGACAACAACTTGTCAATATTAGGAGAGAGTGGCCTGAAATGGCGATCGCGTGGAAACAATAATGGAAACAACACCGAGCCTGTTGCTCAGCCAGTATCAAATGCAGCCTCCGCCCACGCTGATTCAAAAGACGATGATCAATCTCGTACCATATCACCATCAAAGACATTTGACACTGCAACTACTCACAGGAGCATCAAGACGAAGAGAACTTGGCTACCGATTCGCTGCTCATCTTCATTTTGTCCAGATTCAAATGAAGCCAGTAATAATGTCAACTCCACTCGTCTATTTGCGTTATGGTCAAGAGGTGCCTCCTGCAAATCATGTTCATACATTCCTCTTGACGAAGAGATCATGGGTGGCTGGGATGTGTTGCAAAACAAAGACACACCAACTACAATTGTATGTCCTCGATGTGAAGGAACAATCACACCCTTGATTGGTTTTGAGGAATTGGACATTGCTGAACTACTTGAGTCGGAAGCTTCTGTTGGTACCTCTGCAACGATACAGCAAACTACTACAGATTTGGATGTTTCAGGAGTCACCCAAGATGGAGAACAGCAAGGCATTCCGCCTCAACTAGAATCGACCATCAAAGATGGACATGGAGTAAAAGGACAATCAGGATTCGTAACCTATCTTTCTCCTCAGAAACTACGAATGATGTTGGAAGAGTTGGTGTTGGAATATGGTGAAGAGGTACTGGATCGTGATCGTTTACGAGAACTTAACCCAGAGGTATTCTTTAACCTCTGGTGGTATTCAGCGAGATTCTCATTGCCACTACCACTAGCCGTTACACCACTGTTCAATGATGAGGGAGAAGAACTCGCACCCGCTACCGACTGTTGCGCCTTTGCAAGTTGGGACAAGACACTGGCACTTCAAGGCTGTCTATCGGCTTCAAAGGCTATAATGGCAGCTCAAACTCTAAGATCAAAGTCTGATAGAGTTCTTCACGAGAAACTGTATGAGAATCCAAACACAGACATACCTTTGCTATCCTTCTTTAATTTACAAAGTTATGCTCAAGGTGATTGGGATAATCCACTCTTTAGTGAATTGTTGGTAGCCTTGGTAAAGGCGTGCGAAACACGAGACTTGTTGCCAGTAGTTGAATGCATGTATCAGCGAAGTCAGACACAAGATGCTTCCTTTACTGATGCTTCATTTGAGTCTGTGGGTGTGGTTAATTCTTCTTTTGAAGCATTAACCGATTCATCTGCTAGGTCGCCGCCTGTTGGTGAATTGGACTGTTATCGATCAATCTTATATCTGGCAAGGTATCAATGCACCACGGCATTCCATGCATTCTTCCCCACAACTGTACGAGCGTGTAAAGGATATCACTTTTGGTGTGCTCAAGGTACCTCTCCATATCCCATCTTTGACAGAGCATTTCGAGAGGCAGCTGAGACTTATTCAAAGCAACAGAAATTGCAAGTACCGATATCAAGTACATCTCCTGTGGCTTTAGGGTTTAGAAGTGTGTTCGGACATGTCATATGAAGTTACTGTCTATTGACATCTATATATTTTGTATAGCTTAAACATAATCTTGTATATCTTATTGTATTATATGATCTACCAAGTATCAAATCAATAATCTTCATCACTTATCAAGCAGCAAGGTAGAATACAACTTGTCTAGATTCTCAGGCATTATTTGAAGCAGCAAGGTTTCAGTCCCCTTTCTCTTCTCCACCGAATACTTTATATAAGCACAAGTCCCCTTGGTAGATTCCTTGACCAATTTGTGTAGATTGATCATCTGTTCCACTAACAAGTTCAGAATACACTCGTTATCACTATTCTTCAACTCTATCCATCGTATCTTACTATTACTCTTTGCTTCGTATACATGTAATGTTCCTTTAGCCTTCTTTGCCCAAGTTCGATCAACTCTTGTGAATAGAGTTGCACGCATTTTTATGAGGAGCACTTCATCGGTGTCATTAGTGTCTGACGTCTGTGGTGTAGGTGAGGTATTGACACTTGATTTTGGAACTTGAGGTGGAGGAGTCAAAGGACCTGGTACATCCCGCTGTGGTGAGTTTGGATTTGAACTGCTAGTGTTAGATGGTTTGTCAGTTGAAGAAGAGCTAGTTGATGTTCTCCGCTTGACTTTGATAATCTTTCGCTGTTTAATTACACACTCATCGGCTTTAGGAGGTGTCTTGGGGGGTGATAGCTTGTTAGCTTTGACAACTCTTCTTTGTTTCAATACATCATCACTAGCACGCCACATGACGTATGCTGGTATGTCAAGCATGAAGGGATATGTAGTCTGTAATTGTTTATGAGAGTAAACACGCTCTCAGAGGTTTCCTCCACGGCATGCAACTTCACGCCAAATTTCAGTTGAGATTTCTATGAGAAAGAGAAAATAAGAAGAAAGGTCAAAGCATACTAATTGGATATAAGACCTTAGCTGCTACTACAACTCTATACTATATGGACACCAAAACTCTATAGGTGACAACTGGATCTAAACCTTGATCTTGGTCTTCTTTACACCAGCTGTAATACCATCAACTTTCTTTTCATCTATACTGCAACTTCCAACAGATAGTTTCTCCCCACCCTTTCCAGCAGAGAAAGATACTGAAGATGCTGCTTTCAACTTTTGATATTCTTTCTCCATTTCTTCTTCAACTTCCTCTTCGAGGTCATCGAGCTTTGGGCTGGGAAAAGTGATACTTTCAGTCACTAGAGTTTTCTCTTCATCGATAAGACGATCGCGATAATCATCATACTTGTGCATGATCGAAGTCAGATCGGCATGAGGGCACTGCTCGCTTGGTTACAACGCTGGGTTTGTGCAGAAAACGCATCATCGTTCGTTGATGATGCTTTTGCCCTCGCCACCTTAGAGGTGGGTGATAGAGTTGGAGAATCGGATGCCATAGAGATGTGTTTTTCTTTGGTTGAGGAAGCAATATAGATATACTGACAGGTTTTGTAGACCCCTTGAGGCTTGGTCTTTTGGTGGAATTGATTTCTGTTCTGGAAAGACTGATTTTCGTTGCTTGGTCAAGTTTTCAACTGAACTTTAATCGAATCGCATAACTACAGCGGAGCCATACCGGAAAGATTCTTTTGTACCACGACCTTATTCTTCTTCCCATCTCCTTCACCACCTCCACTTCCCACCGCTATACTCTCTCCCATTAGTGTTGCCAACCTTTGACGTTTGATTCCATACAACTCTGCCAAACTAATCAACTTTTGTCTTCTATCGTTTAACCACTCGTCACTACGCTTTGTTTGGATCTTTTGTGCGGTAATCATTACATTCTTGGCTGTATGTTCGCCTCCAATAAACTCGAACACATTAACATCATATCCAGCAATTTCAAGTAGTATTGCTCTCATACTATCTGTGACGGTTTCTGTAGCTCGTTCTCGATAGATTGCATGGCGTAGTACATCACCTAATGGATGACTTGGATTATTTGATGTATGTTTATCAATTTGTGGCCGTAATTCGTGTTGGCAGCAAGGTGCCGTGACGATTATATCAACATCCCGATCAATGGCGAACCATAGAGAATCATCTGTTGCTGTATCACATGCATGTAAAGCAATTAATATATCCAATGAGTTGTCAGTCTGTTCATTCTGTTGCAAACTGTCATTCCCAAAGAGACTATCATTTGTAGTACCAATTGTGCCCTCTACAAACTTGAGGTTGGTGAACTCATCGCCAAGTGATTGTGCAATTCCATTGATCTCTGCGATTAGTTTCGGACGTCTATCTATACCCTTTGTTTCTACAACTGCATTATTCTTATCTTGTGTTGATGTAATGCCAAACTTATTGTATAGATATGAATGGAGAGAGAATGTGAGATACCCTCGACCGCATCCCATGTCAATCACACGTATCCTAGATGGCTTATTGTTTGAATTTGAGTTGACGATTGTCCCGACAATCTCCACGAACTTTTGACATTGACGTAGCTTGGATGACATTCCACTAACAGGCTTGCCATCCTTGTTTGATACACCCAGCTTTTGTAAAAATAAAGATGATGGATCCAATGGAACATTTTTGGATCTATCATGTGACAATACTTGCTGTTGAGTTGATGACTTCTTTAATACCTTTTGTTTGGAGAGTTTAAAACTTGCCTGCTTTGGTTGTAGCTGAAGCTTGTATATACCATTGGATGTGATGAGTTCCCCAGATAGTATACCGATCTCGCCATTGATGTTATTCTGAGCACCCCATTCTGATAAAGGTGCGCCATCACTACCGAATAGCTGTCTCAATCCGACTTCCACCTCAGTTTGTTGTTCTATATTATCATCTTTACTTTCTACCTTCCAGTTTTTTGCTACATCAGTTGCTAGGTGATACTTAATTGTACATTGGACATATAAAGTATCTTTAGTTTCATTCTTCTTACCCTTTCTCCTTTTCTTCTTTTCTTGTAGTAGTACTAACCTACCACTAATAGCTCTATATTTACCTCTTAATTTTTCCTTCTGCTGCTCTAATGTATCTTTTGTTGTATTACTCTTTTTCTTCTTACGAGGTACTGACGGACCTTTTAACATGAAAGATTCAAACGTTTCATCATCAAGTGATTGTTGTAGTTTCGATATAAACTGATCAATGATGACTGTCGAATAATCGTCGTCATTATTTGATGGATGTTTGATGTGCACTTGCAGTAGGCGGTATCTTCTAGATGTATGTAGTATAAATGGCGTTATACTACGAAATGAACTGCACGAAGTTAACAACAGTAGCACTGCTACTATTGTTGCTATTGACCACAGCCTCATTAGCTTTTACTACTTTTAACTAGCGGCCAATGTACGATAGTCTACGATATGTAGTTGGGGATGGACTGGTTGTCGGTTATATCGCCAACTCAATTTAGCTGGAGGCGATTGGTGGTACAAGTAATGATTCACTCTGTCCTCCTAAAAACGATCGGTCGGTATCCTTTTGCTAATGCATATCTCAGCTTCCTGACGTACGTTTGTCATGATTTCAATTGCAAATCAGTTAGTTAATATCCTATATAAATAGTTTATAGTATTTATTTGGACCGAGTTGCCGTTCACAATGTGCACTATAGCATCCAACTTGGCCAAAAATTGAAAAATGAGACTGCACACAGGACAGAGTGAAATAGCATAAATTACCTAGAATTTTTGGTCTTGACCCATCGCGGTCGGTCAATTTAATTCCTACGTAGATACCCGTTCAACCTATAAGGCAAAAGGACAGAGTAAAATAAAAGGACAGAGTGAATCATTACTTGTAGTGAAAGGCAATGAATAATCATCACGAAAGAGGCAAGCCAATTTAGTATGTGGAAGACGCCAATGACAATTAATAACCCTGACCACGATATGATTCCTCGATTATATCTCATGCAACGTGTTCAAAACATCGACAGAGGAGAGATTAGAGCCCATTAGCCTCCGCTGTAGTTTGCTATATAATATTCTCATAATTTATTTGTAACACCGATTTACTATCATCATTTCATTGCAATTGCAATAAACTCCATCACCTACAATTAACTTAACATGAAGCTCTCACGAATTATTGTTGCCGCATGGCTAATCACTTCCAACTCCGTTTCAATTGAAGGTCGCTTACTACGTCGTCGTCGACCAAAAGGTAAAGGTAAAGGGCGAGGTAAGACGATTGGCAAAGGAGGTGGCAAGGAGAACATGCCATGGACAAAGCAGTCTATTGTCGAACAAGATGGCAGTAGTAGCGAAGATGCAGTGATGATGATGACTACTTCGGCCACTACTACTGCGGCCACCACAACGAGGTAAGAGTGTTTGCATGTAATACATTGATATCATTTTATAGCTAGTAACTCTTCATATACTAATTATTTACCCTCATAATCTAGTGTGGATCTATTTTTGGTGTCTGCTAATGTGCTTAATGTCAAGGACAACCCTGTTGGAATCTTTTCAACATTGATCGATGGTGGTGTTAGTAACTTAGGTATCATGTCAGAGATGCTGGAGATGCCCGTATCAAATGAAAATGTTGTTGTCATTCCATCAGAGTCGGAGACTACTGTAGATGCCGATGGCAATGTTAGAACGGAGGATTCATTTGAAGTAGTTGGAGAATCAAATGATTCACAAGTTCCTGGATTTGGAAGTGCCCAATTCGCCAAAGGTTTAAGCAAAACGTCAGGATATACTATCACGAATAAGAAGGGTAAACTTATCGAACGTGCAGGTTCCACTCTTACTTCCGGTGATATCATCTTGGTTGACGAAACGAAAGTTAAAGGGAAAATCTTTAATAGTGGTAAAACTACGACTGATCCTCATACTGGTATTATTACTTTGGAAGGAGAAATCAGTTTCAATGGTTCCATTGAAGCACCAAATGGCAAAGAGTTTACTGGAGAGTTGAAGACAGGTGGATATCTCACATTGGATTGTTCAAATGAGCGGTGTAAAGACGGATTGTTTAATGGTAAAGATCTTGGAGGAGGAAGCTTTACAAGCCTTGATGGTGTAAGTGTTCAAGAAAATGGAGCAATCTTCAATGGTATTGCTAAAAGTGAGGGTACGTGTCTCTCGACTTGTGTATTTATTACGGATATTGTTTTATGAACTGTGATATTACTTGTAGTACTTACTTTCAAAACTTATTCGTATTAACATCTAAAGGAAATCGTACCATTGATGATGAGGGCATCATTACTGCAGGCGGTAATGCTTTCTTCAGTGGCGTGCTTGATAACTCGGATGGTGGGAAAACAGTAGGAAAATGGTTCACTGGTGGATCTGTAATCGCCGACAAGGACTCCAATCCCCAGAGTGGAGGTGGGAGTGTAATCTTTGATGGAACCTTCAAGGACGACGCCTTAGGCTTCGAGTTCTCAGGAAATGCTTCGGCTGACGGGTCTTACGGCATTCAAGATGGATTATTTGTCCTAGAAGGTACGGTTCAGGCAAATGGAGAATCTTTATCAGGGCCGGTTGTTTCTGTCCCTGTTGAACTCTTTGTGCAGTTTGCAACTGCATTGACTCCTTAATTTCTATATTGTGGCGTTTGTGATAAGTGTATTAAGGGATCAAATGAGTGTGGGGCAAGAGAGAGAGAGGTCTTGAGAGAGTTTTGTACGAGCTCCTAGCCTAAATGTTTAAGTATCATTCTTAGCGGTCATTAACTTTTAGTAGTAGTAGTAGTAGTAGAATGATTATTTGTTTCACTTACGACAGTACTACAAATGTCTTTGCAACTTTCAACTTTATCACTTCTTCACTTTTAATTCTTAATGATTGTCAACATCCACTCGATCATTCTAACACAGAAAACTGATTCTAAATTGATGCTGCTGACTTTTCTCCATTATATGTTGATCCGCCAATTTGCTATATTGGGATGTTTCTCTGTATGTGAAAGATCCAGCACTGCCCTTCTTTTCAGGATATGATGTTAACTATTAGATCATTCTACACTTCCTCATCATCGCTTTGATTATAACGTCTCTCTTGTGTTCATAGATAGAATGATAAGTTTAGATTGATGTCCAGCCCCAATCGTTAGTATACTTTGCAGTAGACATTGCCTCTCTCGACTACATTATTAGCCGCCTGTTATTCAATTTCATAGGTAGTATAGCAAATTGCAATGCAAAAGCAATCCACAATAAAGCTGGTTATGAGTTGAACTTTGTCAATGAGGACAGGCTCAAACCTCTGAATGATAATGACCACTGGTCATTCTTGTATATCCATTGATCGGGATAAGTTCTCCACAGACACCTTTGCAAAGTCAAGCTTAACCCCTCCCTAGCTCACGTCTTGTACATCGGAGGAGAAATTAAGATATGTAGATCATCGTCTAGTATATCGGGACGCCAACTTGAAGATCCACTTACTACTTAAGATACTACCATTGTATTATGATAATGTTGCCGCCTAAACACGTCTTTATATATTAATTGATATCAAATTGTATATACTCTTTTACTTTGCTTAATATGTGTCACATGAGATGCATATATAATTGCATTTTTAAGCGGAGAATGATTGTTGAACTACATCATTAGCCATGTCGCATATTCTAATGATACAAATAAAGAGGAATGCCAACACTGCAAGTTGAATGACTTCTTCCACACTAACACATAACTCTTAGGTAATTCATTGCACTAACTTGCCGAAGGTGACTAGTATATTATACGCCTAAGTAATATACAGCTTTCGACTTCATCAAAAGAAGCAATGCAAAAATTCATATGGTAGGCTACGGCAAAAATTCAAAGCCATTTTGGCCAAATATAAAAATTACGAGTATCTTTGGGATAAGCAGACATATATGGGTATATAACCAGTATATATGGGTATATAATTTTGTATTTCTTGCTCTATAGAAGTGCCGAAATACAAATATGTACTTTTGCCGAACTACACGTATCCTTTATGATCATATGATCATGTACTAACATTGGAATTAGTAAATAGAAGTTCTGCTTTCTCATATCTATTTCGCAAGCAAAATTTGAGGGTCGACATTCATGTCGTCTGTTGTCAATGTCAAGCTTGATGGCTGGGAGCATGGTTGACACCTCCATAATCAAATAGTTGCTGCAGTCGACAGCAACTATATATCATCTGCATATTGTTAATCATCATCAATCATCACACTTGCAATTCCAACAATACAGTAATTCAAAAATGGTCAACTACTC